>Ga0114918_10005114_pt1 | contig 11277 bp, 6 predicted proteins | sample LantaG_FD_87015 | JGI IMG/M metagenome (GOLD analysis project Ga0114918, IMG submission 87015) | Deep subsurface microbial communities from Baltic Sea to uncover new lineages of life (NeLLi) - Landsort_02402 metaG | ecosystem: Environmental > Aquatic > Marine > Oceanic > Sediment | place: Baltic... | reverse complement strand
GTGTGTGGGGTCGTCTCCTTCCAGGGGGAGAACGGGCGCAAAGGACGTGTGAGAAGAGGGAGAGAGACAGAGCGCGAGCGCGGGCGCGCTCCCCGCTCCCCACTCTCTCCACTCTTCGCATCTCTGCGCTCGAAAAAAAACCAATGCTCCTGAGCCGCGCCGCTCGCTCGCTGCGCCGCCTGCCCGCGCTCAATTCAATGTCCTGCTGCCAGCCCTCCTGCAGGACCGGGTCTGCGGGCCACTCCGCGCGGCACGCGGCGTCGACCTCGCACGCGGCGTGCGAGGCGGCCGACCCCGCGCCGGCGGGGGCGACGACCACACCGGCCGCTTCCCAGCCTGCAGCGCCCTCCTCCAGGCCCGCCTCCGCCGCCCAGCAACAGGCCGCCGCCCCCTCGCCGCCCGGCTTTGCCCGCACGTTCTACAAGCGCCCCCTGAACCCGCCCGCCATCGCCTTCTCCTCGCAGGGCGGCCGCCGCCTGTTTGCGGAGGCCCTGGCCGGGGGCACCGCTGAAGCCTTTTTCCCGCTCGTCGAGCAGTTCCGCACGCAGGACGAGCCCGCCTTCTGCGGCCTGGCCTCGCTGGCCATGGTCCTGAACGCGCTGTCCATCGACCCCCGCCGCGCCTGGAAGGGGCCCTGGCGCTACTACTCGGAGGCGCTGCTCGACTGCTGCCGCGACCTGGAGAGGGTCAAGGAGGAGGGCATCGTGCTGGCGCAGGCCGCCTGCCTGGCGCGCTGCAACGGCGCGGGGGTGTCCCTGGTGCAGCCCCCGCCGGTGGAGGAGGGGGAGGGGGGGGGCGGGGGCGAGGGCGCGCCCGCCGTCGACGCCGCGCGGGCGGCCTTCCGGGCGGCCGTGGAGGCCTCGTGCGCGGGGCGCCCCGGGGCCGGCTTCCTCATCGCCTCCTACTCCCGGGCGGCCGTCGGCCAGACGGGGGACGGTCACTTCTCGCCCATCGCCGCCTTCCACGCCGGCGGGGGCGGGGCGGCGGCCGGGGGAGGGGCGGGCGGCGGCGGCGGTGGCGGGCCGGAGGAGGAGGGCGGGCCCGGGCCCGAACCCGCGCGCGTCCTGGTCCTGGACACCGCCCGCTTCAAGTATCCGCCCCACTGGCTGCCCCTGGACTCGCTCTTCGCCGCGATGCGGCCGCCGGACGCGGTGACGGGGGAGCCCCGGGGCTGGCTGGGCCTGGTGCCGGCGGCCGTGCGGGCGAGCGTCCTGTTCTCGCTGGCCTCGCCCGGCGGCGGCGGGGAGGGCGAGGCAGGGGCGGGCGGCGGTGGAGGGGAGGCGGGGGGGGGCGAGGGCGAGGCGGGCCCGACCGCGGCAGACCTGGCCGCCGCCCGGGCCTTTGCGGCGAGCCTGCCATCGGCGCCGCCGGCGACCCTGGAAGCCGCGCTGGCCGCGCTTCCCCTGGGCGCGGTCGCTCGCCTGGTGCAGGTGCGGGCGGCGGGCGGGGACGAGGGCGCGCCCCAGGGCGCGCCCGTGCCCACGCCCACCTCGGAAGACGCCCACCTCGGACCCGCCGCGCCCGCGCCGTCCTGCCACATCCCCGCCGCCGCGGACGCCCTGCTGGCCGAGGTGCGAGGCACGGGCGGGCTGGTGGAGGGGCTGGCGGGCGCGCTGGATGCCGCCCACCCGCCGGGGCGGTGCGCGGGGCGGGCGGCCGCGGAGGGGCGGGGCGGCCTGCTCCCGGAGCGGGTCGCCCTTTTTCTGGCTGCCCTGCCGTCCGGCGTGTGGGCGGGCGCGGGCCCGGGCGTGGCGGCGTCGGTCACGCCACACCCGGGCTCCCTGGCGGAGGTGGAGGCGGCCTACCTGGCCCGCCAGTGGGCGGAGCTGCCGGAGCTGGAGCGGCTGGGGGCGGCGTGCGCGGCCGCGTGCGCGTGTGGCGTGGGGGTGGGGGAGGCGGCGTGACAGTGAAAGGTGGAAGGGCGAGGTAGCAAACGATTGACGAATTCCCCTCTTCTTCTTCTCTCTCCCTCGCTCGCGCGCCACGGGGACAGAGGGAGAGACGCCCACACGCCTTCTGTACAGGAGGACTTCCTCGCACATACCATGCCGCCCTCGCCCACCCGCGGGCGGGCGGCCGGCGGAGGAGGAGGAGGGAGCGCCAGCCCACCGCCCGCGCTCCACTGCCCGCGCCCACCACCCCCACCACCCCGCGCCGCAGCCGCCCGGCCTGCCATCACCACCGCCGCCGCCGGTCCGCCCTCCATCGTCGGCATGGGCTCCGTCGGCCTGGACTACCTGGCCGCCGTGGCGGCCTTCCCCAAACCGGACGACAAGCTGCGCACGGAGCGGCTGGAGGTGAGAGAGGCAGAGGGAGGAGAGAGAGAGAGAAGGGGGCTATGCTCTCTCCATTTTTCCCTCCTCTTCAACCTCCCCTCACTTTGTCTTCTCTTCAGACCCAGGGCGGCGGCAACTGCGCCAACGCCCTGACCGCGGCGGCCTGCCTGGGCGCGGCGACGTCCCTGGTCTCCAAGATCGCGGACGACGGCCCCGGCGCGGCCATCCTGGCGGAACTGGCCGCGGACGGCGTGGGGACGGCCCACCTCCTCGTCGCGCGCGCCGCACCCGCACCCGCCCCCTCCTCCAGGTCGCCAGGCGCCTCCGCCCTGCCGCCCCCTCCTCCGCCCTCCTCGCCCTTCACCTACATCATCGTGGACTGCCAGGGCGGCACCCGCACCTGCATCCACACCCCGGGCCCCGCCTGGGAGGAGGCCGGCGACCTGGAGGCGTGCGGCGTGGTTGGGGGGGCTCTCCGGGGAGCGGGCGCGGCTTTTTTTGATGGGCGCCTGGCCGAGGGCGCCCGCCACCTGGCCGAGGCCGCGGCCGCCGCGGGCGTGCCCATCCTGGTGGAGGGCGAGCGCCTGCGGCCCGGCCTGGATGAGCTACTGGCGCACGCCGACGCGGTCACCACGTCCGCGGCCTTCCCAGGCGCGTGGACAGGGCTGCCCTGCCGGTCCGGCGGGGCGGCCGTCGCCGCGCTGGCCCGCCTGCCCCGGGCGCGCTGGCTGAGTACGACGCTCGGGGAGGCGGGCGCGGTTCTCATTGAGCGAGTGGAGGGCGGCGGTGACGACGACGCGGCGCGCCCCCTCGCCGACCCGGACGCCGTCTTTGCCGCCGTCCTGGCGTCCGCGTCGGCGGCGGGGGGCGGAGCATGCCTCGCCCTCACCTCACCGGGCGGCGTCCCCGTCGGCCTCCCCGGGCTGGCCACCCGCACCGCCCGCGTGCCCATCCCGGCTGGCGACGCGGCCACGGCCGCCGCGGCGGGCGATGCCGCCGCGGCCGCCAATGCGGACGCGGGGCGGGGCGGGGCGTACGCGGGAGGAGCGGCCAGCCCGGCCACCACCCTCTATGCCACCACCCCGCCCCCCACCACCCTCACCCTCCGCTTCACGGCGGTCTCTGCCGCGGCCCTCCCGCCCGGCGCCGTCGTCGACACGACGGGCGCGGGCGACGCCTTCAACGGCGCCCTCCTCTTCGCCCTGGCCCAGGGCTGGCCGCCCCCGCCGTCCCTGGCCCTGGCGGCGGCCGTCGCGGCGGCCGCGTGCACCGCCCTGGGCGCGCGCGCGGGGCTGCCCGTGGCGGCGGCCGTGTCGCCGGGCCTGCTGCGCGGGGAGGCGCCGCCCGTGGTGGAGGCGTGATGGGAGTGCGTTCGTGTTAATCACGGCTGGATTTTTTTCAATCACACGAGAGGCAACAAAAAAGCACACGGGGAGGCACACACCACGGGGCGTGCGAGGCAGCCGGCAGCCACACGACGCACACATCTCAATTTCTCTCAACCCACCTCTCTCTCTCTCCCCCCCCATGTTTCATCACTTCGCGTCCGCCACCGCGGCCGCGGCAGCCGCCGCGGACGCCTCCTCCACGGACGCCTCCCCCTCCAGGCCACCACCACCCGACGCAGCAGCAGCAGGCGTCGCCACCGGCGCAGCAGCGGGCGGCGACGCCGGCGGCGCATTGGCGTAAAACCGCTTGGCCAGCCCCTCAAAGAGCGGGGCGTTGCCCGAGTAGGGCGCCTTGCCCGGGAAGCGCGCCAGCAGGGCCGCGTTGGCCCCGGCCCCGTCCTCCAGCACCCCGATCGCCGCCTCCGCCAGGTAGTACGCGTGCACCGCCTTCTGCAGGGCCGCCTGGTGGTCGTACACGTGCGCCCACACGAATAGGCGGTCCCGGTCCGGGGCGGGCAGGGAGGCCGCCGTCTTGGCCGCCCAGTAGCCCGCCGCCCGGTGGCTCATGCGGCAGGCCTCCAGGAAGGGCGTCCCGCCGTCGCACTTCTTGACCTCCTCCTCATGCCACATCGTCAGCTCGTACAGCGGCTCCGCACGCCAGGGGCAGTACTCGAAGGCCGCCCGGAACCGGGCCGTCGGGTCCCGCCCCAGCCGGACCAGGGCCCGCCCCTGGTCCAGCATGGACTGGAAGACTTCCTCGTACCAGCCGCCCATGTCGATCCGCTTCTGGAAGGCTTTGATGGCTTCCTCCCACTCGCCCACCTGCATGTACGTGCGCGCCAGGTAGAAGTGGACCCGCGTGTTGGTGGGCTTGGCCGCGCACTCGGCCGTCAAGACGCGGAGGTCAAACTCGCGCCAGCGGACCTGGGACTTGTTGTGTACCACGCCCTCGATCCACACCATGGCCGTCGAGTGCGGGAAGTCGACGGCGTCGCCGCCGTGCTCCCGGCCACGGCCGGAGACTTCATGGACCGGGTACTCGTAGTGCCACGCGTCCACCGTGCCCTGGCCCGCAGACGGCCAGGCCACCTGCATGCGGAAGATGAGCCCTCCGTCCTGGCGGGACACCAGCCAGGCCTTGCCGCACGCGGGCGCGGGGGACGCGGTCCGGCAGGCCCGCTCCAGGCGCTCCGCGGACAGGCGCAGCCGCCACAGGTTGGTGAACCGGAAGTCGGCGTCCGGCATGAAGGAGGCGAAGGTGCGGCGCCCGTGGGCCAGCAGCGCCCCGTTGCGGGTGGCTGAGAAGTCGACAAAGGGGCTGGACAGGAGGCGGCCGGGGGGGCCGTCCTCGCCCAGGGCGGCCCTGATCGCGTCCTGCGTCCCGTCCGTCGATCCCGTGTCCACCAGGGTCCACCCGTCGATGTGGGCCTTCGCGGACGCGAGCGTGGCCCCGATGGACTGGGCCTCGTCCTTGACGATCATCACCAGGCCGAGCGGCGCGTCGTCCGCGTCGGGGGCGGGCGGCCAGGCCGTCCACACCCGGTCGGGGGGCGGCACAGAGCAGGAGAAGGCGGGGCGGGTGAAGTCCGGGTTGGACAGGGCGGCCCTCAGGGCGGGGAGGTGGGACGCCACGTCGGCCGCGGGGATGAGGGCCGCGCCCGCGTGGGGGTCCATCGCGCGCGCGTCGCCGCTGCCGCGGCCGCCGCCACCGCCGCCCGCCTCGTGCCCCGACCCCAGGATGAGGGCGGCCGGCCGCTCAAAGTGGGGATTGACGGCCTCGGGGGTGGGGGCCACGCGCAGGACGGGGGTGCCGGCCCGGCCGGCAAAGTCGGCCAGGTCGACGGCGGCGGAGTCCTGGGAGAGGAGGGAGAGAGGAGAGGGGGGAAGAGGAGGTGAGAGGAGAGCGAGAGAGGTGCTGGGTCGGGAGCGCGAGACCCGCGAGCGCGCGGGGAAAACGCGGACCGCCCTGTCCCTCCCTCCCATTTAACGGCCTCCTCCCCTGTCCCGGTCCCCCAAAACTCCCCGCTAATGCCGCGGCACCAAGATGCAGCACGCATTCGGCGGGGGGGTGGCGACTTTGGGAGGGGAGCAGGCGGGCGTAGGGGCCCGGGAATCGGCGCACTAAAAAAAAGGAGGGGGCGGGCGCGGCAATTCAAACCACGCAATTGGGTGTAGGGGGCGCCCCCCCGCCCCGGCCCAAACGCACCTCGGCCAGCACCCCGTCATACACCCCCAACGCCAAGGCATTGAAGTCAGCCACGCTGGGAGGGGAGACGGGCACGCAGGTGACGCCCCGGGAGCCGCACAGGGCGGCGGAGGCGGCTGAAAACGCGGCCGAGGGCGGGCCAGCCGGGGACGCGGTCAGCAGGCGGAGCGTGCGCGGGGCGGGGGACGCCGCCGCCGCGAAGGTCCAGGCGGTGGCCGGGGAGGAGGTGGCCGCCAGGGCGGTCAGGGCCAGGGCGAGGGCGGGGGCGCGCATCGCGGGGGAGAGAGGGGCGGAGGGGGGCGCCACGAGAGAATAGCTCTCACTGCTAACTTTAGTATGGGGAGGAATGAGGGGGAGAGCTTCTCTCTCTCTCCGTTTTGCCCTCTCCTCCCATCATCCTCATTCCGCTCTCTCTCTAACCACGCCGGTGGGCGCACACACGCGCGCGCCACGCCCGCATGCCTCCTCCACCGCCCCCGCCCCCCACCCCCGCCGCCGCGGCCACCCTGCTCGCCCAGGCAAGGAAGGAAGAGCGGAGAGAGAAGAGAAGAGGAGAGGGATGGAAAGGGCCCCCGGCCCTTTTGAAAGGGCCCCCAGCCCTTTCCATGCTCTCGCTTTCTCTTTTTAACTGACTCTCCTTTCTCTCTCTCTCGCGCTCTCTCTCTCTCTCTCTCTCTCTCTCTCTCTCTCTCTCTCTTCCTTCCCCAGGGCTGCACCTTCACCAAGCCCGCCCGCCTGGCGGCCGCCCTGCCGTGCGCCCGGTCCCGCTGCCGCCTCACCCGCCGCGTCTGGCTGGGGCGGGGCGAGGGCGGGGAGGCCGCCCTGGTGTGGGTGGGCTCCCGCGGCGCGCGGTCAGTGGGGGTGGCGGGGTTGAGGGTGGTGGTGGGAGGGGGGGGCGGCGCCGGGGACGCCCCTCCTCCTCCCTCACCCCCCTCAGCCTGCGGCTGCTTTGGAGGAGGCGAGGGTCGGCGACCCTCCGACCCAGCCCAGCTTGTGCTGGCTCTGCCCTGCGGCCGGGCGAGCGTGTGGACCGCGCCGAGCGCGCGGGCTGCGGCCGCCTGGGCGGACGCGCTGGCAGTGGTGGCGGCCGCGGGCGGCGGCGGGGCCGCCGCGCCTTCTTCCTCCTCCTCCTCCTCCCTCGCCCTGGAGGTGGACGGTGGAGGTGGTGAGGGGGCAGGGGCGGCACTCGCTACACCTCCGCCGGCGCCGCCGCCGGCGCCGTCGCCCCCACCACCCCCGCCGCCGCCGGTGGCGCCCCCGCCGCCGGCAACCTCTCCCCCATCCTCTCCGCCCCCACTGCCGCTCCCTCTCAAGAAACCGGCGCCCGCCGCGCCGCCGCCCCGCCCACCCCTCGCCGTGGCCGGCCTGGTGTGGGGCAGCCTGAATCCGCCGCGGCCGCCCCTCACGCCGCGCGCGTCCGCGCTGCCCGGCGTTGACCCGCCGCCGCACGAGACCAGCTCGCCCCGGCCCACCGCCGCCGCCACCACCACCCCTCTCCCCCTCTCCCTGCCGCCGACGGCGGCCCTGGCCGCCCTCGGCCCAGGCCGGTCCGCCCTGGTGGGGTGTGCGCACCCGGGGCCCGCCAGCCCCCTGGTGTGGAGTGAGAGCGGAGTCCGGCCCTCACCTTCCTCGCCATCCTTCTCCCCGCTGCGCGGGTGGCCGCGCGCCGCGGGGCGCCCAGCCGCCCTAGCCGTCGGCGGTGGCGCCTGCGTGGCCGTCGCCTCGGCCGATGGCAGCGTCTGGGTGTGGGGGCGCGGGCCCGTGGCGCGGAGCCAGGGCGGCGGCGCCGCCGGGCGGGCGCCCTGCCTGGCGGGGGCCGCCCTGCCGGCCACCATCCTCCTCCCGCGCCGCCTGCGCCCCTTTGGGTGCCCGGGCGGGCCGCGAGTGACCACCGTGGCCGCTTCGCACGCGCACGCGGCAGCGATCGACGAGGCAGGTCGCGTGTGGACCTGGGGTGAGGCGCAGGGCGGGCGGCTTGGGCACGAAGCGGCGGCGGGCCCGGGGCACCCCCCCCACCGTGGCCCGTCCGCTCTCCCGCTGCCCGCCACCGCTCCGCCCCGCCCCGTCGCAGGGCCGCTCGGACAGGACGGTGGGTGGCGTGCGACGACCATTTCGTGCGGGGCCTGGCACACCGTGGCGGCCGCGGCACGGGCGGGCGACGGCGGGCCGGGCGCGGACGCGCCAGCAGAGGTGTGGGCTTGGGGAGCGCGCCCGCCGCCGCCCCGGCCGCGGGCGGTGGGAGCCGCAGCGGCGGGTCCGCCCCTGACGGCCCTGCCCCGGGCCGCCAGCGGGCTAGCCCGCAAGCTGTCGTCGTCTGCCTCCTCCTCCCGCGCGGCCGGCGGCGGCAGCGGCGGCGGCGGAGGCGGCGCGTGCCTGGGCCTCGGCCACGAGGCGGCCGCGGCCGGGAGGGCTGTCCCAACCCTGGTCGGCCTCTTGGGCTGCGGCGGCGGCGAGGGCGAGGGCGAGGGGGTGGGCGTGGTGGCCCTGGCCGCGGGCGACGGCTTCACTCTGGCCCTGGGCACGGACGGGCGCGCCTGGCAGGCGGGGCGGACGGGGAGCGGCGGCGGCGGTGGCGCCAGCGGGCGGCTGCGCGCCGGCGGCCCGCCCCCGCCCCCGCCGGCGTGGGAGGGGGCGGCCGTCTTCACGCCCGTCGCCCTGCCGACTGGCGGCGCCGTCACCGCCATCGCGGCGGGCGACAGGCACGCGGTCGTGGCGGTGGTGGCGGGCGGCCCAGACGGACGCCGCCCGGTGCTGTGGGCCTGGGGCGGCGGCGGGAGCGGGGTGGCTCCGGCCCCTCTGCCGGAGAGTGCCGCCGCCCCGCCGGCGCCGGCCGGCGCTGCTGCTGCTGCTGCTGCTGCTGCTGCTGCGGGATCGCCCGCCACCGCGCCACGCTCTCCGCAGGCTCCACGCACGCCTGCAGAGGGCGAGGCGGGCGCCGCCGCCGCCGCCGCAGCGGCGGCCGCCGCCCCCGGCCTGGGCGGCCGCCTGGTCGCCCTGGCCGCGGGCGGGGGCGGCACCCTCGCCCTGCTGGTCGTGCCCCACCCCCCGCCCCGCCCACACCCACGCCCGCCGCCGCCTGACAGCCCCTCCGGCCTGCTCACCATTCCGGCCTGGCCGCCCGCCGCCCTGCGGGGGTGGTGGCTGTCACCGCCGTCGTCGCCATCGCCGTCGTCGCCGCCGCCGGGGCAGCGACCGCCGGGCCCGCTGGCGGGGTTGAGCCGCACCAAATCTCTGTCGGAGAGCGGGGAGGTGGGTCGACCGGGGGTGGGGGCGTCCCTGTCGGCTGCCATTGGTGCGGGTGTGCGGTGGCGGGCTAGGGGTGGGGGTGGGGGGAGTGGGGCGGCGGGAGGGGGCGGGCGGCCCCGTCGGCGCTCATCCTCGTTTGTGGGGTGAGAAGGAGAATGTCAGAAGAGGAGAGGGGCTGTCAGAGACGACAAGACAACGTCGGGGACGCTGCATGCCGTCAAAAGACAGTTCCATTGAGGGGCGGCGGCGGGGTGGGGCCTCTCGTTCTCTGTCTGGCGTGCTGGCCCACTTGTCTGGCAGTCGTAGTGGGCGTGGCGGAGGCCGGTCAGTGGCAGCCTTGGACGGCGGCGAGAGCGGAGACCGCTGGCAAGGGCCGGCCGCCAGCACCGCCGCGCCGACCGAACCCGCCCGCGCCCCGCCGCCCCCGCCGCCCGCGGACGCGGACGCGTCCGCGTCCGCGCCCACCACCACCTCCCTCAGCGGGCTGGGCACGGGCACGGCGGGCGAGCTGTCTACCTCGCCGCCGCCGCACCAGCCGCCCCAGCCCCGCCTGGCCCGGCCCGGGTCGGGGCCGAAGCTGGCGCTGTCCCTCCACGGCGCGACGGCCGCGGCGCGCGCGGCGGCGGCGGAGCTGCTCTTCTTCGCGTCCGTGGGGGACGTGGCGCGGTGCGCGGCCATCGTGGACACGTGGCAGCTGGACATCACGCGCGTCGCCGACTACGACGCCCGGACCCCGCTCCACCTTGGTAGGTTTGGACGGAGAGAGAGGGGTGGGCGAGGGGAGGGAGGAGGGGGGGGGGAGGGCCGGGCGGCGACGCTCCACGACGCGCCCCTTGCTCGTCTCAAAAAACCCTTTTGCTCTGTGCTCGCCTCCTCGAACGGAGAGGGAGAGGGAGAGGGAGAGGGAGAGGGAGAGGGAGAGGGACAGGGACAGGGAGAGGGACAGGGATAGGGAGAGGGTCGGGCCACAACGTACCCCCCCCTGCCCTCTCGCCCTCTCTCATCCTTACTCATTCTTTCTCATGTTCTCTCTCTCTCCTCACAGCCGCGGCCGAGGGCGCGCACTCCGTCGCCGCCTGGCTCCTCGCGGCGGGCGCGCCCGTCAACGCGGTCGACCGGTTCGGCCGCACCCCCCTGGCCGAGGCCGCCCTGGCGGACCAGGGCGAGCTCGTGCGCCTGCTGGTCGGCGCGGACGGGCGGGTCGTGGACCTCAGGCGTACGCCGCCGCCGGGGTCGCCCACCAAGCAGCGGGAGCAGGGAGGCGAGGCGGGCGCGGCAGCCACCACCACCACCACCACCACCACCACCCCGACCACCACCACCACCGCCCTCTACAGCACGCTCGTCCCCCTCGACCCCGCCTTCCCCTGCCCCGCGACCGCGGCCGCGCTGGCCCCCAGCACCCTGCAGCCGGAGTGGGAGATAGACCCGGCCGCCCTGACGCTGGGGCGGGTGATTGGGGAGGGCGAGTTCGGCGTCGTCCACGAGGCCCGCTGGTGGGGGCAGCCCGTCGCGGTGAAGGTGCTGCGGCGCAGCGGCGCAGGGCCCGGCGGCGGAGGAGGCGGGGCGGGGGGCGGCGGCGGCGGCGAGGGCGTCGCCCTGGGCGACCTGCGCTCGGAGCTTGCCGTCCTGCAGCGGGTGCACCACCCGCAGACGGTCCAGTTCCTGGGCGCCGTCACGGCGACCCGCCCCTTCATGATCGTGTCGGAGATCTGCGGGGGCGGGTCGGTGGGCAACCTGCTGGCCGACGTGCGCGCCGGCCGGGCGCCGCCCCTGCCCCCGCGCCGAGCCGCCGAGCTGGCCCTGGACTGCGCGCGGGGGCTGCTCTACCTGCACTCCCGCCAGCACCTGGCCGTCATCCACCGGGACATGAAGCCCGGCAACATCCTGCTGGCGGCGGGCGGGCACTGGCCGCCCGGGGTGGACGCCGTCGCGGCCGCGCGCGCGGTCGGCGTGGCCAAAATTTCTGACTTCGGCCTGTCCAAGTCGCTGCAGCTCAGTGGCGGAGGGGCGGGGGCGAGCGCGACGGTGATGACGGGCGCGTACAAGCTGACGGGCGAGACGGGGTCGTACCGGTGTGTGAGAGGAGGAAGAGAGACGAGAGAAGAGAGAAGAGAGAAGAGAAAAGAGGGAGGGGAGGGGAGGGGGGGGGGGGGGGGGG
>Ga0114918_10005112_pt1 | contig 11277 bp, 12 predicted proteins | sample LantaG_FD_87015 | JGI IMG/M metagenome (GOLD analysis project Ga0114918, IMG submission 87015) | Deep subsurface microbial communities from Baltic Sea to uncover new lineages of life (NeLLi) - Landsort_02402 metaG | ecosystem: Environmental > Aquatic > Marine > Oceanic > Sediment | place... | reverse complement strand
TCAGAGAGAAGAAACATACTATCACTGGATAACTTTTCATGACAGAAATGATGCTTTGTATGACCCGTCCTCGGTATCTATAACTATAACTGATACTTGTGATGTTGTATTAGTAGATGCAGATGCTATGATAAATGATAGTCCAGGCGTTTACTATTATGCTTATAATATACCCGCTGACGCTGTCTTTGGTAAATGGGGCGTCAAAGTTTTAGCTGCAGAACCAACTGAAAGTTCAATTTTTGTAGATAAATTTTACCTGTTACCCTGGGATGCTTTAGCCCAAGTTAGGGAATTATCAGGTATAGGTCAAAGTAAATCTATATCAGATGATGCTTTCAGCGGATTAATTTGGAATGCGTATAATGAAGTAAAACAAGAAGTATTTGAACATCATGTTAATGAGTCGGTTAGATGTAATTGCTGCATGGAAAACTGCAGATGCGGTAATACTGTATGTTCTGTATTTGATGGAACTAACACTACCTTCTGGACACAAGACGGATATTTGGCAGACCACGACGACAATGGAACCGTTGAAGGATATGGGGAAACCAGTTGTTGCTCAGACGTGTTCATGACATGGAAAGACTGCGATGGAAACTGCCATACAGGATATGTGACCGTGCTTGATGATGTTTGTGGTAAACTTACACTTACACAAAATGATGCACTTGCAATTCCCGCTGCTTACGCTTGGGTAAAACTGGAATACTGGACAAGAACAAGAGGATGGACAAGAGACCTCATGCACGAGGCTGTCGAATATCTGGCCGCTCACAAGGTACTGCTTAGGTTTGGCGAGTTAGAACGTGCCACAAGTGCGGATTTAGCTGCGGCCCAGAATATTAAATATGTTAACCCAGCAAGAATGTACAAGGAATACAAACGAATATTAAGAAAAATCAAAAGCCCTGAAGTAGGGGGAATATATTAATGGCAATAACAAGTCATGACCCAAGGAAATCTGTTCGCGGAACTATATGCACACTGGGCTGGAAAGAGGGTCTTGGTGACTACTATTATATATCCATTACCGACAATAAAAACAGAACAGTTAAAATCCCGCTGTTCATGGCTGAAGAAGTAAAAACTGAATCGATAAAAGAAATGCCGTGGCTAGAAATGGACCTCGCTCTCTGCACATACGAGCCCCATGATATTGGCGCGGTAACTAGAAAGGCGGAAGCGTACATTGATGTTAGCCTGGAGTTCGCCAACACGGATAACATAGACGCCACTAGTTTCGGAAAAAAGGTATTTGACGAATTACAGAGTATAATCAGAACTCACCAAAGGACTTGCACATTTAACACCGACACGACCTTTGTGAATGTGCAGGACATAAGACACCTTAGAGAAAACAGAGCGCATCAGGTAGTCTTTAAGTATATAATGACATTGTATGTGCTCTATTATGATTGTTGCGAATAACGCCGTTTCCCGTTGGGAGATAGCATTCAATACCAAATTAAAATCATTCCCTAATAAAAAAATTTGGAGGAAAAATTATGGCCGTAACCGAAATTGGAAGACCATTCAATGGCAAAATATGGTATACTTTAGAGAGCACTTATGGAGTTGTTTCAGACCCTTCTCTTACATTACCTATATCATGTAAAGTCCTTGATGTTAGAGTTGGAACTGGCGACCGACATGTGCCGCTATATGGAATCGACTCTTCGATGGTTTGCCATTTACTAAAACAGACTAATGAACCTACGTTACATCTTGAGTATATTCCGCAAACAAACGACACTATGATAGATGATATTATAGACAAGGTAGGTAATTGCTGCAAACTTCAGTCACTTAGTTTTTGTATAATTGCAAATAGTTGCCTGACCGGAATTAATTCCAGTTATTACAAAGTTCTAGGGGCTAAACCAGACACAGTAACGATTGCTGGGGCAAAAAATGAGCCTTTCAAAGTCACAGCTGATTTTTTGTGCAAGTCAATTGTATCATGTTCATCAACTTGTACACCATGGTCAAATTGTAGTGTAGCTAATGCACCTACCTGTAGCGCTGTATCGACATATCCATATCTGCAATTCAACGTGGCTGGGGAAATCAGAAAGACCGGTGGACTGCTTGTCAACACTGACCACATCGCGTTCATTACGAACAGCATTAACCTGACTTTCAACCACAATTTGAAAGGCTACACCGACCACGATGCTCTGTTGAAAACTTATTTAGTAGAGGGCAAATACGAAATTGAAGGAACTTGCGACATTACGCTTGACGGTGGTGGTGCTCTTCACTTTGGAGAAGTACTGGCAAATACCGCTTTTACGATAGAACTTCGTATGGGTGCGGTAGCTACTGGTGCTCCTATGATAACGCTACCAGGCTGTCAGTGGAAGAACAGTGAAATAAACCTGAATGTATCAGGCGAGGCGATGCTAGAATCTGCATCGTTTACCGCAAAACCATCAGACTGTTCAGGTATTGTTAGTTCAGTACCAACATTGTAGAGATTTTGGAGATTCATCTCTCCTTTTCTTTTTAATACAGAGGTAGAAAAATATGACAAAACTTAACTTGAAAATAGTAAATAAAGGCAAACCTTTTGTGCTGCCTAATTGGACCGTAACAAAACACAAAAAAGTTCTCGAAGAAATAAACAAGTTGCCGAAAGATACCAGTGAGGGAGACAAGGATATTGAATTTCAGTTTCTTTGCATATATGAGGGGTTGAAAGAAGTAGACCCCAAATTAACGCTGGAAGATGTAAGAAATACTCACCCAATGGTTCTTGCGGAACTTTTCAATGTTGTTTACTCTGAAGGAAAATGTGATATATATTTTCGGGCCAAGGGCAAGAAAATCAAGTCAAAATAGGTTATGATGAAAGACTCGATATGTTTATTCATAATTTAAATATGCTTTACTTGTCCGTTGGTGGATATAATGAAATACTTAATATGTCTTATTGGGATTTCGTTGTTATACTCCTAACAAATAATAAAATAAAACAAAGACAATCTGGTGGACCTGTTGTACAGGAAGGACTGTATCAAAGCCAGAAAGATATGATAGCCAATGCAAAAGCATTTAGGAAATAAATATGACCACTACAACCCATAACGTGCGCATAGTATTAACATTTGAAGGTAACACGAAAAAGGAGCTTACCTATGTCGGCAACAGTTTGCAGAAGGTTAAACGAACTACTACAGAGTGGCAGAATGGCGTAAAAAACGTTATGAGAGATGTAACCACCTTTAATTCAAAAGCTGGTGGAATGTCTAGAGCTCTTAATGGTGCCGCACTTAGATTCATAGGAATACAGGCAGCAATACAATTAGCATCATCCGCGTTCAGAAAATTCAATGAGTGGGTTGATGAGGGAGTTAAAAGTCAGCGAGCGTTTGAAAACAGCATGGCTGAGGTCTCAACAATCTTGACCGGAGAGTCTTACCAGGCAATTACAAAGTTAACTGTCGGTGTCAGGCAACTTTCAGTGGAATACGGACAGTCAGCAGTTGACATGAGTCGCGGTCTTTATCAAATTCTTTCAGCCGCCGTAGACGTTGAGCGGTCATTAAACTTGCTTAACACCGCAACAAAGGCCTCAATCGCGGGTCTTACGAGTGTCGAGACATCTGTGGACGTTCTTACAAGCATTATTAATTCATATGGAAAATCAGTTGAGCAAGCGGCAAATGTCAGCGATATACTTTTCCAGACAGTTGTTAGAGGTAAATTAAGGTTTGAGGACTTGGCGAGTTCACTTGGATACATTACGCCGATAGCGGCCGCAGCAGGTGTCGCGTTTGAGGAAATAGCAGCAGCATTAGCCACGGTTACAAGAATGGGTCTACATGTAGATATGGCTTCTCGAGGTCTTGCGTTAACCATTCAGAATGTCGTATCTCCAACAAAACAAGCTAGTGACGCAGCCAAGAAATACGGCGTGGACATGTCAGCGGTTGGAATACGAGTTTTCGGGCTTAAAGGATTCATTACAGACTTGTCAGATGCGGTAAAAGAATTTGGATTAACAGTTCTGCCATCAATGGTTCGAAACATGAGGTCATTGAGGGTCGTTATGGCTCTTGCTAGCGAAGAGGGGCTAAAGGGCTTCGCGGAGGATTTAGACCTCGTATACGCGTCCACTGGACGTACTGATGAGGCTTTGGCCAAGATGATTGCTACTGAGCAGAGACAAGCGGCAGTCATAAAGGAAAGTCAGGAAGTAATAAATAGGTCTCTTGGTGAAACTTGGTCGCCAATAAAGAGAAACATAGAGGCCACTAAATTGTGGTTTGCTACATTCCTTGCCGGCGGGTTAAGTATTGGCGCGGCTAATGACGCTATAAAAGATTTGAGCGTCACGCTAGAAAAGAACAGGCAGAAACTGTATGAAAATGTACATGCAATGTCTGCAATGGGACGGCAGCCAATATTCACGCAATTGTTCAATATGGATGACTATGATTCTACCAAAATAACCGAAGCGGTAAAGTCACTGGTGGACATGGCTGATATTAAAGACTACCTTATAGCGCAAAAACAATCCATGCCATCAAAGGAAACAGGTGGACTTGACGCATTTTCATTTGGTAAAGATGTACTTGAGGGTCAATTGGCGATGCTGGAAGGTGCAACTTTTGGAACAACTATAGATTTAGCTCTAATGGAAAATCAAATTAATAAGGTTACTGCCGCATTTGATGAACTAGATGTGTTTCATTTTAAAGAAGGAATCGGAATTACTGAGCAGCTAAAAAATGAAATAAAATTGCTAGACGATGTACTTTCCGACAGTGTAACGGTTATGTCAGATAACGTTGACGCTTTTAATGCGTTCTGGAGCTCCATAGACACGGCCAGAGAGCAAGTATTTAACTTTAAGACAAATATACTTGAACTACAAAATGCCATCATGGGTCTCAGCACAGAGGTCTCTGACGTATTCACGGATTTGTCAGGACAGGAACATGCCGGTACGCTAGGCATGGAAATAGACCTGAAATCTTTTGATACCGCACAAGACAGACTTGGAAGATTCTCTACCATGATTAAAGAATACGGAACTGACTGGCAAGACATGTTTTACGATGTATTTGAGGGCAAGACATATTCAATGGGCGACGAAGAAATAGACTACATAACAGAATATGACACCCAACTCAAAGATGCAGTAAATACAGTCTACAATTTCAAGACCGCCCAAGAAGAAGTAAAAAAAGTCATGAATGAAGTTAACAAAGTAATCATGCTAAATAACATTGCCATTGCTGAACTTCAACTTAAGGGAATGATGAGACGAAGGGGACAGACTAGAGAAGAGGAGAAAATGATAAAGAAGCTCCAAATCTCCAATATGAAAGAACGCCTTAAGGAAAAGAAAGCAGAACATGAGGCAATGTCCGATGTAGATAAACAGGCATATGAAGAAGCAAATGCGCAGATTAAAGAATATTTCGATTCCCAAAAGCTTAACCTTTTCTTGATGAAGGACGCCAGAGAAGACGAGCTTGAGCATATGGTGGATACATTTACTCAAAAAGAAGATTTACTTGCACACTACAAAGACGCTCTTACTACACAAGAGGGTTACCTGCAAAAGGCGCACCAAATAGAAATAGACTTGCTTACTTGGATAGAAGATGAATTTCCTACCATCTCAGAATTGTACGAAGAAATTTATGGTGTCTCAATTCCGGACTCTATAGAAAAATCAATTAAGGCAATGGAAGAATGGCAATCGTTGCAGAAAGGCGGAGAGTCTGAAACAGAAGGCGGATGGATGAGTTTGAAAGATAAATTAAATATGAAACTTTCGGCTAATCCACAATTTCAAGACATGAAAAGCCAGATGAATCCCGAATTAAGAAACGTCATGCATGAAAGAGGTTTACCTGGATTTAGCAGAGGTATAGACTATATGCCAAAAACCCAACTAGCCTTGGTGCATGAGGGAGAGCGAATTTCACCTTCTGGAAAGAATACTGGCGGAGATACAATCATAAAAAGTGTTACGATTCAAGTTCAACAAATTGCGGATATTGGAAGCGTTGAGAAAGTCAGCGCTATACTTGGTGCAGTAAAACAGGCTAATATGACTGACAGAATGGGTAGAAGTAAATTCAGGTTATGATAAAATGACAACTAGAAAAAGAACTAATACGCCTGTAATTCCGTTTATTCAGCTGTATGACACTGGCTCTCAGACTTTTACTGTTGCCGGAGAATTTCATACGTGGGACACTATTGATTTTAAAACTAGTGATTTCCATTATACCGAGGATGATGATAGAGTTTCGATAAACATTCCTAGTGCTGGGTATTATGAAATTACATTTGAATGCAGCTTCACAAAAAGTGGTGCTGGACTTGGCGCGGCTACATGCCAAGTATATAAGAATGGGGTAGATGTTACTGGTGCAAAAGCAATAGGTTGTTCATATGATACTGGACAGGGAGCGGCTGCTTGTGCTTGTATGACATTACATTTTATTATATACCTTAAAGCAAGAGACTACATTCAAATCAAAACAACTGCTTCAGGAAATAGTCTAGCAAGCGGAATGGAGACTAGCAGACTGTTGATTAAGTTCATACCTACACAGGGTTGGAACAACAATAATGGCGGAAATTTAAACTTTAGAGGAGGAGTGGAAAGATAATGGCCGGAGACGAAGTAAGATTTTATGAGACATTTTACGCCGTTCATCTAAATGATTGGATGGAAACATATGGCTCATTTATAAATCATCATAAATTATTGACAAAAGAATATGAAAGCGAAGGCTGTGACACTACAGATGCCTCTTCTTGCAGTGACGGTACCTATGAATTTCTGTACCCGGAACACATCAAGAAAGTGTACTTCGTTGAGGGAGTTATAAAAGGGCAGATAACAATTGTGGCCTCATCCGCGACTGTCACGTTTGAAAATTATCGGGTAACACTCTGCAAGGTAAACGATGCAGGTGTTAAGACAGAATTATTTACCACAGGTTGGATAACTGTTGACACAATTTTAAACTGGGATGCGGTATATGAAGTTGGCGATGAGCGAGTTTATCCATTCAGAATTAACGCCTGGGACAAGGCAAAACTATTTGACCACGAAAGGCTGTTTCTGCGAGTTCAGGTAGACAATGAGCCTAATGCAGATTTGTGGCATAGCAATGACGCTACTTGGGAAGATATAAAAATTATAGTTCCACTTAGAATGTAGGTGCAAATATGGGAAAATTCACTATAACACAATCACCGGTCTCTAAAAATTTATTCCTCTATCCGGAAGATAACGGATGCGTGAATGAATGTTTCCCTATTGGAGACATGCCTAATTGGAGATGCGTTGACGATTTGCAGGATGCACTAGAACCAGAATCCACATATGTATGGATGGATGGCGCGTCCACAATATCAGAATTGTATGCCATGGAAAATCACACCACTGAGACTGGGACCATAAATTATGTAAAGGCGCATTGTAGGGCCAAAAGTGATGTATACGCGCCTCATGTGGATGCGGTTTACAAAGTTACAGTTGCTGAAAATAGTGATTGTTCTCTATTCGCCGTTTCTGGTAATATGCCTATTTGCACTGGATATGGCTTATTCGAATACGCTTGGGTAGAGAATCCTTGGACAGACACAGATTGGACTTGGGATGAAGTTGATGCACTGCAAGCTGGTTTTGAATGCTCCAGTCCAAGTGTTGTAGTGTCACCATTTCCTATGCTGCCAACAAATGGCGGTGATAGAACTGACATTACTAATGTAACCACTGGCTATGAGCATTGGGAAGCGGTAAAGACAGAGAAACCATACTCTGAAGTCTTTGAGTCTGGCACTGCATGGCAGTATGACTTGTATGACTTCATACAGGCTACCAATGACCCTCTTACTTACAGTGACGCGACAAGGGGTAGTCTATTTCACGACAATTATATGTTCGCCTGTTCCCTTGCTGACGGTCTTTATATTCACAAGTTAAATGCGGACAATAAATTTGAGTTCATACTACGCCAAAATGACGGTAAGCAATATCAAGATATAACTACAGACGGAACTTATTACTATGTCGCAACTAATGTGGGCGTATTTGTATATACTTTTGATGGAACTACACTAACAGAAATCACTAATACTGCTGTTGTTGGATTTCCTTGGGTTATATATTATAGCAATGGATATATTTATCTTGGTGATAGTGCTAATCTTAAAGTTTACTCGTTTAACGGCACTACCTTAACTTTAATTGATACACAAGCTGTTAGTGGAAATATATACGGTATATATCACGATGATACCTATGTTTATGCCTGCACAAGGAACGGTATAATCTATGCTATAGAATTTGATGGGCTAACATTGAATATACTGGATTCAGATAACAAGGCTGGATTACTTGGCGAGTTTCTATACGACGTTAATGGAAACGGTACATATATTTACACTGCCGCAATGACAGACGGCATATACGCTTACAGCTTTGATGGCATAACTTTAACATATCTCGCTGAGGTAGACGATGGCGGAACATACAAATCCATAGCTTGCTATGACGGTTATGTAGTGGCTGCAATTGACTGGGCAAATGATGAGTTAAGAGCCTATACATTTGACGGAGTTGCCTTTTCCGCATTGATAACTACATACACATACGGAGTAAATGCCCATAACATGTGGAGAGTTAGATACACTGATGGATTCCTTGTTTCTGACTGGACTAGCATGTATCTGTTAACCTTTTTAGGCGCACTGTTTTCGGTGGTAACTAGCACAGCAGAAGATAATACCCCGGCATACTTAGATGACAATATTGCTTCCGTAACTATTATCGCCAAGATGGGTAAAGACCCTTCGGCAGTTGACCAGGCAGATATACGTGGCTGTTTTACCATCAAGACAGGCGGAGTTGAGTTTGACACAAGTGCTAATTATTATACACTAGAATCCAAGCAAAGATATTACGCTCACACTTATGCAGAAAATCCAAATACACTCGCCGCATGGACATTGGCAGAAGTTCAGGCACTGCAAGCTGGAATAGGACTGTACGGAAATGGTACTAGCTACGCCACTTGCTCAAGATGTTACATTGTACTTGGCGCAACCACAAGTGTCAGCCCTAAAATCAAGACATGCCAAACGTATTTAAAAGTAAACTATTCACCAGACGACACAGTATGCCAAATGCCAAAACCGCAGTTGATAAGCACAAACCACGACAGAAACGTAAACATGCTTAATTTCTGGAACGGCGAAAGAGAGGTTTACGACGTCAACAGGAGCGGAAAGTCTATGGTATTAACCGGTGGCATAACTGATGGAAGTCCTGATGTTACGGATGCCTGTGCTCAGATTATATGCGTCAGAAATATGGCAAGAGAAGGAACGGTAGTTAGAATTAGCGGACTGAATCCTGTGTATTTCAACGGCTATTATAGAATTAACTCATTTGGGTGGAACAAGGTAAGCGAAAAACCAGAGGACTACGATTGGATATTGGAATTGGAGAGTGCAAGTTAATGACAGACTGCGAATGTAAAACATTTACCCTCACCGGAACTGAGACTAACTTGGTTTTTCCGTATCCAGAATGGTATAAGCCTACTAACAGCATAAGCAAAAATGTGAGCCTGTTTAACTTCAAGAGCGGAGACATAGATACCGTTGACAGGGGAATCAATGCGCAACCCTTGACCATTGGTGGAACGCTTGTGGTTTGTGGAATCTGGAAAGGGATATGCTTTCCAATATGCTTCCCTATATGCTGGAATTGCGCGCTTTCAAAATGGCTTGACAGTATAGAATATTCAATGAACAATGGAGAAATATTCACGATTAACGAATTAGGCAACTGCCTTAATGGAATATACGTTATTAGAAACTTTGTTTTTAACACAATACCAGGAAGTCCTAATGGCTTTAGCTGGAGTTTAAATTTAGAAAGGAAAAAAGATATTTAAATAGGCGACAAAAATGGCAGATAAAGATTGGGACGACATTCCTTATGTAGACGGGGATTGCGTCAGAGACGAAGCTGAATGGACTGACATGGTGGACTATATTCGCCATAGTGCGTGCACTGATTTCACTATATACGGCACTTGCCCGTTAACAAACCAGGCATTCAGGTTTACGCAAAACGGTACAGAGTCACATATGTATGGTGGAGATGATGTTGATAATGATTTACATATATGGGGCAACGATAATGCAGGTGCGGTGAATATCGCCTTGCTTAACACTGGTGAATTTCAATTGTTTGATGGCGCTACAAGGATGCTTAATGTAGAACTAACTGGAACTATCACAGAAATTTATGGTGGAATCGCTGCCGGGCATGATTTATCCATTCAGCCTACTTCTGCCGCTGGCGCTCCAAAACTTCTGATGTATGGTAATAGTGACTCATACTATGATGTTCCTAATGCTGCACATTTCTATTGGCGTTCTGGATTCACAACATTTCTATCATTATATGAAAGCGGAACCGAGGACACGATTGAAGGAAGCACAGCTGGCAATGACTTAACACTGAAATCCGCGTCAGGTCTACTCAAGTGGGGTACTGAGCAAACTAATGTAGGCATTAGCAGAGGTGAACTTGTGCCGTTTAAAACGCTAGCAGGAGATACAGTCTATTTAAAAACATACGACTTGGTGTAAACATGAAGGACATAAAAAGAATCGCCAAGGAATACAAAGAAAAGAACGGCAACGAAAAGATAACGAACAAAGAACTCCTGTGGTATATGATTGGCGAATTTGATGAACTTAAAACCAGGGTCACAAAGACAGAGACAAGGCAGAAAATGTTTATACTACTGCTTCCTATAGCTATTGGAGTGACCGCAATAATAATGAGGTTGATATAAAATGAAATGTGAATATCCATTGGGACTGCCAAAAGGTAGCATTAGAGCAATAATGTCTATAGGACTGTGTGCTGCGGCCATAGTTTTGTATGCCTATAAAGGTGTAACACCAGATTGGCTTATAGGTTTTGCTGGAATGGCAATAGCCTGGTACTTTAAAACTAGAGATACAGAATAAAGAGAGCAGTAAGGCGGGTTTTCTACCTCTTGCCCGCTTACTGCTCTCACAGTTGGAGGAATTATGCCAGCGTTAATTATAGTAATAATTGGAATATGTGCAGGAATGTTTAGTATGGCACTACTTACACTTGCTAGAGAAATACACAAATATTTTCACAAGAACTAATATTCCCACTGCTAATAAGAACCCAGTATAATCTGGGCCTCGTATTAATTCTGTTGCTGTTTCACTGAACATTTT
>Ga0114918_10005110_pt1 | contig 11279 bp, 10 predicted proteins | sample LantaG_FD_87015 | JGI IMG/M metagenome (GOLD analysis project Ga0114918, IMG submission 87015) | Deep subsurface microbial communities from Baltic Sea to uncover new lineages of life (NeLLi) - Landsort_02402 metaG | ecosystem: Environmental > Aquatic > Marine > Oceanic > Sediment | place... | reverse complement strand
TTTATTCATGAATTGGTTAAGGGAGTGATGGAAATTCTTTCAGCGCATGGTTTACCAGAAGATGATAATGTTGCTAATTACGTTATTGGTAAGGCTGACTTCTTAGCTGCTGAACCATGGGACATGAGATTAGGTCCAGCATTATGGGAAAGGTTCACTAAACTTATTAAACCAGAAGACTTTCATTTGAAACATAATGTATATTCTGAATTGGCTTCATTACCAGTTAATGAATTTAATAGAAGTATGAGAGAAATCATGGCTGGTACCAAACTAGGCCAAGAAATAATAAATGAATTAGTTGAAGGTTGTAAGACTAGAATATCTGAAGATGATTATCGAGATGAAATCGGTGATGATGATTCTGATGGATTTTCGTTCAACGATTTAGACGATATCGACATCAACGACCTATTATAAAAGAAAGCCTCACACTAGTGGGGCTTTTTGTTTTTGACTTATTTGGTGTTATTGGTATATTTATAATAAAAATGAATATGCTAACAACGGCTGAAATATATAAGGAATATGCTAAATGTATTCAAGACCCAATATATGCGATAGAAACGTATATTGAAACTTTTGATAAAACTCAAGAGGGTTTCGTTCCGTTTAAACTTTTCCCAAGACAACAACAAATCGTTAGAGCATATGAGGACAATAGATATAATTTAGTTACCAAGCCAAGGCAAGCTGGTATATCTACAACCACACAGGCTTATATGGCCGTTAAAGCTGGCTTCGCTGACCCAGACAATCCAGAGGTAATACTTTGTATTGCGAATAAACTTAAATTATCACAAAAATTTTTAAAGGGTATAAAGAATTACCTTAAACAAATTCCTAGATGGGTATGGGGCCCAGAGTATTATGGAACACCAGAGAATGAGGCAAAGTCCATATTCATTGTAGATTCTAAAATCGAGATTGAATTACCTAACGGTTCACAAGTTATTGCCGTTGCGACATCGGAAGATGCACTTAGGGGATATACACCTACTTACTTAGTATTTGATGAAGCAGCCTTTATCGATAATGGTGATGCGGTATACACTGCGGCAATGTCATCAATATCAACGGGTGGTAAGGTAATTCTTATTTCCACACCTAACGGTATGGACCCACTATACTATAAAACATACGAACAATCTAAGACTGGTAAAAATAGATATCACATTGTTGAGATGCGTTGGTATGAAGACCCACGATACAACAAAGACCTAAGATGGTATAAAAAAGTTGAGGATGGTGATGATATAGTTGAGGATGAAGTTGAATTTAATTTACCTTCGTATCTTAAGCGAATTGAAGATGGTTGGAAACCAATATCTACATGGTATGAGAATATGTGTATGGCACTTAACAATAATGCTAGAAAGATTGCTCAAGAGTTAGATGTATCATTCTTAGGTTCTGGTGGTAACGTAATAGATGATGAGACTATTGATTTCCACGAAAAGCAGAATGTGTTGGAACCTAAATTAGTTAGTGGTATTGAACAAGAGTTTTGGTTATGGAATGAACCCGTAGAGGGTCATCAATATATAATGGGTGTCGATGTTTCTAGGGGTGATGGTGAGGATAGTTCCACTATTGTTATTGTTGATTTCACAACCATGGAACAGGTCTTTGAATATCAAGGTAAGATTCAACCAGATTTACTTGCATATCACGTATTCGAATATGGAAATATGTATAACGCATATACCGTAGTCGATATCGCTGGTGGTATGGGTGTATCAACCGTACTTAAGTTAATTGAGATGGGTTATAGTCAAAAATTATTACATTACGATAAACCAGCTACTGGTACAAGTATACTATCAAACAAGGCTAGATTGAATAGGGTTAAGAATAAGGATAAAATGCCAGGTTTCAATGCCAATGGTGTTCGTCTTCCTATGATTGCAAATCTAGAAAGGGTATTAAGAGAGAATGCGGTTAAGATTAGGTCAAGAAGACTCGTATCTGAAATGAAAACATTTGTTTATAAAAATGGTAGACCAGACCACATGGAAGGTTACCATGATGATTTACTTATGGCTTTAGGTATGGCCTTATGGGTATTAGAATACTCATTTAAAAACCTAGAAAAGGCGAACGCACAAAATAAGGCAATGCTTAATAGCTGGAGTACTGGTGGGTCAGCCCCATTAAGTAAGGAGTCTAGTTATGATGGTGGTTTTGTCGGAAAAAATAACAAAGGAAAGAAAACAGCACCACGACCAAGGTTTAATCCTAACGTGTCTAAAAATATGCAAGACCCTAATGGGGATTACATGTGGTTGTTTAGTGGAACAAGATAAGGAATTATGGGATTAGGGAAGAAGGTATTTACAAGAAAGAATGGTAATCAAAAAGGTGGTGGATTATATAAATGGTCACCATTGGAATCTAGTAAAAGGGGAACTAAGATTGAACAGAAAGATAAGTATTACTGTTCGGCTACACCACGTTCTCAAGGAGAGGATTGGAAGGTAACTTATATGCTTACAATAACAGTTATTGAAGGGGTACAACATAAAGTGGCATATGTCGCTTGTGATTATGTGCAGTAACTATTTATTTATTATTAAATTTCATTACATTATAGAAAAATTAAATTATGGCTAAGAAGAAACTCACAGTTTATCAAAGAATGAATACAATGTTTGGACCAGATGGTATTAACGTACCAAAAGACCAAACTAATAGATATTCGATTGGTAAGGGAGAATTATTGAAAACAGATGATAAAGCGGAATATGAATCAGCAAAATTACAAGCACAACAAAGTAAATATCTTACTGGCCAATGGAAAAAGGTTGATAACGAACTATTCCAACAATCTATCCATTATGAAACTACTCGTATTGGCTCATATTCTGATTTTGAGAATATGGAGTTTTATCCAGAAATTGCCGCTGCTTTAGATATTATGATGGAAGAAGCCACCACCGTAAATGATAAGGGTGAGGTTATTAATATTTATTCTGATTCAAAAAGAGTTAAAAAAATCTTAAAGGATTTATTTCATAATAGATTAGATATTCATACATCATTACCAATGTGGACAAGAAACACTTGTAAGTACGGTGATGATTTTGTGTTCTTAAATATTGATGATAAGGCTGGGGTTATTGGGGCTAGACAAATGCCTAACTTCGAGATGGAGAGAAGAGAGGGTAGTATCTATGATGCTATTTCTAGACAACATGCTGTTGGAGATGCGGATAATGATGGTAAGGTTAAGTTCTATTGGAAAGGTAGAGATATCGAATTCTCTTCTTGGCAAATAGCACATTTCCGTTTATTGGGTGATGATAGAAGACTACCTTATGGAACATCTGTATTAGAAAAGGCTAGAAGAATTTGGAAACAATTATTATTATCTGAGGATGCTATGCTTATCTATAGGGTAACAAGGGCACCAGAAAGAAGGGTGTATAAAATCTACGTTGGTAACATTGATGATGAAGATGTGCCAGCATACGTAGATGACATTGCCAATAGATTTAAACGTACGCCAGTTGTTGACCCACAAACGGGACAAATTGATTTGAAATATAATCAAATGGCCAATGACCAAGATTTCTTTATTCCTGTTAGAAGTGAGGATGCTCAGAATCCAATTGATACCTTAGCTGGGGCTGCAAATCTTGACCAAATTGCGGATATTGAATACCTACAAAGAAAATTATTTACAGCATTAAGAGTACCTAAGTCTTTCTTAGGATTTGAAGATGCTGTTGGTGAGGGTAAGAACCTTGCATTACAAGATATTAGATTTTCTAGAACTGTGAACAGAATTCAACAAGCTATGCTTATGGAATTAAATAAGATTGCAATAGTTCACTTGTACATTCTAGGATTTGAGGAAGAGTTAGATAATTTCACACTTTCACTTAACAACCCATCAGTACAAGCGGAGATGCTTAAGATTGAACACTTACAAGCTAAGATGACACTTTATAAAGATGCTGTTTCTGATGCTGGTAATGGTTTCGGTGCAATGAGTATGACTAAGGGTAAACGTGAAATCCTTGGGTGGTCTGATGATGAAATTAAACAAGACCTTCTTGAACAAAGAATGGAGAAAGCGGCTGCGGCTGAACTTGAAAATACTGCCAATGTTATTAAGAATACTGGTATGTTTGATAAGGTGGATAGAATCTATGGTGATATTGAGATTGCCAAACAAGGTGGAGCCCCAGAAGGTGGTGAAGGTGAAGAGGGTGGTGGTCCATCTGGTGGTGGAGGCGGTGGCTTCGGAGGCGGTGGCTTCGGAGAAGAAGACCTAGACTTTGGTGAAGAAGGTGGTGCTGAAGATATTGAAGGTGCGCCAGAGGGTGATGAAACCGTGGATGTCGGTGGTGAGGATATTGGTGCTGATGATTTAAGTGCTGGTGACGCTGAAACTACTGAGGAATCAATAAGACGAGCAGAAAATCTTTTAACTGAACAAAAAGCATTGCTTATGGGTAAGCAAGTGGCTAGGGTTGAGAAGCACAATAAGAATTATATTGATAGGTTGTCAGAATCAATCAAAAGTGATGAAAAACCCAATATTATCAGAGAAAAGATATATGACAAAAACATAAAAATTAATGAGACCGTTCACAATATGATTAAAGATATCGATGATATGGTTGATGGATTAGAGGATGTCGAAAAGGAATAACTGTTTTTTTAGTAGCCATAAGCATATTTATATAAAAATACTATACAATGCAAAACTTCGGTAAAATAAAAAATGCGTTTAATGATATTCTAGTAGAATCTATCATTGATAAGGATGTAGAAAAAAGAAAGATTGTTAAGAGATTTATCAGAGCGATAAGTGAAAGTAAAATACTCAAAGCACAATTCTTGATTTTTAATAATATTGAAAATAGAGTCGATGAGAATCAATTTTCAGCCAATCTATTTATTACGGAGAATGTAAACTTATTGGGTGCATTCAAAAAAGAAGATATTGTAGCCGAGAATTCAAAGTTAGTTAACCTATCTCAAATGGTTAAAGGTAGGTTAGAGTCAGAATATGATAAGAAAGAATTACATGAATCTCTTTCTAATTTAATCTTCAAAGAAAGAACCCCATCAACAATTCAAGAAGTAACTAATTCTAGATTGAATGTAGTTAAGTATATTAATGAAAATAAGGAAAGGGTGATTATGGAATCACTAGAAATCCCAACTAGTATGTTAGCTAATTTGGCTGTTGATAAATTTAATGATAGGTATTGTGATTTGACTGAAGATGAACATAGAGTACTTAATGTTATTTTAGAAGATAAAAATAATGAGGCTAAAGAAAAGGTATTTAAGGAAACCATTATGAGTTGTATTGATTCGGTTAATGAAAGGTTAAGTGAATCTACAAACAAAGAAAAATTACTTACGGTTAAAGAAAGATTACTAAACACTGAATTTGTTAGCGAAACATTTTCAGAGGAAATAGTTAAATTACTTGATTTAAAACGAACACTAACAATAGACTAAAATATTGACATATGGAATTAGAACCGTTATTGCAAATATTTGGTGGTGCTGGTGCTACATTCTATGTTATGTGGCAATGGCTTAAGAGTGTTCAGCAAGAGAAGAGGGATTTACAAGCTAAATTAGAGATAGTAGAAGAAAAGAGAATTGTTGAGTTAAAGGAGATGTTACCATTATTAACGGATGCATCTAACGGTCTTCAACAAGTAATTAAATCTAATTTAGAAAGTAACACAGAGGTGGTTATTGAAATAAAATCTCACATTGATGAGAAGGTTATAGAAATATCAGATAAATGCAAAAAGAAATGAAATCAAATTTAGAACTAACAATAGCCAAATTGGAATTAAAACAACTGGAGGTTATTGATAAGATTTCTAAATCTAGTAATGATTATATTATACGTTGTATCACATGTCCAGAAACTAATAAGTTTCTTGCGGTTAATGGAGACTGGGAAAAAGTTGTTGGTTGGGGTGAAGATGAATGTATTGGAAAGACAATATATGATTTCATGGCACCATATGAATTAGATAGAGCAAAATTAGAAGCCAACAATTTAAAATCAATATCATCATTCGATTCATTTGTATGTGATATGATGAATAAGAATGGTCTACCAGTTAGTGTTGATTGGAAGGCTAAATTTTTCCCATCATTAAATGCAACTGTTTCAATCGGAAGAGTTAAAAAATAAGATTTGACTTATTGAATTAAATTCGTTATACTTGTGTAAATACCAGGTATTATGATTAAAAAAGGAAAAGAAATTAAAATGGGAAAAACTTATAAAAACTATAAAGTTATTTCTGGGACCGTAGATTCCAAAAATCCTACAAGTGTTTACATTAACATATCAGCATGGGGTGAACCCACAGATGAAGACACAGAACAATATGTAACTGTAATCAGTTCATTAAAAAAAGAAGTGAAGAAATACATTCACAATAACTTACCACTATCATTTAATAAAGTAAAAACAATAGTAGATTTAGATATGAGAGAATCTGGAATCGCATTTGGTAAGAGAAGCTTTATGAGTTGTGAGATTACACTATACCAAAGAACATTGACAGGTGGCGATTTGATAAGGTCAACAGAACTTAAAAGGGTTATGGGTGATATAACCGATAGTGTCATTGAGGATGTGTTTGATAAATACGAACATTTTAAGTTCCACAAAAAGAAAAATTAAATTAAAGCCGAATCCTAATAGATTCGGTTTTTTTTATGCCTTGATATGTATTTATAATAAAATTCTATAGATTATGTCAAGAAGATTAAACGAAGATATTAAGTTGCTGAAGGCTGGTCAGACTACCAATACATTTATTTATGTATTAGTTGACCCTAGAAACGGTGATATAAGATATGTTGGTAAATCTGATAACCCCAATAAGCGATTAGTTGACCATATTAGAAAATCTAATAACTCAATCACCCATAAAAATAATTGGATTAAATCATTAATCAAGGATGGTTATGAACCATTAATTGATGTTATAGATGAAGTGCCAAATAATAATTGGGGATTTTGGGAACAACACTGGATTGATTTATTTAAAGGTTGGGGGTTTAATTTAACTAATATTGCCAATGGTGGTGTTGGTGGTAATCTAGGTCCTATTGTTAATAAAAAGATATCTGATGCACTTAAAGGTAGAATATTTAGTGATGAAGCTAAACTTAAGATGAGTATAGGGTCAACTGGTAAAATACACACTGATAAGACAAAAGAAAAAATGTCTAGACAACGAAGTGGTACTGGTAATCCTATGTACGGTAAAATAAGAAAAGAAAGTAGTAAAAAATATAGAGCCGTAATACAATTAGATTTAGATGGGAATATAATAGATAAATGGGATGGTGTTACTATTGCATCTAAAACATTAAACATAAATCGTTGCACAATCTCAGATGTTTGTAATGGTAGGAAAAAAACCGCTGGTGGTTTTAAATGGAAATATAATGGATAATTTAAAATTAAATAAAAATAATACATTGGGTAAACCAATGCTAATGATTGAACACGATGCTGGGTATATAGACCCGAATGATGCAAGGAACCAAGAGTTCGTAAACGAGGTTAAGAAACTGGCTGCTGGTGGTATACCAATGGTTGAGCCATTATTAGTAACTGTAGTATTACAGAAGTGGGGAGTTAAAAATAGAAACGGTAGAATCTATCCAGAACGTATACTTAAGAATCAAGCAACCGCTTACAACCAATTAATACAAAACAAATCAGCGTTGGGTGAATTAGACCATCCAGAGTCATCCATTATAGCTGGTGACAGAGTATCACATAATATTACTAAAATTTGGTGGGAGGGTAAAACCCTTATGGGTGAGATGCAAATCAATACTACATTAGGATTTATTAATATGGGTATTTGTTCAACTAAAGGTGATGAGGTCGCAAATATGCTTAGACATGGTTGGAGAATTGGTGTTTCATCTAGAGGTGTTGGGACACTTGAAGAAGATTATGAGGGTAATGCAATCGTACAAGATGATTTCGAATTAATAGGGTGGGATGTTGTTACAGCACCATCAACTCCAGGTTCTTGGATATTTGCAAATAGTAAAGATGCACAACCATTCACCGAATCGAGAATTATTGAGAATAAGGAATTGGATGATGGATTAGATAAATTCCTTTTAGATTAAATAAAAAAAATTTTAACTAAATGTAGATTTTTTTTGCTTTTTGCAAGAATAGGATATATTTATTATCATATGGCAGTATATTTTATTGCCAAACTAAAAAGAAAGATTAAAACTTTTAAAAAAATACAAAACAAAATGGCTGAGAAAAAGAAATCAATTATTGATGAAGCGGTATTGGATGCTAAAAGAATCCAAGAGGCTTTAAACGCCAACACAAAAGAAATACTTCGTTCGATAGCGAAAGAAGAAATTGATGACCTAGTGAAAGAATCTCTTAATGAGTTTGAAGAAGAAGATGTTGACGATGTAGAAGTGGATACGGACGTTGCAATAGATGCAGATGCTGAAGCACCTGTAGATGGAGCAGAAGAAATTGAAACTGATGAACCAATCGACAGCATTGGAGATGAAGTTGAAACAGAAATGGGTGACTCCGAAGAAGGTGACTTAGAAATAGGTGACGAAATGGGCATGGGTGCAGAAGTACCAGCTGGAGACGAAATGGATATGACAGCAGCATCAGATGATGAAGTTATCGCAGTATACAAGAAATTGACTGGTGATGACGAAATTCAAATCGTAAGTGGAGAAAACGGTGATATCGAACTAACGGTAAACGAACCAGGTGAATTTGTTATTAAGACAAATGCGGGTGCGGAAGCTGCGCCAGAAATGGCACCAGAAATGGGATTAGAACCAGAAATGGGATTAGAACCAGAAATGGGATTAGAACCAGAAATGGAACTAGAACCAGAAATGGGTGGTGAAGAAGTTGCTGAACTTCCAATGTCTGACCTTGAAGGTTCAGAAGAAGAGGAAGAAGAAACTTATGAAGGTTACGACATGAATGAATCTCAAGTTGTATACGAAATTGCAATAGATGAAATGGAAGACATTGAAAGTGTAAGTGCTCCTGTTGGAAGTGAGAAATCACCGAACAACTTTGCTGGAGACAATCTAGAGGGTGGTTTTGACGATGATGGTCAAAACGGAACTGGAGATAGTCACGGTGAGCATATCATGGAAGATGAAACTGTAAACGAAGACGAAGTAAACGAAGAAGCAATCGATGAAAAAATTCAAGTTGGTAAGGGACGTACTGTCGCTAACAACTCGACTGAAATCAAAGGTGCTGGTGGAAACGCCAACAACGTTAAGGCTCCAAACGTTACTACCGAATACGTATCTAAAGCGGATTACGATAAACTACTTAAAGAAGCAAAAGCACTTAAGGGAGCAACAGTTCAAATGACTGCAACTCTTAAAGAGCAAAGAGCAATGTTAGGTAAAGTCGTAGTGTTCAATACTAATCTTACTAATGTAACTAGATTATTTACTGAACATTCAACAACTAAGGATGAAAAGAGACAAATCATTGAAAGATTCGATGAAGAAGTTTCTAGCATTCAAGAGTCTAAAAAACTTTTCAAATCTATCGAGAAAGAATTGAGTAATAAACAACCAATGTCTGAATCAGTAGAAGGGAAATTCTCTAAGGAAACATCAAGCAGTACTTCGAAATTAAACGAGAGCACCGCATATGTAGACCAAGGAACACAAAGAATTATGAACTTAATTAAAAGAGTCGAAAATAAAGACAAATATTAAGTACTAATTTAAAAACTAAACTAACAAAAACAAAAACTAAAAATTATAATTATGTCACAATCACAATTATTAAATTCTGGACAAGTTGGGAACATTGGTCTAAACCACATGAAAGCGGTTAGAACTCAAACTCAACAAAAATGGAACTCTTTAGGATTCTTAGAAGGTCTTAAAGGTCATGTTAAGGAGAACATCGCTCAGTTATATGAGAACGAAGCTTCTTATTTATTAAATGAGGCTACTTCTGCGGCTGATTCATCTGGTTCTTTCGAAACAGTTGTATTCCCAATCGTAAGAAGAGTATTCTCTAAATTATTAGCTAACGATATCGTTTCTGTACAAGCTATGAATATGCCAATTGGTAAATTATTCTACTTCGTACCTGTAACTTCATCAAGAGTTAATGCTACTGGGCAAGCTGGAAACGTTCACGTTGACCCGCAATACTCTGCTCACACTTCAATGGCTGACCAATTGCCAGACTGTGTTGTAGGTGCTGGATGTAACCCAACAGTATACGAAGCTAAAAACTTATACGATATCTATTACAATGATGGATTATTCGATAACTCTAAAGGTACTGCAACCATCACTATGATGAACGCAATTCCTGTTGCTATGGATTCAAATGGTAATTTCTCTGAAATTATTACTTATGCTACTGCAACTGATGGTACAGTTAGAAATGGTATGTTAAGAATCTCTGGATTCTCTTCTACTAATAAAGGTAGATTAACAGGACCAGATGGTAATGAAATGGATACTGAGTCTTTCTTAGCTTCATTAAAAGTTACTTCTGCTAACCTTATCGCTGACCCAGATGGTAATACAATCATCGCTGCTGGTGCTGAGGTACCATTCAGATTAGTTACTCAAAAGTACGGTAAAGGAATCGTTACTTATGATGACATCTGTGATGCTGCTGGTGAGTTATACATTGACTTAGACTTAAGCCACCCAGTTGATTCTAACGGTACATCTACTTTTGATGGTTACGTTGGTGCTGGAACAGGTTTAACTGTTGATACAACTGCGTTTGATGCTTCTTGGGCAACTTATGCTAGTCTTGAATTAGAAACTGAAATGGGAGAGGTATCTTTCAAACTTGATGAAGTTGTTGTTTCTGTTGAAGAAAGAAAATTAAGAGCAACATGGTCTCCAGAGTTAGCGCAAGATGTTAGTGCATTCCACAACATTGATGCTGAAGCTGAATTAACGGCTATGTTATCTGAGCAAGTTGCTGCTGAAATCGATAGAGAAATCTTAAGAGATTTAAGAAAAGCTGCTGCATGGACTCTAAGATGGGATTACAACGGATGGAGAAAAGCTTCAACATCTTCTAGTCCTTATACACAAAAAGATTGGAACCAAACTTTAATTACTAAAGTTAACCAAATCTCTGCTCAAATCCACAAGGCAACATTAAGAGGTGGAGCAAACTACATCGTAGTTTCTTCTGAAATCTCTGCTGTGTTCAATGACCTTGAGTACTTCCACGTAAGTGATGCAAGTCCAGAGCA
>Ga0114918_10005108_pt1 | contig 11285 bp, 9 predicted proteins | sample LantaG_FD_87015 | JGI IMG/M metagenome (GOLD analysis project Ga0114918, IMG submission 87015) | Deep subsurface microbial communities from Baltic Sea to uncover new lineages of life (NeLLi) - Landsort_02402 metaG | ecosystem: Environmental > Aquatic > Marine > Oceanic > Sediment | place: Baltic... | reverse complement strand
CTCAGCTGAGATCGCCTCATTGCGGTCGCGAGACCCTGAGGTGCCGATCCTGTTTGCGGTTGACGCGAATACGGAACAGCTGGAGATCAGTGTCAGAAAGATGGGAGTTCAGTATTACATGCTCCTGCCGGATGAGGTGGACAGCTTGGCGGTGATCGTCCACTGTCTCGTCAAGGCGTAGGTCATCCCGGAGGCGGCCGTCCAATAAAAGGGCCAGGCAACATTCAGACGTGTCCGACTGGTCGGACTTGTCGAGCTGCCCCTACATCCAGGGCCGGGCACCATTCAGCCGTGCCCAACGGGGTGAGTGTCCGGAAACGGACGTTACCAGAAATCACACATAAGCAACAGCTTGGAGCAAGGCACGGCTAGTTGGCTTGGGCTCTTGCGCTGCAATTGGTCCGGATACGGACGATTCAGTTGGCTGGCGTTCTTGCGGCTTTACTGCTCCGCTAAAGCTACGCAGCACAAGTACTACTCTGCGAACAAGGCTTCCTGTGGGGACGCAGAGCAGCATCGGCCAACAAGATCGCTAAAGTGGCATGGAACATGCTCCGATAAGTGGAGAGTGAAATGAAAGCAAGTGAGAAGGTAGCTAAGCGGAGGTATTCAACCCCGTTCATTCTGAGTAATGCGAAAGGAGGTGCTAACGGAAAGCCTGGAGGGATTTAGCCATACATCGTTTTTGATGTGTGGAGGTAACATCCGCCCGTAATTCGGGCGACCCCACAGTATTACTAATAGGAGAAAAAAAGTGGGACAACAACAACTATTGCTGATTGTGTTGAGTATTATCATCGTCGGGATCGCGGTGGTAATCGGTCTGGGCCTGTTCAGTGAGGGCGCCGACCAGGCGAACATCGACCAGGTTGTCCAGGACGTTGTGTCCATGGGCGCTAGGGCTCAGCAGTTCTATATGAAGCCAACTGCGCTCGGTGGCGGCGGCCAGAGCTTTGTCGGAATGGTTATTGAGGACGTAGGCTCTGGCGAAAACAGGAACGGCGACAGCTATACGGCGACCGGCCAGTCCGACACCGGGGTAACAATCACTGGCACGTGCGTTACGGCCAAGTGCACTGACGATGAGGACACGGCGGTCTGGGTCGTCGGGACAGTAACTCCGGTTAATGTTACGACAGTGATCCACAAGACGTCAGGCGGCGAAGAGTAGTCAAGTATGTTGTGGGCAGGCCCAACTCGTTTTGGGCCTGCCTTTTTATCTAATGCAAGGGGCGAGAACAGATGGCGGAGTTTAGATACCACGGGATGAGTGCGGCCGGTCGGCCCGTTCAGGGGATGCTTGCAGCCAGCAACAAGAGGGCGGCGCATCTCAAGCTTGCGGAGTTGATGCGGGCCAAGCGGTTCAGTCTCAGTTCTTTAGAGAAGAAGCGGACTTACGTTTACAAGGTCCAGAAGGGGACAGAGAAAACCGTCACAGCTGAGAGGAAGGCATATTCCCCCGGGGAGCTCGCCCGCGCCCTTCGCGCAATTGGTTACAGAGTCATATCGGTGCGGAGGAAGGTGCTTGACTTCAACATGCGTCCTCCGACCAGGGACGTGGTGATGTTCATCAGGCTCGGCGCGGACCTTCTGCGAGAGAAGCTGCCCTATGACGAGGTTTTACAGCTGTTGGGGGGTGATATCCAGAACAAGGCCCTGAGGGACGCAATTAAGGAGATCAGCAGCGACCTTAAGGACGGCAAAGAGGGGAAGGAAGTATTCGCCAAACAGGAGGTGCGCTTGGGCGTTTTGGGGCGCACATGCTTGGCGTTGCGTCCACAAGCGGGAACATGGTGGAGATATACGAGAGCACTGCGAAGTTTTTGGAGCGGAACCAGACGTTCAAGAAGAACCTTAGAAGCGCGCTCATCATGCCAATGGTGACGGTGTTTTTGCTGCTGTGTGCAACGCTATTCTATGTTGGCTACATATTCCCTAAGACGGCGGAGATGTTCCTGAAGTTCAAGATGGAACTGCCTCCAATGACCAAGTTCACGCTCGCCATGAGTTATTTTTTGCGGGACCACGCGTTCATCATCCTTGCCGCGGTCATTGTTCCGATAGCAATTGGATTGAGGTTCGCTTTCAGCAAGAGAGGTCGGCTTTTTGTTGATAAGTATATTATCCGGCTGCCCATCATAGGCGCCGTCCTACATAAGACCAGCATAGAGATATTCTGCCGGGTGTTCACGGCGCTCTACTCAGGTTCAGGCGAGAACATCGAGGTGCTCAGGACTGCGGCTGAGGCGTGCCGCAATCGCTACATGGAGCGTCAGATCAAGGAGATCACACTTCCGATGATGATCAAGGAGGGCAAGGGCCTTGTCGAGTCGCTGGAGAAGACAGGTGTGTTCACCGACAACGCGCTCAATAGACTGCGAGGCGGTGCGGAGACAGGGACGCTTCGTAAGACAGCGCTGCAAGTAGCGAACTACTACGAGAAGGAGACGACCTACAAGATGAAGGCGATCATCGATTGGGCGCAGGTCTTCGTCGCGTTTTTCGTCCTGATAGTAATGACAGCGATAACGGTCGTCTCTTCGGAGACGGCGATCATAAAGCCCAAGAGACCGGGGGTTACAACGCAATAATGTTACCTGCACCACCCCAGGGGAGATTTGGAAGCGCTCTGGTCGATAACGGCGTCATCGACGAGGAGACGCTGGACAAGTCGCTTCAGATACAGAGCTCGGAGGTCGAGGCCACCCGCCGCAAGCTTGGCGAGATACTTGTTCAGGACCTCGGGGTGGATCGGCACAAGGTCTATAAGGAGATCGCCAACATCTACGCATTCCGAACGATAGCGCTTACGGAGGATGACCTCGAGGAGGACAGGATAAGGTTCATCAGCGACCTGATGGATAGCATCAGCGGCGAGATGCGTAGCTACCTGATCAGCAAGAAGGTTCTGCCCTACAAGCTCCACCCGGTCAAGCATGGCGTTCTGATAGTGGTGTGCGCTGACCCGACCGACCGTGAGATTCAGAGCCTGATCACGGAGTTTGGTTTCAGGCGATACGAGATCGCCTATATGCGAGTGGAGGAGATCGATCAGCTTGCGTCGAAGCTGGTTCCTCAGAAGGATGAGTTCCTCAAGATACTCGAAGAGGCCACCGACTCGGTCGAGACCATCGAGGAGCCTGAGTCGGAGCTGGATGAGGAGGCGCTCGAGGCAGAGATAAACAAGAGCCTGCTCACAGACTTAGTTGAGGGCAGCCTGGTTGACGCGGTTCGGAAGGGCGCGTCTGACATCCATGTCATCCCGAAGCCTGGCAACATCGCTGAGTTTTACTTTCGAGTAGATGGCAAGCTCCAGCTCTGGTATCGGCATGAGGGTAGCAAGCCAGAGGCGATCGCGGCCGTCATAAAGGATAGAAGCAAGAACATCGACCGTTTCGAGTGGGATTCGGCCCAGGACGGGTTCATCCAGCGGACAATAGACAACGCTCTGATCAGGTTCCGTGTGTCGATCATGCCGATAGTCGGCCAGGAGCTGAGGCGCAAGCTCGAGAGCATAGTAATCAGGGTAATTGACGACCGGAAGTTGATCACGGATTTCGAGGAGTTGGGCTTTCAGAAGCAAGCTAAAGATGCCTTCATGCGTGCGATTGGCAAGCCTCAGGGGATAGTGATTCTGACCGGGCCGACCGGCAGCGGCAAGAGCACAACGTTGGTGGCGGCGCTAAGTCACGTCATGAACCCGAGCATCAACGTGGTTACGGTCGAGGACCCCGTTGAGTATAACATCCCTGGGGCAAGGCAGATAAAGCTTGGACCAAGGCTCGATTTTGACTTGGCGGTTCGCTCGATACTGCGGCATGACCCGGACGTTGTCATGGTTGGCGAGATGCGGGACAAGAAGACTGCCGAGATAGCGGTCAAGATGGCCAATACCGGCCATTTGACGTTCACAACACTGCACACAAATGATGCGATAAGCGCGGTTGCGCGGCTTTACAAGATGGGTATCGAGCCGTTTCTGCTCGCCTATTCGATCAACATAGTAGTTGCTCAGCGGCTTGTGAGGACGCTGTGCCCGGACTGCAAGCGGCCGATCAAGGACTTGGACCCGAGGATACCGCTTGACCTGGGCTTTACCGAACAGGAGGTGGATGAGACCACCTTCTATGAGAGTGTCGGCTGTAAGAACTGTCGGCTGGGCTACCGGGGCCGAATCGCTATTCACGAGGCGTTCTATTTCACCAAAGAGGTCAGGCGGCTGGTGTATCAGGCCTCGCAGGAGATCGACGAGGAGTCGCTCAGGAATCAGGCAATCGCGGATGGGATGCTTACACTTCGCGCGTCTGGCCGTGAGCGGATTAAGCACGGTGAGACGACTCTTGAGGAGATCGCGTTTGCGACCGCCGGAGACTAAAGGACAAGAGGGAGGAAGAAATGAGTTCAGGACAGATGATACTTGCTTTGGGGGCGCTTGTAATGCTTTCGACGCTGGCTCTGACGCTTAACAGCGTTGTGCTGGATGGGAACAGGACGATGATGGAGAGCGAGCTATACATCTCGGGGACATCAGCAGCGCAGTCTTTCCTGGAGCGCGCAGCGGTGATGGCGTTCGATGAGAACGTGGGAACGTACGATCCTTCAATGTTCCCGGGCAGCTTCACTTCGTCCGGATACCTCGGGCCAGATGCGGGTGAGACATACCCCAATTACGACGACGTGGACGACTTCAACGGCTATTCAGGAACAGTCTCGACGACTAGGGCTGACTTCAACGTGGCCATAGTAGTCAAGTACTGCGACAGCAGCGGCAACGATCAAGGCAGCTGCACATACTTCAAGAAAACGGAAGTAACAGTCAGCAGCCCGTTCATTCCGACACCTGTGGTTGCAAGGCGGATCTTTGCATACAGCATATAGATATAGATAAGGCTAAGAGGAGGTGAGGCAACATGGCATTAGCTGATCTCGTCGGCACGACTATCGTGGTCGGGATACTGATCCTGATGATGATTGCCCTTACGGGAAGTGTCTCCGAATCGACTACTCAGCAGATGCTCGACGTTACCACGCAGGAGGCGCTAACGACGGTCAAGGACATGATCGAGTATGACTTTCACAAGATGGGGTTTGAGTCGATACCGGGCACTGCGATTACCACAATGGGCGCACACAACATAACGTTTTGGGCAGGGATTGACACCAACAACGATGGCTCTCCGGATGGCCTCAACACGATCACGTATCAGTTGAGCGGCACTTCCCAGGCTGCATCTACTCCCAACCCGAACGACTGCATCCTCTATCGGACCATTGGAGTAGCGTCACCGGTCGCGGTTTCACTGGGCGTTACGGGATTTGACCTCCAATACTACAACAAGTACGGAAACGTGACTGTCAACCCGCCGGACGTCAAGTCTGTCCGTGTTGGTCTGACTGTTCAGAGCACGATGCCCTACGACAACAGGTATTCGGAGGCCGCCTGGGAGAAGATGATCAGTCCAAAGAATCTGTGAGGACCGTCCGATAAGTAAACAGAAGTTTCGTGATTGACCCTTAGAGAACAAGAGGAGGGTTTGAGAAATGGGTAAGGCATTAATCATTCTAGTCTTAGGCGTAGCGGTGGCGATGTCTTTTCTCACGATGGGGGCTCAGCAAAGGGGGAATGACGCCGTATCCAATTCCTGCGATTCATTCAGCATGGCTGGCGCTGGGTATCTTGCACATTCAGCGGTAAATGTTGCTCTGAATAGCATCACATCCGACCCCAGTTGGACTAGCGCTGGACAGACCAGGGGTCTCTCCGGGGGCACGTATTTTGCGAGCTGCGCGAGAGTGCCCGCCTCGGTCAACTCGAAGGTAATCGGTGTGGGGATCTACGCTCAGCGGAGCCACAGGGTTGAGGTGCTTGTGCAGACTCGCTCCCCGAATCTTAGGTCTGCAATCACGGCCAACCCTCCGGTTAAGACGCTTGGGACCCTCACGGTTGACGGTAGGGATTACGACGAGCATGGCAATGCCATTCCGGGCCAGGGCGGCCTGGCAATTGAGTGTTCAGACGTCATCATCCGGGGCGGCAGTTCCGTGTACGGTGGGACCAACGAGAACGGGGAGGACTTCGCCCCTTCCACAAGTTACGATCCGAGCATAACCAACGAAAACGCCGTCTTTGATGGCGGCTTCCCAGCATCGCCGGATGCAGTTGTTGGGCTTGCTGAAGGGTCGCTGAAGGCATACGCCATGAGCGGAGCGAACGGCAGCCAATACACGACCTATCCATCCACCCTCACCATGCCATTGAGGGGCGTAACATACGTGGAACTGCCGGACGGCGGAATATGGAACGATGCCAACCTCACCGGCGGTAGTAGCGGGATACTGGTGGTTCACAGTGCCGCCAAGGATGCGGTTCTTAAGAATTTCTACGGGTCGTTCTGCGGGATAATCATCGCCGACGATGTGGACAAGATCCACGGAACGGTTATTGGGAACGTAACCGTCATCGGGCCCACTGCGAGCGGCAACTGCATCGGGAACGGCGAGGGCAAGGTGCTCTACAGCACGCATTTCATATTCGACGCGCTAGGTGGTCTGCCGAAACCAGACCTGGAGATCCTTTCATGGTGGGAGTGATGCATTTGGATCGCCGGTTAGAACAAAAGTTGCCGAGACAGGCAGCGGTTCAGCGTGCGGTCTGGAGCAAAGAGATCAGGCCAAAGAATCTGTGAGAATCATCCGATAAGTAAACAGAAGCTTTGTTACTAACCCTTATAGAACGATAGGAGGGCTTAAGAAATGGGTAAAGCAGCAATCATCCTGGTCTTAGGCGTATCGGTGGCGATGTCGTTTCTTACGATGGGGGCTCAGGAGAGGAGAAACGAGGCCGTGGCAAATGCCTGTCAAGCGTACAACGTGAACGGGGCGAGGAACCTCGCACACTCGGGCGCAAACGTTGCTCTGAACAACATAACGACCAACCACAGTTATCAGGGCAGTATGTCAGCGAGCTCTTCAGATGGCTCATATTCGACGACTTGCTCGAAGATGCCCGCATCGAGCAACTCCAAGATAGTCGCCACCGGGACCTACGGGCAGACCGCGCACAACGTGCAGGTCGTCGTCGAAGTCTATCCCAAATACTTTAAGTCCGCGATCACGGCCAAGCCTTACGTAAACACCCTGGGGACGCTTGAAGTCGATGGCCGAGACTACGACCAAGACGAGAACATCATCCCCAACCAGGGCGGCCTTGCGATTCTCAGCACGCAGACGATAACGAGGGGCGGCAGTTCCAAGTATGGCGGCACGAACTCACTGGGAAATGATTTCGAGCCCTCGACGGATTTTGACCCGAGTCTGACCGAGGAGAACGCCCAGTTCGATGGCGGCTTCCCGAGCTCGCCCGATGCTGCAATAGAGGTCTCGGATGGGACGCTGAAGGCGATCGCGCAGAGCGGGGAAGGCGGCAGCCAGTACGCGACAGACCCTAGCGACATTCAGATACCGCTAAGGGGAGTTACCTATCTAGAGCTGCCAGACAACGGAACCTGGAACTCGCCCAACCTCACCTACTGCAACTGCGGTTTCGATTACAACAGCTTCGGGATACTGGTCGTCCACAATGCGAACAAGAACGCTCGCCTCAAGAACATGCGGGGCAACTTCTACGGGCTAATCATCGCTGACGACGTGGACAAGATACACGGCAAGGTTACGGGCAACGTAACCGTGATCGGAGACTCTCCCCGGGGCAACTGCATCGGGAACGGGACCGGTGACGTCCACTATAGCTCACATTTCATCATGCAGGCGCTCTCAGGACAGCTTAACAAGAGCCCGGAAATAGTGTCTTGGTGGGAGTAAGGATTGACTGAAGCAGCGACTCTCACTCTCGAGGCCGACGCTGTTGGCCAGGCCAGAGAGATACTCTCTCGGCTGATTGCGCACGTGCCGGCCTCGCAGGAGGGCTTCGAGCGGCAGATGTTCATCGGCAAGCTGCTTTTAGACCTCTCGCCCGAGCAGCGGCAGCGCCTCAGGCGGGTGGTAGAGAGCTGGCTCGAGAGGACTGTGCAGCTCGAGGCGTCGGATATCGACGTGGGCAGCTACGGCTGCGGGGAGCAGATATGGTTTAGGGTGTTCGGTTTCAAGAAGCCCGAGGCCACGCTCGGTTCCTTCTCGGTGGACGAGACCGATTTTCTCATCCAGAACCTGCTGATGGACAAGCAGAGGGAGTACCTGTATGAGTGGCGCAACCTCGACTTCTCCTACACGATCACCTGTAACGAAACCCGTGTTCGGTTTAGGGCTGATACGTATTTTGATCTTGACCATCTGGCCATGAACATGCGGCGGATCTCGGAGACTATTTACCCGTTCAAGGACCTCGGCCTTCACCAGAACGTGGCGCAAGCGCTTTCGCTGGCTCGCGTGAAGCAGGGGCTTGTGCTGATAACTGGGATAACCGGTTCTGGCAAGAGCACAACGCTTGACAGCATCATCGACGCAAACAACAGGACCATCGACGCCCACGCAGTGATCATCGGCAGCCCGATCGAGAACATCCACACTAGCCGCCGGTGCATCATCAGGCACCGGGAGGTGGGTCGAGACGTGATGTCGTTCAAAGAGGGCGCAGTTCAGGCCTTAAGGCAGGACCCGGATATTATCGTGATCGGCGAGATGCGCGATTCAGACACGATATTGACAGCGCTTGAGATCACCGACAGCGGGCACAAGGTCTTCTCGACTCTGCACACTGGCTCAGCAGTGGAGAGCATCGACAGGATCATCGCCGAGTGCCCGACCAGTGTCCAGGAACGGGTTCGGATGCGGCTTGCTGATGTTTTGACAGTGATTATCTCTCAAAAGCTCGTCCCTGACCACACTGGACGACTTCAGCTCGCCAAGGAGGTCCTTTTGGTCAACTCGTCCGTCAGGGCCGCCATCAAGAACAATAACACGGGCGAGATATACCAGATGATCTTCGAGTCAGGGAGCGAGGGGATGATAACGATTGAACAGGACCTCTACCGCCTTTATCGGCTAAAGAAAATATCGAAAGAGAATGCAATCAACTTCGCGAACAACAAGAAGAGGTTGGGCGAGTTGCTTCGGAGGGAACTATGAGAAATGAGGCAATAGGACTATCAATTGAGGGGACGGACGTCAAAGTCGCCCACATTGCGCTCTCTCACAAGGGCGTCATCCTCAAGCGGCTTGACGTTGCTCAGCTGCCTGAGCCGCTTGGTGCGCCTCTTACGGAGAAAGAGCAAGAAAAGGAGTCCATGGACGCTTTCGAGGAGGCGTTTGGCGAGGTAACCGAGGTGGGAGCTGCGCTTGACGCGAGGGCGGAGGACAAGGGGGATGAGAAGGAAGAAAATGCCTTGTCGGCCTTATTGGGGATACTCTCTGGGTACGACCTGAGAAAGGCCAAGATCGGGGTCAATCTCCCCGAGGACTCAGTCAGCTACTACCTCTTGAGCGACACCTTCGCCGTCAAGGGGCGCAAGCTCAAAAGAGCGCTGATGGAGCTGGTTGCGCCCAAGCATGAGAGGCCGCTCTCGCCGGAGATGATCGATTATGTCAAGGTAGCAGACAAGAACCTTGTTTGCCTGGTTTGCGATCAGGAACCGGTATTTCTGGATGTTCTGAAGGAGCTGAAGCGGTTCTTGGGCCGTAACAAGCCATATATTGGCTTGATTGACTCGGTAGAGACCGCGCTGATGAGCCTTGCTCGCGCCAACCACGATATAGCAGCGGGCGAGATAACAGCGCTCATCTATATCTGCGGCGACAACACTCGCGTCACGATCATGAAGGGAGGGGACTACCTGCGGCTCCTCCCACCGATACAGGAGGGCTCGAACTCACCTGATTTCGGCAACACGATATACAGCAAGATACTGTTCGAGCAGGATGAGGGTGGGTTGCCTGACATCGACCGGGTGATTCTGGCGGGCGACGCAGATATGCCCTCGGCGATAGAGTTCTTCTCAGAGAAGTTTTCCAACGCCAAGGTAGAGACCATCAAGTATGGCAAGTTCGTTGGGACGGAGATGGAGCCCTCGAAGATTCCAGCGCCTCTGCCGAGCTTCGCCTTGGCCCTTGCCCTGGCGAGGAAATCGCTTGAGCCGACTAATCCTAGCTATTATCACACCGATTTCACGCCCGATTACCTGAAGGAAGCGCAGAAGCCGTTCAAGATAGCGTGGCACGGTCTTCTGTCCCTCGTTGTGATCTTCACGATGAGCCTCCTTCTGGTCATCAAAGGTGGCTACAACTACGTCGAGATGCAGGACCTCAACGAGGACACCTACAATCACAACCGCCTGACGAAGCTCGCACAGCCGCTTCTTTATGAGATCGATATGCTCAACGAGAAGATCTCGCTCTACGACAGTGAGATGAAGCAGCTGGCTGCTTTGGCACAGAACTCTCAAGTCTGGAGCGATTCTCTGCTCAAGCTCTGTGACCTTGCAGAACGTTGCGATTCTCTATGGCTCACGGGCATCAAATCATCCGAGGACAGGGGCTATTTGATAACAGGCAAATCTCGCACGCGGGACAAGATAACCGCGCTTGCTAGCGCATTTGAGAGCTCTTTTCTGGATACAGTCGCGCGCGGCAAGATCCGTGATTATGGCGTTTGGGATTTTGTGCTGCGGTCCAAGTTCCCCGACGCATTGCAGCCGGAGGCCTATCTGGCGATGGTCAAGGAACATAGCAAGGACGGGTTCGGATTCAAGAACCAGGGTCACGAGGGCACACAGCCTGGCTCGGCCTTTGCGGCGCCGAATAATCTGGCTATGTCGGGCCCGCAGATGCCGCCGGGGCTGGAGCAAGGGCTCTTTGCTGACCCCCTCTCGACTAGTATGCAGGGCCCGGAGATGTTCAGCACCATGCTCAGGGTTGGGTTTGACGCATACTTCGCACAGTCTGAGCGAATTGCCGACAGCCCAAAACTCAGGAGGCTAAGGGCCGAACAGGAGAAGTCCGAGGCGCAGCTTAAGAAGCTCTGGGAGCAGAAACGGTTTCAGGAGGAGCAAAAGGTCGCAGCTGCCAAGAGATCGGTCGATGAGAAATACCTCGGCCCGAAGGCAAAACCATCGCAGGCGCCTGAGGTCCTGGGCCCATCTCCAGAGCAAGAGGTGAAATCCGAAGCAGCGGCCAAGGCTGATAGGCCCAAGAAAAAAGCCAACAAAGCAGTTCGGAAAAAGCAGGAAAAGAGCCTCCCCACTCCGCCTGTTAAGGCCAAGGCCGCCAAAGAAGATGCCCAGCCGGCCAAGAAAGAGGATGTCAAGCACGAGAAGCCGGCGGACGCCAAGATG
>Ga0114918_10005107_pt1 | contig 11286 bp, 7 predicted proteins | sample LantaG_FD_87015 | JGI IMG/M metagenome (GOLD analysis project Ga0114918, IMG submission 87015) | Deep subsurface microbial communities from Baltic Sea to uncover new lineages of life (NeLLi) - Landsort_02402 metaG | ecosystem: Environmental > Aquatic > Marine > Oceanic > Sediment | place: Baltic... | reverse complement strand
GTCCGCTATCCGCTACCCCCTCCCCTGCCCCAGCATTTCTTTGGCGGCGGTCATTTGCTGCGGGAAGCCTACCTGTCCTGAGCGCAGTCGAAGGGTCGAAGGAATGCGATACGTGCCCAAAAAATTTAAGATACCTCCGCGTTCTCTGCGTTCTCTGCGGTTAATAAAAATTCAAAAAGATTCGAATATTTTCAAATATTTTCAATCGTTTCACATCATTTTTCGAATATTTTCAAACGTTTCGCACTAGTTTTCAAATATTTTCAAACGTTTTCGAACGTTTCTATTTTACCCATCTTGCCTAATCGTTACAAACCAACCCCCTCACCCTTGATTTTGACACAGAAAACGGCAACGCAGGCCTGAATCGCGAAAAAAAACCATTTTTTTTGAACACACATACCCCCATGGGGTATAATGGCAGAGCAGATACAGAATGGACAAGAGATGGGAAAGAATCCAAGTCACGAGGATAACCTGGTTGCGTTAAGGCGAATTGAGGGCCAAGTCCGCGGCGTTCAAGGGATGATCGAAGATCGTAAATACTGTATCGACATTTTAAACCAGATACATGCTATCAAAGGGGCCCTTGGCCGTGTAGAAGAAAAGATTTTGGAAAAGCACTTTCAACACTGTGTAACTGAGGCTGTAAAAGGAACATCTGAAGAGGAAAAAAAGCAAAAGCTGGATGAGATTCTCAATCTGATACACCAAACACGCAGAGGGTAACATATAGCCAAGAAAAATAAGACATATTGGATTTGTCTTTTTTATGGAATTACTTCGGCGGTGCAGTAAAATGACAATCATACCAGTTAGCTTAGGGGGACAAATATGAAACAACAAGCTGTCTTGGCTGTGGAGGTTATTGTACTTGCGTTTGCGTCGTGTGTCTGGGGTTCGCAGCAGCCAGGTGATACGAATGATTTACAGAGGCTCCAGGATTACCTGCGTTATGCATCACTGAATAATGCTGAATTAAAAGCCAAATTCGAAGAATGGAAAGCCGCGGTAGAACAAGTCCCTCAAGCTAAATCATTGCCGGACCCTAAATTTACATATGGCTATTTTATCGAAGAAGTTGAAACCAGAGTTGGTCCTCAGCGGCAGAAATTTGAGATTATGCAAACCTTCCCGTGGTTTGGCGTTATCGAAGCCCGAGCCGACCGGGCGGCTGCGAAGGCAAAAGCCGCACACAAAAGATACCAAGCAAAGAAACTCGAGCTTTTTCAGGAAGTCAAATATGCTTTTTATGAATACAGCTATTTGGCCAAGGCGATTGAAATCACTAAGCAAAATCTTGAGCTGATTACGCATTTCGAAGAGATTGCCCGCAGCCAATATATCACAGCAATAACTTCACATCCCGATATTATCCGAGCTCAAATAGAATTAGCTGTTCTGGAAGACAGACTTGAAAGCTTAAAAGAATTAAGACCGGCTATAATCGCCAAATTAAACAGTATCCTGAATCGACCAACGTCAAGTGATTTGCCCTGGCCAAAGCCCCCACGATATCAGCAGGTCTCTATCGATTTCTCACAATTGTATGCAATGATAATTCAAAACAATCCGGATTTGCAGGCCATGGACTATGAGATTGAAGCGGCAAGAAACACTGAAAAGCTGGCGAAGAAAAAATCTTATCCAAATTTTGGTATCGGAGTCGGTTACATCGATACCGCCCATGCCAGAGCTTCGGGCGTTGATGACAGCGGCAAAGACCCTATCATCGCTATGTTCTCACTGACACTGCCGATCTGGGCGGACAATTACAAAGCCGCCCAGCGCCAGGCACGGGCACAACTGGGACAGAAAACCCATGAAAAAACCCAGATGGAAAATACGCTCGCTGCCAAAGCTCAACAGCTTCTGTATGAGTTCGAAGATACCGACAGGAAGACCAAGCTCTACAGAGACGTAATAATTCTCAAGGCGAAAGAAATGCTTGTAGCATCAGAAACAGCGTATCAAGCCGGCACCGTTGATTTCTTAAGCTTGATTGATGCACAACGTGTGCTGTTGAAATACGAACTTTTTTACGAACGCAGGCTTGCTGAAAATGCCCAAAAGTTAGCCAAAATCGAAATGTTGGCTGGGACGCAACTGCCAACTGCAGATAAAAATTCAGAGAATAAGTAATTTAGATTTCTATGGTATTCTTGGAGGGAAGCAAAAATGAGAGTACATGTTTTGGTAATTATAGCTCTGGTTATTTTTGGGAGCTTTGTCTCGAGTAAGGGTGTTTTGGCTGCTGAAAACGGGGGGCACGAACACCATCACGAAAGCCGCTTTTCGTTATTTTCTTTGGTCAAGCCGCTGGGAATAGCTACACTTTCGTTTGTTTTTGCTACTTTTCTAACAGGTTTGTTTCGCAGGAAACTTGGTCGGAGATTTCTCAAGATACACCTGTCTTTTGCAATAATCTCAATAATTTTGGGCCTCACACACGGCACATTGGTTTTTGTCTTGTATGGATAAAAGGTAATGGATGAACAGCTAAAAAGTATCGTTAAACAGTATCTTTGTAAGAAGCGAGACAATATTATGAAAGATGTTAGGGAAAAATCATGGTTTCGCAACAAAGTGACCAGGATTAGTTTGCTGGCGATATTGGCATTTATATTGGGGTATTTTTTCAATTCGGTCACACACAAGCCAGCTACTGCCCCTGGGAGCGGTCTTTCCAGTGAACAGGCGGTTTCACAAAAGTGGACGTGCTCAATGCACCCTCAAATCATACGTGATGGACCGGGCAAATGCCCAATCTGTGGGATGGATTTAATTCCAATGCCAAGTGACACTGGCATTGGTGTTGGCCCCAGAGAACTGGTGATTTCTCAAGAAGCAGCCAAACTGATGGAGATAGAGACTTCCGTTGTCCAGCGCAAGTTTGTTACGAACGAGATTCGAATGGTCGGCAAGATAGACTATGATGAAACGAGGGTCAAGAATATCACAGCCTGGGTGCCGGGCAGAATCGACCGCCTTTATGTAGACTTTACCGGTATCACCGTCAATAAAGGTGACCATATGGTTTACCTCTACAGCCCGCAGCTAATCAGTGCACAGGCTGAATTGCTTCAGGCTTCGAAAGCTGCCGGCAGCATCAGGATGGGAACTTCCGACCTTGTTAAAAGAGCCACTTTGGCTATGCTTGAGGCAGCCAGAGAAAAACTTCGCCTGCTTGGGCTCGATGACGAACAAATTAAAAATATCGAAAGTATAGGCGCACCTCAAACACACATAACGATTAATTCACCTATGAGCGGAATAGTTATTCATAAAAACGCTACCGAAGGTATGTACGTTGATACCGGCACGCCCATCTACAGAGTTGCGGACCTTTCGAGGTTGTGGGTAAAGCTGGATGCTTATGAATCTGATTTGCCTTGGATTCGTTACGGCCAGGAAGTTGAATTTACAACACAGGCTTACCCAGGGCAGGTCTTCAAAGGCACTGTAAGCTTTATCGACCCTGTGCTCAATGACAAGACAAGGACAGTTAAAGTAAGAGTCAATGTAGATAACACCGAGGGCAAACTCAAACCCCAAATGTTTGTCAAGGCAGTTGTTCGTTCTAAGGTGGCTGCGGGTGGCAAGGTTATGGCTGCAGAAATGGCTGGCAAGTGGATTTGCCCCATGCACCCTGATGTTGTCAAAGCAAAAGCCGGCAGCTGCGATATCTGCGGTATGGATTTGGTGACTACCGAATCGCTCGGCTTCATCAAGACTGAAACCCCGGAAAAAGCGCCTCTGGTTATCCCAGCTTCAGCTCCTTTGATTACGGGAAAACGTGCCGTTGTTTATGTCCAGCTTCCAAATAGAGAAAAACCAACTTACGAAGGAAGAGAAATAGTGCTCGGTCCCAGAGCGGGTGATTATTACATTGTCGAATCCGGCCTGGATGAAGGCGAAATCGTTGTAACTAACGGCAACTTCAAGATTGACTCTGCTATGCAGATTCAGGCAAAGCCGAGTATGATGAGCCCCCAAGGCCAAAAAGTACCAATGGAGCATCACGAACATAGTCATTAAACCAAAAATGACAATATATTATTTTGAAAGGGAAACAAAATGAAAATCAGAAGAGCACAATTCGGGGTAGTTTCCATGCTGGCGGTTCTATTGCTGGTGGGGTTGGTTGCGTTAACCGGCTGCAAAAAATCAGAGCCGGCTGCGCCACCTGAGTCCGCTCCGCCAGCCGCAGAACCTGAAGAAGAGTCCGCCGCCGTAACAATCGAGCAGACGATTTGCCCCGTAATGGCTGGAGCAATCAACAAGAATATCTTTACCGAATACAAAGGCAAGAAGGTCTATTTCTGCTGCCCGGGTTGTAAGGAGAAGTTCGAGGCGAAACCCGAAAAATATATTGCCAAGCTGCCCCAGTTCAAGGAATAGAAATTAGAAAAAGTGATCAATGGATGAACAGTTAAATAAGCTCGAGGGTCAATCAGCCGGGCTGCTTAGTAAACTCGTAGGTTTTTGTTTGAGCAATCGCCTTCTGGTGGTGATGTTGATACTGGCTGTTATTGGCTGGGGAGTTGCAGTTGCTCCGTTTGACTGGCAGCTTGGCCCTGTGCCGCGCAGCCCTGTGCCCGTAGATGCGATACCCGATATCGGCGAAAATCAGCAGATTGTCTTTACTAAATGGCCCGGCAGGAGCCCTCAGGACGTACAGGACCAGATTACATATCCTTTAACCGTATCGCTTCTGGGAATTCCCGGCGTCAAAACGATACGGAGCAACTCGATGTTCGGTTTTTCCTCTATTTACATAATCTTCAATGAAGACGTAGGGTTTTACTGGTCGCGGGCAAGAATAGTCGAAAAGCTAAATTCCCTCCCTTCAGGCACCGTACCTACGGGAGTCAATCCCGCTCTTGGACCAGATGCGACAGCTCTTGGACAGGTTTTCTGGTATACACTGGAAGGATACGATAGCCAGGGCAAACCAACGGGCGGCTGGGACCTGCACGAGCTTCGCTCTATCCAGGATTGGACCGTCCGTTACGCACTGCAGTCGGCTGAGGGGGTGGCTGAAGTTGCTTCGGTAGGTGGCTTTGTTAAGGAATATCAAGTTGATGTTGACCCCGATGCAATGCGGGCAGCTGGTGTTAATCTTACCCAAGTCTTTGCAGCCGTACGGGCATCTAATGTCGATGTGGGTGCACGGACTATTGAGGTCAATCGTGTTGAATACGTAATTCGGGGAATCGGTTTTATTAAAAACCTCTCTGACATCGAAAACACCGTAATAAAGGTCAACGATAACGTTCCCATACTTATCAAGGATATTGCCAAAGTCAGCTTGGGCCCTGCCCTGCGGCGAGGAGCTTTAGACAAAGAAGGCGCTGAAGCTGTTGGCGGCGTAGTTGTTGTCAGGTTCGGCGGTAACCCCTTGAAGGTTATAAAGAATGTAAAAGACAAAATCGCTGAGATTTCACCGGGCCTGCCTAAGAAACAATTGCCGGATGGAACAGTTAGCCAGGTTAAAATAGTCCCGTTTTATGACCGAACAGGCCTGATTTATGAAACCCTGGGAACCTTAAATCGCGCCCTTACGGAGGAAATCCTTGTTACCGTTATTGTCATAATAGTATTACTTCGGCAGATTCGCAGCTCTATTCTGGTATCGGGATTATTGCCATTGGCGGTACTAATGTGTTTCATCGCAATGAAAGTCTTCGGCGTCGATGCCAACATAGTTGCCCTTTCCGGCATCGCGATTGCGATAGGCACGATGGTCGATATGGGCATCGTGGTCTGTGAGAATATTGTCAACCACCTTCATGATGCAGACCAGCAGCAGTCACGCCTGAAGGTAATTTATGATGCTGTTACCGAGGTTGGTTCTGCGGTGCTCACCGCCATAGCTACAACGATTGTCGGCTTTTTGCCGGTGTTTACAATGACCGGTGCTGAGGGCAAATTATTCAAGCCTTTAGCCTATACAAAAACCTTTGCACTTTTGGCTTCTGTCATCATCGCTCTAACTGTCATTCCACCCTTGGCCTATCTCATGTACAAAAAGGGCAAAACCAATACAAAAGAAAGGTCGATTAAAATAGGCAAATTCAGTTTGCCCTCTGAGTTTATAATCGCCATTGTAGTCGCGATTGTTTTGGCTAAATACTGGCTGCCTTTAGGCCCGGATAGAGGGTTTTTACTCAACTTAATATTTGTCGTAATACTCATAGGCTTGATCCTCTTTGGCGTTTCTCTGTTAAAAAAGAATTATGAACGGATGCTCATCTGGTGCCTTGACCACAAATTAAAATTCTTATCAGCTCCTCTTATTCTGCTTATTTGTGGCACCTTTATCTGGCGTGGTATGGGCGAAGAGTTTATGCCTTCCCTGGACGAGGGTTCATTTTTATATATGCCTACAACGATGCCGCATGCATCTATCGGCGAGACCCTTGATGTGCTGGCAAAACTTGATAAGGCCATCAAGTCAATACCGGAAGTTGAAACTGTAGTCGGCAAAATCGGCAGAGTCGAAAGCCCGCTGGATCCCGCTCCGATTTCTATGATCGAGACGGTCATTAACTACAAATCTAAATATAAGACTGACAAAAATGGGCGAATAGTAACCGACGAAAATGGCAAAGCTATCCGCCAATGGCGAGACCACATTAAAACACCTGATGATATATGGAACGAAATTGTCAAAGCCGCTCAACTGCCCGGCACAACCAGTGCACCTAAATTACAGCCTATTGAAACACGACTGGTGATGCTGCAAACCGGAATGCGGGCACCTATGGGTATTAAAATAAAGGGACCCGATCTGGAAACTATCGAAAAAGTTGGCTTTGAGATCGAAAAATTGCTCAAAGAAGTACCCTCTGTTGAAGCGCCTTCAGTTTTCGCTGACAGGATTGTCGCAAAACCTTACATTGAAATTCATATCGACAGAACTGAGATTGCCCGTTATGGCATAAGATTGGCAGATGTCCAGAACATAATCGAAATAGCCATAGGTGGCAAACCAATTACAACCACCGTTGAGGGCCGGGAGCGTTATCCTGTCAGGGTGCGCTATTCGCGGGAATTGCGGGACCAGCTGGAAACTCTCCCTAAGATATTTGTACCGGCTCCCAGCGGCGTGCAGATACCGCTCGAACAAATCGCCGAAATCAAATATGTACAAGGCCCACAGGTTATAAAAAGTGAGGATACCTTCCTCGTCGGTTACGTTTTATTTGACTCTAAACCAGGTTATGCTGAAGTTGACGTTGTCGAAGACTGTCAAGAGTATCTACAAGAGAAAAACGAAACAGGGCAGTTTAATTTGCCTGGAGGTGTCAGCTACTCCTTCACAGGCACTTACGAAAACCAGGTCCGTGCACAAAAGACTTTAATGGTAGTTGTTCCTGTTGCACTTTTTATTATCTTTATGATTCTTTATTTCCAGTTCAAATCGGTTTCGACAACCTTTATTGTTTTCAGCGGGATATTTGTCGCCTGGGCGGGAGGATTTGTGTTACTTTGGCTTTATGGCCAGGACTGGTTCCTTAACTTCTCATTGTTCGGAGTCAATTTCAGAGAGCTGTTTAACATTCATCAATACAATTTAAGCGTAGCTGTCTGGGTGGGCTTTCTTGCATTATTTGGTATTGCCTCGGACAACGGTGTAATCTTCGCTACATACTTAAACCAGCGTTTCGACCGTGACAAACCCGATTCAATCCAGGCTGTGCGTCAGGCAACTATCGCCGCTGCAAAACGACGCGTCAGACCTGCCCTGATGACCAGCGCAACTACCATCTTGGCACTAATACCAGTCCTGACTTCTACCGGCAAAGGCTCAGACATTATGGTACCAATGGCTATTCCTTCCTTCGGCGGAATGTTACTGGCTGTGGTTAGCATCTTCCTCGTACCGGTTCTTTATTGTTGGCTGAAAGAAACTAAAATTCACAGGAGATCTTAAGTATTTTCAGCCAGCTTAATCAAAAGGAAGGACTAACTATAATTGTGGCCACACATGACACAAACCTTGGCTTACAAGCCAAACGCGCAGTATATTTACAGGATGGAGAGATTGTTTCAAAATAAAAGGAAGTTCGCACAGAGGCAGAGGAAGAGATATTATGATTCCAAAGCCTATCCCTATCCCTTTCTTTAGTGGAATGCTATTGGCCGTAATCCGCATTTTCCTTGCCCCGGTCTCTCCCGGCGCGCCGGGACTAAATATTTTTGGGTTCGGCGTCAGCTTTTTGCCTGGTCGAGGATGAGGTTTTTGACCTTTCGGCTGGGCAGGTTGAGTGAGCCGTAAGCGGTGGCGGCGGCGCTTCGCAATTGCGGGTCTGTCTGCAGTGAACTTACCAGCGAATAAATCGCATCGACCTTTGCATCATCGAGCAGATTCGCATTCAACTTCGCAGAATTAGCAAGCGACTCAAAGGCTGCAACTCTGACAGTCATTGAATTATCCTCAGCAAGGGCCATCACAGCTATCGCCCGCTGGGCATCGGGACTATCCAGATGGGCGAGAATTTGGCCGGCAAGAATCTGGATTTGCTCACGCTTATCTTTCGTTGCGTTTATCAGGGTCTCTTTCGCACGCGACAAATCAATAACGGGATTTCGGGTCTGAGCTAATTTCAGTAAAACCATCGCTGAGCGGACGGTGTAACTATCAGCCAATTCCTGACTCCAGGCTGTGGCGGCGTTTGCGTCAGAATTACTGTCAGCTCGGCTAATCGCCTCAGCGAGGTTTTCGACGACCAGCTTAGCTTCCGGAAAATCTTCTTTCGGGCCGGCTGCGGCTATCGCTATCGCTGCACTGTATCTGACGGCCCTGTCATCGAAGGAAAGTGCCTGCAGCAGCGGCTGGTCAATGCCGACGCGGTAAAGCAGTGATTTCTCGCCGGCGTTTGCAGCTAATGCCTCCACAACGCCAAGTGCGATATAAGCATTCTTGTCCTTGACCGCACGTGCAAGGGACTGGTGGAGATATTCAGGCCCTGCGGTGGTCGCATAGACGGTCGCATCGGCGTGGGCACTGCCAAAATACTCAGGCATATCCACGCCGGTCGACTCAGCCTTGAAAAATGCAGCGAGCCAAAGTCCAATGGCCCGGCCGAATTCGACGTCGGCCTTGAGTGCCCATTCGCACGCCCGCATCACCATAAGCTCATTGAAGTAACTCTTGTCGACCTTTTCGCGAATCAGCCGACGGCCGTTGGGGTCCCAGAACCATATATTGGCAAAGTTGGCGTCCTCGGCGGGTTGTAGAGACTCAGAATGATAATAATAGTTTTCAGCAAGTTGGTAGAACAACTCGGCTGCTGAAAGCTGCAAAGCTGCGGGGTCTATTTGTTTGATGCCCTCTTCCGCTAAGCCGCGGAGCTGAGGCAAATCATCCTTTTCAAGAACGTATTTTAGATAGGCCAACGCCTGTGGATAGCGAATCTTGCCGAGCGCTATTATTATCTCAGATTTTACCGCGACATTATCAGTCTGTAAGGCGGCGGCAAGCGGTCTTATTGCATCTCGGCCGACCTGCGGCAGTGCCCATACAATGTTGGGCAGCTCATCTTTGCGGGCGGTGTCGGCTATTGCGTCGAGCATGTACATTACCGCGTATTCGCCGGCGTTTTTCAGGCGTCTGACAGCGGCAAGCCGGCCTCGCTGGGTACCGCTTAGCCTTTTAATCTCTTCTACAATAATCTTTGGGTCGGTTCGGCGAATGAATCTACCCTGCTCGATGACGGCGAGTAGTTTTCTGCCGAGCTCGGCCAACTCGGGGTCGTGGGGGGTTTCAATAACCTTCAGTAAAAGCACATATCCGGGACGATTTCCCTCCGCCAGAGCAAGCAGTTGGACAGGGTCGGGCTCACCTGCAAGAACAGCCTGGGCGTAACCTTTGGCTAAATCGAGTCGGCCGATCTTGGTGTAATGCAAAAAGTCGTTCCAGTTGTCTTCGAGAGTTTGGGCAAAGCCGGTGCCTGCCCCGAAAAGCACTACCGCCAAAATCGCTGCGAGAGTTTTCCTGCTGAACATCAAACTACCTCCAAAAAAGCGTTTGCGCCGCCAAGAACACAAGGCCTGAAACCACAGGCTCTTAAAGATATTCGTCCCAAAAGGGGGGATACTAAAGCAAAATACCGTTTCTGTCAATAAAAAACAGGCTGGTCACGGCAGGCAGGTAAGTAATTTTGGGGTTCTATGCGGCAATTCCTAACTGTCGGCCATTCTGTGCTTTTTGAGCCAGTTTTGTGCCCACTTTTTGGCCTGCGGTTTCGTCTGCAAAAGGCCTTCAAGCTGGACAATGTACATTTCCTCTGCAAGCTGGCCCAGGGCTGGGCCTGGCACAGCACCTAATCGGATGAGCTCGTGGCCGTCAAGCAGCGGCTTGGGTTTTAATTCGACATCACCGAGGGCCATAATTGCTCTTTTTAGCTTTATCAACGGCCCGAGACTTTCGTCAGCAGCTTCTAAAATTGCCCTTTGCAGCTCGTAGAGGTCCCGGAAATAAGGCTCGGCAAGAATCATCTTTAGCTGGGCTAAAGACATTTTCTCGTCAAGGAGTCTGCCTCTGTTAGACAGCAGAAATTTCACGTGCTTAGCTAGACTTCGGCTGAATTTCAGCGTTTTACATTTTTCAAGCGCGAATTCGGTACTGCAGCCGGCGAAAAAGGCCGCCAGCGCAAGTGCGAAATCGACCTTTTTTCGCAGTTGAGCCAATACTTCGATTCCAAGCTTTGCATCTTTAGCGGCAAAGCCCGGAAAAATTGCCTTGGCTAAGCCGGTTTCAAGAAGCAGCGACGCGCCTGCGGAGCGGTTGGGATTGACGAGGAGAGCTTCCAATTCGGCGGCGATGCGCTCGCCGCTTATTTTGGTTATATTTTTTGCGCCGGCGCAGATAGCAGAGTAGGTCCTCGGCTCAATTGCAAAATTGAGCTGGGTGGCAAACCGCACGGCCCGGAGCATTCGCAGGAAATCTTCGCCGAAGCGCTGCTGGGCTTTGCCGATGGTTCGCACTACCTGCTTTTTGAGGTCCGCCCGGCCATTTACATAATCGATTACCTTTTGCTCAACGGGGTCGTAAAACATTCCGTTGATAGTGAAGTCTCTTCGGCTGGCGTCTTCGCGGGCATCGGCGAACTTTACGGTGGTCGGGTGTCTGCCGTCTGTATAGCCGGTTTCGGTTCTGAAAGTAGCGACTTCGACCTGTCGGCCTTCGAGAAGAACAATAACTACGCCGAACTTTGCACCGACCTTCAATGTGCGGCGAAACAGCTTTGTTACCTCTGCCGGCGCAGCATCGGTAGC
>Ga0114918_10005106_pt1 | contig 11290 bp, 8 predicted proteins | sample LantaG_FD_87015 | JGI IMG/M metagenome (GOLD analysis project Ga0114918, IMG submission 87015) | Deep subsurface microbial communities from Baltic Sea to uncover new lineages of life (NeLLi) - Landsort_02402 metaG | ecosystem: Environmental > Aquatic > Marine > Oceanic > Sediment | place: Baltic... | reverse complement strand
GGGGGGGGGCCGATCGGCCGAGATGAGCTTCTCGAACGTGGCCGGCCACTCCTGTTGAGTGTGATCACCTCGGTCGACACGCCGGTCGGCAGGATCCAGGCCCGCAAGTTCGATCGGCTTCTTCGGCGGGTTCACGAGAATGTGACCGCGTTGCTCGTCAGTTCTGATCTGCCGTTCACGTTGAATCGCTTCAAGGAGACGGAGCGACTCGAGCACCTCATGGGGCTGAGCGACTATTACGACCAGAGCTTCGGCCGGGCGTTCGGCGTCGTCATCGAGGAGCCGCTCATCCTCGCTCGGGCCGTCTTCGTGATCGATGCCGCCGGGGTGGTGCACTATGAGGAAGTAGTTCCCGAGATCACCGACGAGCCCGACTATGCGGCGGCGATGGCGGCGCTCAAATCGCTCCTGCCGCAGAAGCCGGCAGGGCAGAAGCGTCGGGCGTCTCGGAAGCGGGCGCCTGCGGCACCGAAGCGGGCGGCTGTGGCCCGGAAGCGGCCAGCCGCGCGGGCGAAGAAAGCGGCGGCAGGCCGCCGTCGACGGTAGCGGCATCTCGCCATGCCAATTCGGGTGAATGGGCCGGGCTGGGGCCGGTTCCGGTAGGGCGCTGCTGCTGGTATGCTGCCCGCCACTACGAAGCGTCATCCGGAACCTCCGGATGTGACGAAACTCGATCGCCGCAGACGTGAGGGAACCGCAGCATGGCAGGACTCGATCTCAAGGGACTCATCGGGAAGCTGAACCCCGTCTGTCAGCGGGCGCTCGAAGGGGCGGCCGGCCTGTGCCTCTCTCGAACGAACTACAACGTCGAAGTCGAGCACTGGCTCACGAAACTTCTGGAGCAACCGGGCAACGACATCTGCCTGCTGCTCAAGCATTTCGACATCGACCAGGGCAGGGTGCTCACCGATCTCACCAAGGCGATCGATCGCCTCAAGACCGGCAACGCCCGGCCGCCACTGCTCTCGCCAGAGGTCTGCGACCTGATCAAGCAGGCCTGGCTGATCGCCAGCGTCGACTTCGGCGATGAGAAGGTCCGTGGCGCGTGGCTGCTCGTGGCCCTGCTCTCCGACGAGTCGCTTTCCCAGCGGCTCCTCGCCGCCTCGGATGAGTTTCGCCGGATCTCGCCCGACGTGCTCCGCCGCGAGGCGTCGCGTGTGTTTACGCGATCGACCGAGTCTGACTTCATGCCGGGCGGCGCGGCCTCCGGCGATGCGTCGAGCGGCGACGCGGCCGCGGGAACCGATGGCAAGCTCCGCGGGCCGACGAAGACGCCGAACCTCGATCAATACACGATCGACCTCACCGGCCGCGCGAAGGCCGGCAAGATCGACCCGGTGCGGGGCCGCGAGGCGGAGGTGCGGCAGATCATCGACATCCTCACGCGGCGGCGGCAGAACAACCCGATCCTCACGGGCGAGGCGGGCGTCGGCAAAACGGCAGTCGTCGAAGGATTCGCCCAGCGGATCGCCGACGGCGACGTCCCTGAGCCACTTAAAAACGTCTCGCTCCGCACGCTCGACCTGAGCCTGCTGCAGGCGGGCGCGGGCGTGAAGGGGGAGTTTGAAAACCGGCTCAAGGGGGTGATCGACGAGGTGAAGAAGTCGCCGACGCCGATCATCCTCTTCATCGACGAGGCCCACACGCTCATCGGCGCCGGCGGCCAGGCGGGGCAGGGGGATGCGGCCAACATGCTCAAGCCGGCGCTCGCCCGCGGTGAGCTCCGGACGATCGCCGCCACCACCTGGGCCGAATACAAGAAATACTTCGAGAAGGATGCGGCGCTAGCCCGGCGGTTCCAGGTGGTCAAGGTGGAGGAACCGACCGACGAGATGGCCTGCCGGATGCTTCGCGGCATGGTCGAAACGCTCGAAAAGCACCACAAGGTGTCGGTGCTCGACGAGGCGGTGGTGGAGGCCGTCAAGCTCTCGCGGCGGTTCATCCCCGGCCGGCAGTTGCCCGACAAGGGCGTGAGCCTGCTCGACACGGCCTGCGCCAAGGTGGCGATTGGCCAGGCGGCCACCCCGCCGGCGATCGAGGATGCGAGGCGGACGATCGATGCCCTCACGATCGAGATCGACATCCTCAAGCGGGAGCAGGCTGCGGGGGGCGATCACGCCGCCACGATCACCGAACTCGAGGCCAAGAAGAACGAAACGGCGGCAACGCTCGCCGCACTGGAGGCCCGCTTCGCCGAGGAATCAAAGCTCGTCGAGCAGATCCGGGCCGAGCGGGCCACGCTCATGGCGGCCGTGCAGCCCGTCGACGGGGTCGCACCGCTGCCAGAGGCAGAGCAGGCGGCGCTTCGTGCCAAGCTTGTCGGCCTCGAGCAGCAACTCAAGAAGCTTCAGGGGGAGACGCCGCTGGTGAGCCCCTGTGTTGATGGGCAGGCGATCGCCGAGGTGGTGGCCGGGTGGACCGGCATCCCGGTGGGCCGGATGGTGTCAGATGAGATTCGTGGTGTGCTCGAACTGCAGAAGAGGCTGGAGGAGCGGGTCGTCGGCCAGTCGCACGCGTTGGCGGTGATCGCCGAGCGAATCCGCACGTCGCGGGCCGGGCTCACCGACCCCAACCGTCCCACGGGTGTCTTCCTGCTGGCCGGCACGAGCGGCGTGGGCAAGACGGAGACGGCGATGGCGCTCGCCGAACTGCTCTTTGGCGATGAATCAAACATGACCGTTATCAACATGAGCGAGTTCAAGGAAGAGCACAAAGTGTCGCTCCTGATGGGATCGCCGCCGGGATACGTCGGCTATGGCGAGGGGGGCGTGCTCACGGAAGCGGTCCGCCGCCGGCCGTACGGCGTGGTGCTGCTCGACGAGATGGAGAAGGCCCACCCGGGCGTGCAGGACATCTTCTATCAGGTGTTCGACAAGGGCGCCATGAAGGACGGCGAGGGCCGCGACATCGACTTCAAAAACACCGTCATCATCATGACCAGCAACGCCGGCACTGACACGGTGATGAAGCTCTGTGCCGATCCTGAGACGCGGCCCGAGCCCGCAGCCCTGGCCGAAGCCCTCCACGACGACCTGCTCAAGGTCTTCAAGCCGGCGTTCCTGGGCCGGCTCAACGTGATCCCCTACTACCCGCTGGCCGACGACGTGATGCGGAGCATCTGCGAACTCAAGCTCAAGAGCATCCGCCGCCGGGTGGAAAACGCCTACAAGGCCCGGTTTACCTGGACGCCGGAGGTGGTCGGCGCGGTCGTGGACCGCTGCCACGAGGTTGATAGCGGAGCCCGCAACATCGACCGGGTGCTGTCTGGCTCGATGCTGCCGGAACTCTCCACGCGGCTGCTGGCACGGATGGCCGAGGGGGAGCCTGTCGAGACGATCGAGGTGGGCTGGGACCAGGCGGCGGGAGGATTTTCCTACCAAATAGGATGACCCCGCAGATGCTCGCGACAGGCGTTTTTCGGCCACAGGCCGCGTTTTTTCCGGCATCGCGAGGCGGTCCAAAAAATATGAACCGGAGTCACGCAACAAATCAGGAATTCGCACGATAACGTAACGTCGGCCCGAGGTTGTAGCGAGCAGCCCCGGAACGATGGAATGAGTCCCCGGGCACGTCGCTCGGGGCTGACCGAACAGCTCGCTCATGCATGAAAGGGAGTGCAACCATGGGACTCTTCATCAAGATCGACGGCATCGAGGGTGAGGCCACCGATGCGCAGCACAGCAAGTGGATCCTGGCTGATTCGGCCTCGCTGCCAGTGTTCCGCTCGATCCCGGGCGGAGCGGTTGACCAGCAGCGGACCAAGGGCGAGACCTCACTGGGCGACATCAGTTGCACCCGGCAGTGCGACAAGTCTTCGGCGAAGCTGTTTGAAGCCTGTGCGCTCGGCAAGTTTAACAAGGAAGTGCTGGTCGAGTTCACCACGACGACGGGGGGCAAGACCGAGACGTATCTGAAGTGGAAACTTGAAAACGTCATTTTCACCGGCTACTCGGTGCACGGCAATAGCTCGGGCGAGCCGCTGCCAAGCGAGCAGGTGAGCATGAACTTCTCGAAGATCACCTACACCTACACCGAGTTCGACAACGCGAAGGGAACGAAGAAGGGCAACGTCGAGGTGGCGTACGAACTGGGCAAGAACGGCTAGGCATCGATCGTACGGACGACAGCGGCTGGCCATCACCCCGAGGCGTGGGCCCGGGGTGATGGTCCTGACCGCCGGTTTGCCAGCCATTCGTGGGAGCAATCATCATGGCCAGCACACGCAGCGGATTCGTGAAGTTTGGCGACTTCGAGGGCGAGGCCTCCGACTCCAAGCACAAGGGCTGGAGCATCCTGCACTCGGTGTCGGCGCCGCTGACGAGGGCGACCGGCGGCTTCGAGCAGAGCGAGCGGGGCGGCGGGGCGACTGCCGTCGGGCAGATCACCGTGGTGAAGGACCTTGACTCGGCCACGGTGAAGATCCAGAAGGCCTGCGTGAGCGGGCAGAAGCTGTCGAAGGTGACGATCGAGCTCTGCACCATGACCGGTGGTGCGACGCAGCCGTATCTCTCGTATGAGTTGGAGGATGCGATCGTCACGGCCTATGACCTCGAAGAGCCCACCGATGCCAAGAGTCTCCAGCCGACTGAACGCGTGTCGTTTACGTATGCCAAGGCGACGTGGACCTACGGCAAGTTCGGCACTGACGGGGCGAGCCAGGGCAAGGTCACCGACAATTACACCGTCGGGGCTGCCAAGAAATAGGATGAAGAAATAGGAACACGGTGCTCCCATGCCAAGCTATTCGCAGGACGGCCAGCCGCTGGCAATCGAAACACCGCTTGGTAAGGACAAACTGCTGCTCGAGTCGTTTGCCGGGGAGGAGACCCTCGACGGACTATTCGTTTTTCGCTTGCAGTGCCTGAGCGTCTCGGAGACGTTGAGCGACACGGCGATCGTGGGGAAACAGGTCAGCTTCCGGGTCAATGACTCGAGCAACAGTCCCCGCTGGTTCACCGGCTACGTCAGTCGCTTTTCCTGGATGGGCCGCGACGACGTGCTCACCCGGTGGCAGGTGGAGGTGGTGCCGAGCCTGTGGTTCGCCACGCTCACGAGCGACTGCAGGATTTTCCAGCAAAAGTCGGTGCCCGATATCGTCGAGGCGGTGCTTGGCGACACGTCGGAAATCACGCTCTCGAAGAAGATCTCCGGCAGCCACTCCCCCTGGGAATACTGCGTGCAATACCGGGAGACCGACTTCGCCTTCGTGAGCCGGCTGATGGAGCACGAGGGCATCGGCTACCACTTCGAGCACGCGCAGGGGTCGCTGAAGATGGTGGTCTCCGACGCCAACACCGCCTACACCGACTGCAAGGATGCCGAGGTCGAGACGGCCCAGGGGTTCGCATCGCCGGTCACGACCGGGGTGATCACGAACTGGCGGCATGAATACTCCTTTCGACCCGGGAAGTTCGTCCAGACCGACTACTCCTTCGAGGAACCGACGACGAGCCTATTGGCCACGGGCAACGGCAAGTCTTCCTACTCGAACGCCAGCAAGGCGGAGCTGTTCGACTACCCAGGCCTCTATGAGAAGAAGCCCGACGGCGATGCCAGCGTGAAGGTGCGGATCGAGGCGGAGGAGGCGACTGCCAGTGTCGCCTCGGGCACGGGCACGTGCCGGAGTTTCTCGCCGGGCTACACCTTCAAGATCAAGTCACACCCGAATTCAGCGGAACGCGGCAAGAAATACCTGCTCACCAAGGTGGTCCATCGGGCGAGCATCCGCGGCGCCTACGAGGCGTCGGCCGCGGCGGGGGCTGCGTTCGAATACGAGAATTCCTTCGAGTCTGTGCCGAGCGAAACAGTGTGGCGGCCGGTTCGCACGACTCCGTGGCCGGCGGGCACCGTGCAGACGGCCCTGGTCGTGGGTCCCTCTGGCGAGGAGATCTACACCGACCAATACGGCCGCATCAAGGTGCAGTTCCACTGGGACCGGTACGGCAAGAAAGACGAGCAGAGTTCCTGCTGGATTCGCGTGGCGCAGGCGCTCGCCGGGCCTCAGTTCGGCATGCAGTTCATTCCCCGCGTCGGCATGGAGGTGGTGGTCTCGCATCTCGACGACGACCCCAACCGGCCGCTCGTCACGGGGGTCGTGTACAACGGCACGAACAAGCCGCCGTTCGAGCTGCCGTCGAAGGCGGCCCAGAGCGGCCTGCAGACGCGGAGCACAAAGGACGGGGCGGTCGCGAACGCCAACCAACTGATTTTCGATGACACGAAGGGATCGGAGCTGGTGACGCTGCACGCGGAGAAGAACTTCACGCGGACCGTCGAGAACGACGACACGCTGGAGGTCGGCTTCGTCACGAAAGACAAGGGCGACCGCTCGGTCAAGGTCTACAACAACCTCACCGAGGAGATCGGAGTCGGTAGCGAGAATGGCAACCGGTCCCTGACCGTCTACAAGGACAATAGCACCACGGTGTCGACCGGTGACGAAAAGTACACCGTCAGCAAGGGCAACGCCACGTACGACGTGGCCCAGGGCAACCACACCGTCTCGGTGGGGGGCAAGCAGTCGAGCACGATCGGCAAGGGCCATTCGCTCACCGTCTCTTCGGGATCCCACTCCGTTGAGGTGAATAGCGGTAGTGGCACGATGAAGGCGATGTCGTGGACGATCGAGGGGCAGACCGGCATCACGCTGAAAGTTGGTAGCAATTCGATCGAGATTGGCCCGGCGGGCGTGACGATCAATGGCATGACGGTGAGCGTCAAGGGCACGACGTCGACGACCGTCGAGGGCTTGCAGACAACCGTCAAGGGCACCGCCATGCTTCAGGCGCAGGGCGCCATCACGATGATCGGCTAGTGACGGCGGCCAACCGCACGGAACTCAACCATGACACTGCCTCCACTCGAACACTATCCGACTCAAGAAGCCGCGCGGATGCGGCTGGCCAAGCTCGAACTCGGCGAGCCGGTCGTGGCCGTGGTCGAGCAGGCCGACGGCACACTCACCGGCGGGTCGCTTCTGGAAAGCGCCCGGGCGCTTGTGAAGGCCGGCCTGGCGGAGGATGCCGTGAGCGTGCTCGCGCAGTCGCTCTCCCGCCGCGGCGCCGCCTGGTGGGCCTGCCGGGTCGCCCGGCTGGAAGCGGGCGGAAGCCCCACGCCCAAGGAGCTGCGGGCGCTTGAGACGGCCGAGGCCTGGGTGCGGCAGCCGGAACAGCTCAAGGCCTACGCGGCCCAGGACGCCGCAAACGTGGCGGGGCTCGCGAGTCCGGCCGGCTGTGCGGCGCTCGCCGCGTTTCTCGCGGGCGATTCGCTCGCGCCGCCACACCTTGATCCGCTGCCACCGTTGCCCCATTTGGCGGGCATGGCGGCAGCCGGGGCCGTGAAGCTCGCGGCAGCAAGGCGGGCTCCCGCCCAGCCAAACCAAGAACTGTTGCGATTGATCGATGCCGGATTTGCGATCGCCTCCGGCACCGACACCTGGGAAGAGAGTTGAGCTATGGGACAGCCCGCTGCGAGAGTGGCCGACATGCAGGTCTGCCCGATGTTGACGGGGCCGGTGCCGCACGTCGGCGGAGTGTTGGCCGCCCCGGCGGCATTCACCGTGCTGATCGGCGGCATGCCGGCGGCCCAACTGGGCACGATGGGAATCTGCGTCGGGCCCCCCTGCAACGTGATCACGGGGAGCGCCACGGTGATGGTGGGCGGGATGCCGGCGGCGCGGATGGGCGACAGCACGAGCCACGGCGGCGTGATCACGCTCGGCTGCCCGACGGTACTGATCGGCGGCTAAACCACAGGAGGACGCACGATGACACGGCCTTGGCGCGATATTTACCCGGTGAATTTCTGGGTGAGTTTGGTCAACGGGTATCAGGCTTCCTATCACAGGGGCGGCATGGAGTCCGCTTCGTTGACGAAAGGACGTCGTGTGAGATCCATCGTTCACAACGCCGCCCGCAGAATGGGATTGACTGAAGACGAAGACATCGATGCGCAACCGCCACAGGCTCGTCGAAACTCCATCGGCCATAATCAACGTCCCCCCCTCCCCACGCCGTCCACGGTCGAGCGGTATCGCAATCGCTTTGCGATCCTGCCGGAAGAGATCGCCCGGATCACCGCGCTGCTCCGCGATTACCATGCGGTGCCCAAGCCGATACTCAGTTATTTCAAGCGCAGGATTGCGTTGCTGAAGGGGATCTCGCAGATTTCAAGGCAATATTGCGACAAGTACGGCATCTCTCGCACCGAGCCGACCCAGTACGACGGTCAACAGACGACGACGTCCATGGATGCCTATGTCTGGTCGATCGGTGTTTTGGCATCCCGGAAGGCAGGCTATCTCGAGGCACTGCGACGCTTCTACGGCAGCGCCGAAGGCCGCCGCTACCAGGAGCCCGCTGCTTTATTGGAATTTATTCGCAGCGGCCAGCACGTTATCGATGGCTTCGCGCATTTGAAATGCCGCATGGAACGCCTTGATCCGTTTCATCGGTCTTGGGAGTTTCACATCCGGCAGGACGGCGTGGTCACGGGACGCGAGGGATCTGGCGCAATGGAACTGGCATTTCTCGAGTGGGTTGGCCTCTACCATCCCAACGAGAATATGAAGTTCGACCCGAGGAAACCGCCGAACTGGAACACGCTTACAGTCGAGGAGACAGAGCCTTTCTTTGTTTGGCTCGAAGACCATTCGGTGTGTTTGGGTGGCAGCGAATTCGGCGAGGCGGAAGGCGTCATCTACTCCGGGTATGGGCCGAACAAGGTGATCGGGGCGGTCGAGCGTATTGAGTGGCTCGTTCCCTCTTCCGAAGGCACGATGATGGCAATGCCGATGGACAATCTCCTCAGCAAAGAGGGGCTCACGCCTTTCGACACGATGCGGCTCAACGGCAAGCCGGGTGTTGGTGAGGGGCAGACCGCCGCGTACGTCTGGACGAGATGCGGCACACTCCTTGCCGGAGACCACCAGGAGAACAAACTCCATCACAGTTCGTTCGTTTCAGGCGACTCAGTCCGCTGCGCGGGCATGATCAAGGTCCAGCAGGGCAAAGTCAGCTATGTCTCCAACAACAGCGGTCATTACAAGCCCTCGAACGAGAATCTCCGCCAATTCTGCAGTTGGCTTCGCGACCGGAATGTGTTGACCCCGGATGTCAAGATCACGGAAATGCGACCCGATGTCGCGTCTCCCGTGCAGCACCGTCTTGCCGGAGCCGCTCTCGTGGAGGATCACAACCGGCTGGCCCGGCAGCAAAGGCAGCAGGGGAGCACGGCTGGAATAAACAAAATCGCGATGCAAAACAAGCTGCGAATCCTTGGCACGCATGTCGCTCAAGCTGTGCAGACCTACAAGAAGCGGTTCGGAGGAACGTTTGGTTTTCTTTCGAGGCAATCGAAGCAGTCAGCCGATGCCGTCAAGTACTTTGAGACCGTTTTTGCAGGCGACATCTCAGCTGCCCAGTCAGCCGAGTATGACGAGCACTGTTTAGTACCGATACATACAGTCGAGGCTCTGCTTTCCAGGCCCGGATCGCCATCGCTGGCGACGATTGCATCGCGGGCGGAATCGATGGGGAGCGTGAGTGGCCAGCGTTTTTCTGCGAACATCGGGCAGTTGCGACCACTTTCGAATCCATCAGACCTGCACAAGGCGCTCAGTGCAGCCTATGACGCTTGGAAAACCGCAACGGGCGGTTCCGGCCTCTCATGATTGCGATGAATTTTTTTGAGAAAAGAGAAAAGAAGAACGGGTGTCATCCTTGACGCGGGCAACCTCAGGCGAGCTGCCCGTCGTGCTCACCTCACTTCGAAAGGAACATTTTCAAATTGCCGTCTTTAAAGTTTTGTGACCTCACGCCGAGTGATGCCGCGGCGCAGGTGAAACGGATGCTCGGGCATGCTCCCTCCCAGCAAGCAGCACATACTTTCTGGAGGAATCTCACCACTCTGGGCCAAATTCAGCAAAACCAGAGGCTGGAGATCGATTCTCAGGGTGTGTTCAGACTGGAATCAACCGCGTCGAGGAAGCTGAATACGCTATTCAGGGAAGCAAGTCGTTCAATCACCGAGTTACACCCCGCGGTGTTGGCAGTTTTATACCGTGCTCAGATTGAATGTTTTTATCCTACGCCCCAGGTTTGTAATGTTCTCGGTAGGAATCTCGATTTTTCGCAGTTCGTCCCTCATCGGAGCAGCCAGCGTCGCCATAGTGATGCAGTTTTACGGGGGGGGTTCGGCCATACTGCAGCTGAGATCGCTGGAGCAGCAGAAGAAATATCTCTTGCCATGAAGTCCGCCAGGGCTGGGCTTAACAATATGCTTGCCGGATATCGATTGCAAAGCAGTTTCTATAATAAAAAGGATACTCAGATAGCGTGCGTTGATGATTTGGTGCTTCAGTCAGATCCCACCACAACCACTTTGTTCGATCTCAGAGACAATGCAAATTCTATTGCGAAAGTAATAGAATTGAAAGCTGATATCCAGTTGAATCCGCAATCGTGGCATGGCCCTTGGTCGACGCGAGCTGAAATCTATGATGCAAAGGAAATTTTGCGGAGTCTTGGTGATGCTATATCAAAGAATCGAAAAATTCTACATGCAGACAGCAGTCAATGCAGCTTGCTTTTATGGGGCCACCATAAGCTTCGAGGTGGATGGGCTTACGAAGACATTCAGGAGCCCTTTTTTGACTTGGAAAAAGAAAGACACTCCTCCCGACACTGTTGGGACAAGCCATGTCAGAAAGACATGTGTGATACGGGAGCTGTCGCCAGATGGGTGCAGTACATGCAGGTCCATCGTAAAAGGATTGAACCGATCGTAAAAGGATCGAAAAACTTTACTTAATAGAGTGGGAAAAAGGTGTCAGGAACCTTTGTTCGGCTGCCGACGGCGGCATCACGGTGCTGATCGGTTGGTGAGTGCCCGAAGTGAAAGCAAAATCATGCAAAGAGCTGCGTCCCCTTTTCCAGACTCCATGCCTCGCTTCTGTCGCGGGGTATCGTTTCTTTTCGTGCTTGTTGTGGTCATGGACGTGGCGAGTGCGCCCGCCGGTGAACCGCAGCCGGATGCTGCAACGCTCCAGGCTACGGAGAAGGAGGCTCTGCGTGGCGTGCTCACGCGGGAGCAGCAGGCAGCTTACACGCCGCAGCAGGCGCTCGACACTCTGCTGGCGGGTAATCGGCGGTTCGTGGCGGACGACCTCACGCAGCGAAACCACTCGCAGCGGGTCCGCGAGGCTTCCGAAGGCCAGTTTCCGAAGGCGGTGATTCTGTCCTGCCTCGACAGCCGCATTCCTGTGGAGGACGTCTTCGATCTCGGCATCGGT
>Ga0114918_10005105_pt1 | contig 11292 bp, 5 predicted proteins | sample LantaG_FD_87015 | JGI IMG/M metagenome (GOLD analysis project Ga0114918, IMG submission 87015) | Deep subsurface microbial communities from Baltic Sea to uncover new lineages of life (NeLLi) - Landsort_02402 metaG | ecosystem: Environmental > Aquatic > Marine > Oceanic > Sediment | place: Baltic... | reverse complement strand
GGGGGGTGGGGGGGGGGGGGGGGGGGGAGGGGGGGGGGGTGGGTGGGGGGGGGGGGGGGGGGGGGGGGGGGGGGGGGGGGGGGGGGGTTGAAGGTGGAAGAGAGAATGAGAAAGAGGGGAGCGAGAAAGAGAGGAAGAAGAGAAGGAAAAAATAAAACTCTTTCTTTCATTATCCCTTACCCAAACAGGCTGACGATGTGGAATTCGGGCGGGATGTGCTTCTTGGCCTCGGCGAGCGGCACGAGCTGGAGCTGGTAGAGCGCCCTGTTTTTTTTGTTGGTTTGGTGGGGGATAAGGGAGAGGTGGTCGGAGGTTGAGAAAAAGAGCCAGCGCCGCCGGCGCCGCCGGCGTCGAGTTTTTTTTCGATCGAAAGAAGACTCATCGCCGCTCTCTCCGATGCCTGCTCTCCTCGCATTCGTGGCCCACTCCACCTCGACAGACACCAGACGCTGACAGACCTGCCCGTGAACACCCAGGGTGCTTCGCCGTAGGGCATGCTTGCTTCGACGTTCTCCCGAGGCGCTTTTTGCTTGCTTGCTTGCTTTTGCTTTTTTTTCGAGATTCTGCTTCAGAATTCCTTTCGAGATAGTTTTTTTTCCTCGAGTTTTTTTGGATATCGAAAAAGAAAAGAAAACAAAACGAACCCCCAGCAAAGTCGACGCCGCGTCCAATTCCAAGCGGCTTTCGACCTTTCCTGTCCTTCGTCTTGACTCTTCCGATATTCAGAAAAGGCTGCTGGTGGAGAAACAGAGGTTGAAACCCTTCCCCGATGCTCCGGCCACGAGGGCCAACAACAACGATGATGTTGAAGAAGAGCCGAGGAGCAATGCCTGTGACGACGACGACTGCGGCGGCGGCAACTCCCATCTTCCGCACCCCAATTCCCACGCCGAGACACGCTTCTTTGCCCCCTCCCTTGGTGACACGACAGAGCATATCAATAAGTGATCGTAAACGCGTTCGAAGCATCATCATGACGCGAGCAGCACCGTCTTCTTCTCCAGCAAAGGACAAGACATCATCGTCGGCGTCGTCGAAATCTCGATCGCCGTCTCCTTCTTCTTCTCCGACCTCGTCAACCTCCTCTTCCTCTTCCTCTTCCTCCTCCTCCTCCTCCCCAACCTCTCTCCTGCCCCCGCTCTCCTTCCAGTCGATCGACGACGACTCCGCCGAGGCCGTCGTTATCGTCGGACGCAGGTGGTGGGACTGGAACAGCTGGACACCCCGAGGTCGAGGCTTGGTCTTACTCAACATTCTCGTGCTGCTGTGCGCGTCGAACTGGGTCGTGGTAAAGCAGGCGACAGACGCCGCCGCTCCGGCCAACTTCACCGCGCTGCGGTTCCTGGTGGCCGCGCTCGCGTTCGCTCCTTTTTTGCCGAGAGTAAAACAGGAGACGTTCGTCGCCGGTTTAGAATTGGGATTCTGGTCAGCAGCGGGATACGCGACGCAAGCGCTCGGCTTGTTAACCACAGACGCCTCCCGGGCTTCTTTCCTCAGCGCCTTTACCGTCGTCGCCGTGCCTTTGCTCTCGGGAACGCGCGTCGCGGGCGAGCCCAAGACCGTGCAGCCCGTCACCTGGCTCTGCGCCGCCTCTGCCATCCTCGGAGTGTTTCTACTCGAGGACGCCGCCGTCGACCCGGGACCGGGGGACGCGTGGGCCCTCGCCTCGGCGCTGCTGTTCGCTGTCCAGATCATGAGGACCGAAGCGAGGTCCAGGGAGACGGAGGAGGAGCAGGTCTTACCGCTGCTGGCGGTGACGGTGGCGACGGTGGCGGCGATCTCGGCCGCTGCCGCGGGGCTCCTGGCCTGCGCCGGGGAAGGGAACAGCGTCGCTTCTGCATTGGGCGCGGCTCGGGTGTGGCTGTCTCACCCTTCCGAATCTTTGACGAGCCTCCTCCCTCGCGCCCCGGAGCTGCTCTGGACGGGCCTGCTGTCGACGGATGCCGTGCTGTTGATCGAGCTCGTGGCTTTGAGGGACGTGACCAGCATCGACGCTGCGATCATTTATACTCTGGAGCCCGTGCTCGGCGCCTTCTTGGCGTGGCTGCTGCTCGGGGAGAGGTTCGGTCCTCTTGGGTTTGTGGGCGCGGCCATCATCCTGAGCTCGGCGCTGGCGGCGCAGCTGCTCGGGGGGGCTGGGGACGAGGAAGAAGGGAAGGAGGTGGCGGTGGCGGTGGCGGTGGAAGAGAAGAAGAAGAAAAAGGCGCGGTGAAACGGTTTTTTTTCATCGTTCTTTCTTTCTTCGTTCTATTTTTTGTTCTTCTATCCCCCCCCTCGCAGCAGCAGCATCAGCAGTATTGACCCGTCTATTGTTACAGAATGTAGTGAAAATGAAAAAAATCAAACGAAAAAAACTCTCAAAAAAGAAGCTGGAAACCCGTCGGACGGAGCAGCGGCGCGGCGACGATGCGGAGCGCGAGTGGCGCCGAGGGAGCTGCAGCAGCAACGGCGGCAGCAGCATCAATTCCCTCCGCCGCCGCGGATCCGATCGCTTGCGTCCTCAGGGAGACGACGATGGGGCCCAGGTACCCGGCCGGGAGCTGCAGGACAGCGTGCCAGAGAGTCGCTGCTGCTTTGTCTTTCAAGTCCTCCTTTTCGACGGGCGAGAGCGAGACGACGCGTGCTCTCTCTTCTCCGTCGTCGTCGCCCTCCTCTCTTCTCCCTCCTCCTCCGTCTCTTTCTCTTTCTCTCCTCCTCTCTATCGCCACGTCGAACGAGGAGACGTCGAGCCCTTGCACCGGCTTCGAGGCAGAGAGCAGCAGGAGCACCCTCCCTTGCTCGGAGGCGGCGACCTCTGCCTGAGCGGACAAAAGAAGAAGAGAAGGAGCAAGAGGGTTTTGAGAAGGAGGAGAGATCACAACCTCTGGCGCCGCCGCCGCGGCAAAGGGCGCGAACAGCCGCAGCCGCGGCGCCAGTCTAATTTCCGTGCAGTTCCCGGACTGCTGATTCCCTTCTCGAGCCCCGAAGGGCGCGCCCCAGACGTCGAAGACACCGCGAGGGGAAAGCGAGACGCAGAGCGAGGTTGAAGGAGGAGAAGACGAAGAAGATTTTGAAGAGGAAGAAGCGGGGGCGCGGACTCGGACAACCCACTCGCTGCAGCTCCCCCCTCCTCCTCCTTCCCCCCGCGCCGCCGCGACGCTCACGACCTCCCCTTCGCCTCCGTTGACGACAAAAGAGCCCTCGGGGAGAGAGTTTGAAGCCACAGGGTGCGAGAGAGCGACCGCAAGAGTCGCGGAAACCCAAGGAGAAGAAGAAGACGATGAAAAAGACTGAGAAGAGCTCGAAGAAGAAGGAGAAGAGGTCGCAGGGAAACTGCTGCTCCACTTCTTCTTCCCCGGCGGGCCCGTGGCCTCGTCCCACGACTCCAGGAAATCCATTCTCGTCACTCTGCGGGCCCCTCCCCTCGGCGCCATCGCCAGGCGAGAGCAGAACACGCGAGCGGAGGCCCTTCTTCGGGCCGCGAGCTCTCCCAGGGAGGAGATGACGACGTCGGCCGAGAGAGAAGAAGAGGTTGAAAATCCAGAAGCGTCAAAGGAGAGCTCTACCGTCGCCGTGAGGTTCGCTCTGGTCAGAATGCCGCTCGAAGGGCTGGCGGAGAGCCAGCCGGCGGGGGCTCCCCCGGCGAAGAAGTCGACTCTCACCTCGAAGGGCGTTTCGATATTTTGTTCTTCGTCGTCGTCGAAGTTTGACGACAAAGGCGGCAAAGAGACAACCAGCTTCTCCCTCGAGGCTTTCCCATTCTCTCCCTCTTCTCTTTCTCCTCCCTCGAACAGGATCACGGGAGGCAGGGAAGGGGGCCAGACCGACAGCGCCGGGCGGGGAGGCGGCGGCGACTGCAGCAGGAGGTTCGCGGTGCTCGCTTCTGCTGCTGCTGCTGCAGCAGAAGCAGCAGAAGCAGAAGCAGAAGCTGCTTCGTCGCTCCCCCCCCACCGCAGCACCCCCCTGGCCGCGCTCGCCACGATCCTCTCGTGCACCTCCGCGGGCGTGGCCCCGGGCCACGCCTCCATGAAGGCCGCCGCGGCCCCCGAAACGACGGGAGTCGCCATCGAAGTCCCCGACGCCACCGCCGTGTTTGTCGTCGGAGAAGAAGAAGAAGAAGAAGAAGAAGAAGAAGAAGAAGAAGAAGTTTCTCTCTCTCCTCCTCCCTCGATCCCGCCGCCTTGCCGCATGCTCGTGGCAGAGGTCACGTTGACCCCCGGAGCGTGCAGGTCCACGCAGGGACCGAAGTTGGAAGAAGACCAAACACCGTCGAGCTCGTCGCTGGCCCCCACCGTCAGCGCCGAGGAGAGCCTGCCCGGGCTCGCGCCGCAGGCGTCCGAAGCCGCGTTGCCCGCCGCGGCGACGACCAGGGCCCCACCGTCGACGAGGGCCTGGGCGGCCCTGTCCAGGGCCGGGGAGGGGCGGGAGGAGCCCACGGAGAGGCTCACGACGGCGGGAAGGGAGAAGGAGGAGGAAGAAGAGGGAAAGCCGTTTTCGCTCTCGTCGCTCTCGTTCCCCTCTCTCTCTTCTCCTCCGCCTCCGCCTCCGCCTCCTCCGTTCCCGGAGAACAGCACCGAAGAGATCCAGTCGAGCCCCGCCACCACGTCGCTGACCGTGGCAGCCCCGTCGCACCCGACGACGCGCACGGGAACCACCGTGGCGTTCTTGGCCAGCCCGAAGGTGAGCCCGGCCGCGAGCGCGGCGACGTGCGTGCCGTGCCCGGCGCAGTCGAAGGCCTCCTCCTCCGAGCTCGCAGGGGCCCCTTTTCCTCCTCCTCCCCGGCTCTTTTCGAAGACAGAGAACCCGCGTCGCACTCTCGAGGCCAAGGAGGAAGACAAGGGGGCTAAAATGGGTGACCAGCGGAACTCGGAGTGGGAGGCGAGGACTCCAGTGTCGACGACGAAGAGCGTCACGCCGGAGCCCGCAGCCGAAAACTCAAAGTTGAAGCTCGTCTTTCTACTATCCTCTTCTCCTTCCTCCTGACCCTTCTTCCTTTTCGAAAGAGGGACGGGGGAAGAGAGCCTGGCGAGGTGCCAGGGGGCGTCGAGCTGCGTCTGAGGGTAAGGGAAAGAGGCGCTTCTAATTCGTTTGAGAGGAGAAGACACCGAGGGAGGAGAGAGGAGGAGGAGATTTCTTTCTCCTGTTGCTGTTGCTGCTTTCCCGTTTCCGTTTCCGCCTCCTCCGCCTCCGCCTCCTCCTCCGTGGAGCGTCACCAGGTCGTCCGGGTGCACGCTCGCGACTCCCGGCTCTTTCTCCAAGGCGGCAGCGACCTCGGGGGAGGCGTGGACGAGCGCGCCGAAGAAGACCGAGCGGTAGAGGTGGCGGCCGCAGCGGGCGAAAGCGGTGGAGGTGGAAATGGAGGTGGTGGTGTAGTTGCTGCTGCTGCTGCTCTTGCCGTTTCCACTTTTCCCTCCTCCGCTTCCTCCTCCTCCTCCGACCTCCCCTGCCTCGAGCCTCTCGCAGAGAGAGGTCACGTCTCCGTCGTCGGACCCGGGGACGAGCTCGACGATATAAGGGGAGAGAGTCGTCGTGGTGGTTTCGTCGCTCGTTCCTTCTTCTTCTCCTTCAAAGCCGCCGAAGAAAAAACCGCTGCCGCGGCTGCGCGTCAAAGAAGGAGAAGAGGAAGAGGAAGAGGAAGAAGAGCCCGCTGCTGCTGCCGCCGCCGCCCCCGCCACGCCGTAGGCCCCGCTCGCCGCGGTAGCGGCCAGGGCCGCGGCGAGCAGGGTCGCGGAAGCGGCCAGGGCCGCGGCGAGGCCTGGGGTCCTCCTCCTCGAGGAGCGAGACATCGAAAAAACGAAAAAAAAGTAACTGAAACGAAGAAAAAATGGGAAAATTTTTATCACAAAAAAAACAACTTTCTCTCTTTTCTCTCCTCTCTCTCTCTCTCTCTTCCTCCTCTTCTCAAGCCCTCGCCTTCGCCCCAGCAGCCACCACGGACCTCTTCAGCACCTCGCCCAGCTCCTTGCACCCAACCCTCTTCTTTCCTTCCTCCCACAGGTCCCCGGTCCGGAACCCTTCGTCGAGAGCCGAAGTCACCGCGTTTTCGAGCCGTTCGGCGACTTTCGGGAGGTCGAGGCCGTAACGACACATCATCGCCGCCGACAGCACCATCGCCATCGGATTCGCCAAATCTTTGCCCGCGATGTCCGGGGCGGAACCGTGCACCGGCTCGTAGATCCCGGGGCCGTCGTCAGACACAGAAGCAGAAGGGAGCATGCCCAGAGAACCGGTCAGCATCGACGCCTCGTCGGAGAGGATGTCCCCGAAGATGTTCCCGGTGACGATCGTGTCGAAGGCCTTGGGGCTGCGCACCATCTGCATCGCGGCGTTGTCGATGTACATGTGCTCGAGCTCGACCTCGGGGAACTCGGAAGAACCGATCTTGGTGACGACTTCACGCCACAATTGAGAAACTTCAAGGACGTTGGCTTTGTCGACAGACACGAGCCTGTTCCCTCGCTTCTTGGCCAGGTTGAAGGCCACGCGCGCGATCCTTTCCACTTCGGGTTCCGAGTAGACCATAGTGTTGAACCCGGTGCGTGCTCCGGTCTTGTCGCACTTGCCGAACCCTCGCGGCGCGCCGAAGTAGATGCCGCCGACGAGCTCGCGCACGATCATGATGTCGACGCCCGACACGATCTCGGGTTTCAGGCTCGACGCCCCCACCAGCTGAGGCAAGACGACGGCGGGTCGGAGGTTGGCGTAGGCGTTGAGGGCGGCGCGCATGGCGAGGAGGCCGCGCTCGGGGCGCTGGGCGGCGGGGAGGGTGTCCCATTTGTAGCTGTGGGTGTTGTGTGGTGAAGGTCGAGGTTGAGGTCGAGTTTTTTTTCTCTCTCTCTATCCCTTGGCGGCTAGCTTTCGAATTCGCTTCCCCCCCAATCATCTCCTTCTTCTCTCTCCCTCTCTCTCTCTATCTGGTCCTCCTCTCAAGGCCAAAGCTACGACTCACCCTCCGATAGCAGCCAGCAGCACCGCCTCGGACCTCAGGCAGGCGTCGAGCGTCGCCTTAGGAAAGGGCTCGCCCGCGGCGTCGATCGCGGCGCCACCGATCAGCGCCGTCTCGAACAGGAAGTCGACGCCCTCGGCCTCTCCCGCGGCCTGGAGCACGTCGACGGTGACGGCCGAGATCTCCGGTCCGATGCCGTCGCCGGGGAGGACGCACACGCGGCGAGCAGCGGCGTGCACGGCGACGGCGCGGCGGCCGGGAGTTGAAGTTGAAGACGACGACGACGACGTCGACGTCGAGCGAGCAGCAACGATGGGGATTCGTCGAGGGGCTCCTCCGACCGCCTTGGCGGCAGCGCCTCCGCCGGCCCGCGCGGTCACAGCAGCGGCAGACTGCATGAGAGGGAGTGGTGAAAGCGCGCGTACACGGATCGAAATTCGGAGAGAGGAGAGAGAGAAAAAGCGGTTGTGAAGGAAAGAGGGAAAGAAAAAAAAAACAGATTTTTTTGAACCTCAACCCTTGTCTTTGTTGCCAAGACCAAACTCAAAAAAAAGAAATGCGATGTTACAAAATAAATGGATGAATGGAGAGCAGCGTCACGTTTATTGAATCACTGCCTGTTTTTCAATCCTCGACGAGAGCAGGAGGAGCAGGAGGCGAAGGCGAAGAGGCAGAACTCGAAGAACTCAAAGAAAACCCGGACGAAGAAACCTTGCTCACAGCAGCCAGCAGCGCTCCGGCCTTGAGCAGCATCTCCTCGTACTCCCCCTCGGGCGTCGACTGCAGCACGACGGCGCCCCCCGCACCAATGGAGATCCCGGGAGGTAAAAGACGGGGAGGAGAAGGAGAAGAAGAGCAGCCGTTTTCTCTCGTCGTTGTCGTCGTCGAGTTTCTCGCCGCTTCGTCCGCGGCCGCCTCGGCCGCCGCCCGCGGCAGCAGCACCGCCGTCCTTATCACGATGTTCAGGTCGAACGCGCCCGTCGTCGACAGGTAGCCAAGAGACCCCGAGTAGAGCCCTCGTGACCCTTTCTCCAGGGCGTCGAGCAGGGCCATGGATCGTACTTTGGGGGCCCCCGTCATCGACCCGCCGGGGAACGCGGCCCTGACCGCCGCGACGGGGGAGGTTACGGTTTTGCTGTCGCCGTAGCCGTCGCCGGTCTCGCTCTTGTTGTCTTTGTTCTTCTTCGACGACGACAGCAGAGGGTCAGTGATTGAAGCAGAAGAAGCCTCAGCCCCAGCCTCAGCAGCCTCAGCGACGGCGCGAGCCCACCCCAAATCCCCTCCTCCTCCTCCTCCTCCCGTCCCTCCCATCCCCCGCGCGACGCCGACGACGGTCGACACGAGCTGGTGTACGGTCGCAAACGTCTCGACCTCCATCAGCCCCGGGACGGAGACGCTCCCAGGCTCGGACACCCGGCCCAGGTCGTTGCGCAGCAGGTCGACGATCATCAGGTTCTCCGCCCGGTCCTTTTCGGAGGAGGCCAGGGCCGAGGCGACGGCGGCGTCGGCTGCCTCCGCCGCGGCAATAACGGCTTGCTCGTCGTCGCCGTCGCCGCCGCCGCCGTCGGCGCCGCCGCCAGGTGTCGGCGGCAGGACGCGCCTCGCCGTTCCCTTGATCGGCCTCGCCTCGAGGCGCCCCTCGGCGCTGCCGCGGAGGAAGCGCTCCGGGGAGGAGCAGCAGATCCGGGGGCCGCAGTAGCCGTCGATCGATGAGAATGGCGAAAAAGAAGGAGACGAGGTTAAAACTTTAACCTCGTCTCCTCCGAGCGCGACAAACGCCGAGTAGGGCGCCGGGTTCCCCCTCCGCAGCTCCCTGTACAGGGCGAGCGCCGGCGGCGGCGGCCCCTCCTGCTCGAGCCTGGTCGTCAGGCAGAGCTCGTACGACTCGCCGCGGGCCAGGGCACCGAGGCAGGAGCTCACGTCCTCAAGGTAGGTCGCCCTCCCCCGCCGGACCCTGAAGGGCCTTTGTTGTTGTGATGGAGGAGGAGGATTGCCAGCGACGGAGGCGAGCGGCGGAGGGAGGGTTCGCGCGTCTCCTGCTGCTGCTGCGAGGGAGCGCACGCGGGAGGAGAGGCGCGAGACCCACGAGAGCGCCTCCCGCTTCTCGGCGGAAGGAGAACAAGTTGACTCTTTTCCTTCTTCTTCTTCGTCCTCCTCTTTCTCTTCCTTCTGCTTCTTCTTCTCCTTCTCCTCGTACAGCGCCAGGCAGTAGACGTCCCCCGTCGCGTGGTCCGCCGCCAGCATCCGATCCGCGAAGAAGAAGGCCGCGTCCGGGGTCGCCGTCCCGCTTCCGGCAACGGCGTCGGAGGACGAAGAAAAAGAAGAAGAGTGCGCGGCCTCGCCGCCGCACTCCGCCTTCAGCTCGTAACCCAGAAGCGCCAGGAACCCGCCCTGGAAGTCGAAGGGCAGCAGCGGGTCGGGCTCCCTGGCGCAGGCGCGGAGCTGGAGCTCGAGGGCGTCGAAGACGGAAGAGGAGGAAGAAGAAGTTGAGCGAGAAGTGCCGTCGCGGGTCGTCACAGAGAGCGTGTTTCCCCGATTTTCTTCTTTTTTGCTTCCGAGTCGGTAGAGGGCCCTGCTCCATAGGGGGCCCGCGTGGCCCCCCGAGGGGCCGCCGCCCATGAACGAGAAGCGCCCGCGGTCGCTGGTGGCCGTGTCGAGCCACCAGACGTCGGGGGCGCCGTGGTCGAGGAGGCGGAGGGAAGAAGGAGAAGGAGAGGTTGAAGAATAAGGAGAAGAGCTCGCCGCTGCCGTTGCTGCCGTCGCCGCTCCTGCTCCTGCTTGTGCCTCCTCAGCTCCTCGATTGAACAGCCTCAAGAACAAGCTCTCGGTCCCGCCTGCGCTCTCGAGGCAGCCCTCCACTTTCTCCCAGCAGAGCTCCAGTGTCGACGAAGGAGCGGGGCAGGGGAAGGGGGACCTGGAAGAAGAAGAAGAGGAAGAAGCAGATGATTTCGCCGCGGGCGTTGCCGGGCCCGGAGTCCGAGGAAGACTTTTCCCTTCCTCTTCTTCTTTGAAGTACCCCTTCTCCAGCCCAGCCCTCTCGGCGACCAAATCCCTGAAGTTGGCAAAGAGCGCGTCGCCGTAAGAGGTGGCCACGGACTCCGGGTGGAACTGGACGCCGAAGAGCGGCAGGGAGGCGTGCTCGAGGGCCATGAGGACTCGCTGAGAAGAGGAAGACGACGACGAAGGAGAAGGAACGACGCCGGCGACCGGCAGAGGCGCCGCCGCCTTCTTCGCCGACTTGGTCTCGACGGCCACGGTGCCCCCGACCGTCCACGCCGTCGCCCGCAGGCACGGCGGCAGGGATCCCTCGTCGACGGCCAGGGAGTGGTATCTCACGACGCGGAACGGAGGAGGGAGAGAGGGAAGGTTTGCTGCCCTTTCTGCTTCTGTTTTTTCTTCTTTTTCGCATCCTTCTTCCGCCTTGACTTCCCGCGGAGGCATGCCGGCGAAGAGCGGGCTCGAGCCGCAGTGCTCGACGAGGCTCAGGCGGCCGTGCACGGGCTCCGGCGCCGGTCGCACTAGTCCGCCGCAGGCGTGCGCCAGGGCCTGCATCCCCAGGCAGACGCCCAGGATCGGGGGGAAGCGAGAAGAGGAAGGAGGAGAAGAGGAGCTAGAAGAAGCGGCCTCGGCGAACAGCGGCGCGCAGACGCCGACGTCGTTCGGGACCAAGGGCGTCCCCGGCCCCGGGGAGATGACGACGCCGTCCCACTCTCTCGCCAGGATGCGAGAGCGCAGCTGCGGCCAGGGCAGCGCGTCGTTGTGGATGACGTCGGGTTGCGCTGGGAGGTGGAATGGTGGAGTGGAGAGAAAGAGAGATGAGAGAGAAGGTTGAGCGTCGTCGTCGAGGTCGAGGTCGTTTGGCGTGGCGAACGAAAACAATTCGAAAGTTCTTCTCTCTTCTCTTTTTTACCTCCGTTGACCATGCTCATGAGCTGAAACAGGTTGTACGTGTAGCTGTCGTAGTTGTCGATCAGCAGCATGCGGACTGGCCTTCGCCGAGGTGAAGAGGCGCCAGGAAGTGGGGGAGAAGAAGAAGGAGCGGAGCCATTGGCGGCAACAGCAGCAGCACCAATTGATCGACGACGGCAGATTGACAAACTCTGCTCCTCCTCCTGTTCTTGCTCGTTCTCAACGTCGCTCGTCGGCGCCATCGTCCCAGGCTCTGCCTCATGCAGAGGGGCAGGGGCTGCCAGCGAGACGCCGCCACCGCCGCCACCTCCGTCGCGAGCCATAACGGGAGGAGAAAGCGAGGGAAAAAGAGAAAGAGAAGAAGAAAGTGAAGACAGCGAGAAGGGAGAGAGAGAGAGCGAACTTTTTTTTTTTTTTTTTTCCGCTTTGGAGAGACCGCCCCCCTCCCCTTTTTTTTT
>Ga0114918_10005104_pt1 | contig 11292 bp, 9 predicted proteins | sample LantaG_FD_87015 | JGI IMG/M metagenome (GOLD analysis project Ga0114918, IMG submission 87015) | Deep subsurface microbial communities from Baltic Sea to uncover new lineages of life (NeLLi) - Landsort_02402 metaG | ecosystem: Environmental > Aquatic > Marine > Oceanic > Sediment | place: Baltic... | reverse complement strand
TCTTCAGTTACATACCAATTATAAGAACAGGTAATCTTATAAGACATAATTTTTATTATTATTTATGGGCGTAATCGGATTTGAACCGATACTTGATTGATTTTAAGTCAATTTTCTCTGCCAGTTGGAATATACGCCCTATAAGACAACCATAAGACCTCTGCCTTATATTGTCAAGTGTGTTGGACGCTGACCTGATGGGTACTCTTTCTGCAGAGGGAGGCGTCAGTCTTTTATATCCTAGTAAGCACCTTACTGGAGTCCAAATGTATCAATCTTTATAAGTCTCTGGATGATACTTCAAGTACTCAAAGAAAGTCAGTTTCATTTCCTTATGACTCATTCCACAGTTTTTTGCGGCTTCGGGTAAAGTCATTGTACACTTAAAAAGTGCCTGATTTGATTCTTCTACATTCTGTGGAGTTGTCTTTACGGGAACGTCTTTGAGTAATTTGTAGTTAATGCGATCAGAATTCATAAAAGGGTATTTTGTGTAAATTTTGGCCGGGGTATTTTTTCAACCTAAAAGGAAATTTAAAGCGGATTTGCGTATGAGAGAGTTTCTTCATTCACAGTTGCGCGAACAAACTCAAGTACATTCATAAATTGTTCTACGGTCTCACACGACACTTGCTTCTCATTACCATCACTGGAGTAGAGATAAACAGTTCGTTTGAGAGGGTCAACCACACATCGGGATAGGAACTCGTCTTGCATTCAGTTTGTTTTTGATTACTTGAGTATCATAGCAGATTTTTGTGGTTGCGTCAACTGGTAAATGGTGGATTTATTAAAGTCTTCCTCATAGAATTATTAAGGAGTATTGTGTCATTATTTACCACCTCAGATCGTTTAAACCCCCAAACTCTTAATTGATAACCATGTTTTTTATTTTTAAACCCATTAATTGGTGCCAAAATATCGGATAATTGATTTCTTAATGTAGTTATTTCATTTTCTCGTTGTTGAATTGATGATGCCCAACTTGAACAATTAGAACCACCTCCAATAATTTTATAATAGTTTCCAATTTTAGTATCATTTCCACTCCAAGAAATACTATCCCATCCTCCAGAGTCATTTATCGCAAAAATATTAATTTGACCTTCACTATATTTTGAATTCTCAAATAAAATTGTTCCTTTCCCCTTTCCGGCAAAGGAAGAATTTACGTTTTGTAAAATAGGATAAGAAGAATTCTCTAAAGCATTATCCGTAGGTGCTTCTTGATTTTCTAATCTAGGATAAAACTCTACTCTTACACTATCCGTCCTCACAACGCCAAATGCAATTTTTGGAGTTGTTATAGAAGAGAGAGGAGGAAGTCCAAAAGTAGTATCCTGTGGAAAACTTCCAGTTTCTGATACAACATTAGTATCTAGATCGCCAACCTCTGAAGCTAAAGTACAAGTAGGTTGAATCAATCCTGAAGAATAGTTTCCCAAACCTAAAGCACATAAATTGACTATTTCTTGCTTTTTTTGATTTATTTTATTAATAATAGTAAATATATTTTGATTCTGATCTAATACTTTTGCAATTTTTTCATAACTGGTAATATATGTTTTAGCAATACCAACTTGTTCTGGAAATAATTCAGAATTAGTTATATCCAATTGTTCATTTTCTTTTTTTAATTCCGAAATAATAAATTGTGTATTTTCTGAAGACATTTTTATTTCAATATAAAGAGTATTACTTAATCAAATTATTATAATTGTGTCCAAGTAGAAGGGTCTACTATACTTTGATGATGATTTTGATACTCTTCTTTTAAAGTCATAACAATATCACCAGCAATTACAATTCTTTCTCCTGTCATTTGTTGAGTTCTTAAGGTTGAATGTAATAAATTTCCAGGAAAAATTAAAACTGATCCTTCAATTGGAGTAATTGTATATTGATTACAATTATATTTATTGAATTTCTTAATAGTGTTAAATTTAGAGTGGGTATCAAAAATACCTCCAGATACTTCATTATTATTTAAGTGTTGATGAACACAAAATTTATCTGAAGTATCATTAGAACTTATATAATAACAAAAAGAAATATTAGATGAGTTATGATTGTGTATGGTTAAAATCGGCTCAGTATTTTTATGAAAACCAATCCAAGATTTAGTAACATAAAAATTAAATTTATTTATTTCTACATCAAGAATATCTAAGTAATCATAAACATTTTTAAGTAAATCTTGAAAGAATATTTCATATTTTATATTATGATGTAAAAATATTCTTTCAGAATTTTCTGGACTTTCATTTTCATAACCATTAAACCAATATTTTTTTAATTCCTCAAGATATTGATTTTTAAATTGCTCATGATGTTCTATTTCTCCTTGATAAACTATTGTTGGAAATATTTCATGTATTTTAATCATAATCCATTAATCGTATATTCATTATTATCTCCTGGATAATCGTTAGGTGTCAATCCTTGATATTCTGGAATATTTTTTTCTCCATCTATTCTTTCTCCATAAACAACATAAGAACAATGAATTGGCCCTCCTGCATTATTTTTTATAATTATTCTATTGGATTCAATTTTATCCACAAATAATTCTTGATGACAAGTAATTGGAGTTAGATTAATACCAATACTTTCAATATCAACAAGATTGGACCAGTATTCTGGAATTTGAATTATATTATTATCCTTTAATGTTCCACGAAAATAAACTTCAGCAGATGGTCCTTCTAAACAAATATGTCTTAAACGATGATTTTTCTTTGTTGGGTGTAGGATATCAAATCCTTTTTTACTTTGAATAGCGGCTGCAACATGTCCAACACCAGTAAGAATAATAGATCCATTATGAACATTAGTACCATTAAACACCATATTTCCATTATGAAGTCTGCTACCGTTAGTTATTACAGTTCCATTGACTACTACAGGTCCATTATGAACTGTAGAACTATTAATAATAATACTAGGAGAAGTTACATTAATTGTTGTAGCATTTAAAATAGTAATCACAAGAGAATTAACTAATATACCAACTGGTCCAGTCACATCTCCAACTATTACATCAATTGGAGTTGGTGGAAATCCTCTGCTATTAATACAAAGAATTGAAGGAACTACAGGTGCTTCTGGGTTTGTACTGCGAGCGATCATCACACTCGCTTCTGGAGCATTTGGTATCGGGAATGATTGAGATGCCCCGACCAACAAAGGTCCCTGAATCGCTGCTGTTCCACGAATTTCTGTTGGACCTATTCCAAAACAAGTTACTGGGATAATATTAGAGCCAACAGTAAGTCTTTTACCTATCTCCAAATCTGGTATTTTCATGATAAAGCCTCTAGAAAACTTCTTGCTGCAGATTTAATTTCTTCAAGAGTTCCCAATCCAGGAATAGGTCCATTTTTAGAACCCTTAATAGTTGTTGTTCCTTCAATACATTCAACCAATCCACCATAGATATTTAAAACTCCATTACCAATACATTCTACTGTTTTTTCTGAAAATATTTTAGTAGAAACTACTGAACTAATATCAATTGTTTGTGCCTTAATTATAACTTTTTCATTTGCATCAAGACCGATTACTCCATTTTCTCCATTATGCCCTGAAGCATGTAAATCAATATTTTCAGCCATCATTCTAATTCTTCCACTTGGAGCAGCTATAATAATATCCCCTGAAGATGCCTCCAAATAAATTCCCGGTGATCCTGGTTGCACATCATCACCTGCTACTACTTGAAATGTACCTCTAGATCTACAAATTGTTCCGTTTTTTCTATGAGGTTTTCCTGTTTTTTCAAGTGTAATATAATGATCAGAAGATCTTCCACGAAGCATTACTGAGGATATTTCTCCGTCTTCGTGTACATGTCCGAATTTTATATCACCATCAGTTGTTCCATAATCAATAGTATAATAATTTTTTGTTTTTGCCATTAGAATTTACCCACACAATCTACAACTTTAATAATCTTCTCACCAAATGGTATTGAGTATTCACTTTCTGGAATATCACCTATTCTATTTACACAAAGAATTGGAAGTATCTCTGCATTATAACCGGTTTCTGATCTGATATAAATTTTTGGCATTTCCTCAAATCCGGAACCAGAATCAATAATATCAATTTTCAAAAGTTCTCCAGCAACACCAAATTTTGGTTTTAATACTGCTCCATTTGCCGGTTCAACAATAATTTTATCATCCGGTGAGTAATTAATTCCCGCAGAAACTATTGCAGTATTACAGATTTTGAGTGAAACAATATATTGACCAAAGTTAGTTGATGGTAATGGAGATTTTATAACGTCTTGCTTTGTGAACGGACCAGTTACTATATCACCATCAAATACTTCAAATACTTCTCCTGGATCATAAGGAGTGTCATAGGTTCCATCTTTTCTTTTAATTGTAATTTGGTCCGGTCTTGCCCAAACTCTACCATCTCCACCTCTACTCCCATCAAAATCAGGTAAATATCCAAATCCAGGTTTATCTATAATCACTGCAATTATTTGACCACCACCAGTACCACCAGCAGTTAAAGGAATTCCGCCAGCAGTTACAGGAATTCCACCACCAGCAGTTACAGGAATTCCACCAGCGGTTACAGGAGTTCCGCCAGCACCACCAGCAGTTATAGGAGTTCCACCAGCGGTTGCGGGAATTCCTCCAGAAGTTACTGAAGTTCCACCAGTACCACCAACAGTTACAGGAGTTCCCCCAGCAGTTACGGGAGTTCCACCAGTACCACCAGCATTTACTGGGATCCCACCAGTACCACCAGCAGTTACGGGAGTTCCACCAGTACCACCAGCACCACCAGTACCACCAGTAGTTAAAGGAGTTCCACCAGTACCACCAACAGTTACAGGAGTTCCACCAACAGTTACCGGAGTTCCACCAGTACCACCAGATGTTACAGGAGTTCCACCAGTACCACCAGCATTTACTGGGAGTCCACCAGAAGTTACAGGGAGTCCACCAGATGTTACAGGAGTTCCACCAGTACCACCAGCATTTACTGGGAGTCCACCAGCAGTTACGGGAGTTCCACCAGTACCACCAGCAGTTACAGGAGTTCCACCAGTAGTTAAAGGAGTTCTACCAGTACCACCAACAGTTACAGGAGTTCCACCAACAGTTACAGGAGTTCCTCCAGTACCACCAGAGGTTACGGGTGTTCCTCCAGTACCACCAGCATTTACTGGGAGTCCACCAGCAGTTACAGGAGTTCCTCCAGAAGTTACAGGTGTTCCACCAGTACCACCAGCATTTACTGGGAGTCCACCAGTAGTTACAGGAGTTCCACCAGTACCACCAGCAGTTACAGGAGTTCCACCAGTACCACCACCTCCAACTATTCCTCTTCCTCTTGCCCCCCTACCCTTTCCGCAACTATCTATAAAATTTACAGTAGGAGCAGAAGTGTAACCAGAACCAAAACTTGTCAGATCAACACCTAAAATATCGCCGGTTGCACTTACAATTGCATTTCCAGAAGCTCCAGATCCACCACCACCATAAAACTCAACTCTTGGTGGTCCACAAAATATTGCGTCAACATTACAATTATCTTGGAAAATATCACTAAAATCCAAATTAAAATCAAAAGTATTTGGATCAACAATTTGAGCCGTAGAACTTGCAAATGTTTTTATTTTATCTACTAATCCACCCAAATCAGGTAATGGAGTAGTTTGAGGTCCATCCCATATACTCCATTCTCGTACTCCTGGACACTCCGGTTCTTCTTCGCAGGATAAAAATGATAAAAGATCCTGAACAAAACCTATAATATCTCCAGCAATATCAATAAATCCAAAAAGAGCATTAAGTGGTGCCATAATTGCACTTAGAGCACTATTAATCAATCCAGTAAGTTTTCCAATTAATGCCCCCACCATATTTTCAATAGCACAAAGAGGAGCGTTAATAAATCTATTGATAATCGCAAGTAAAAATTGCCCTATCATCTTTAAAAGATTTTTAATTATTTTTCTAAAAAGACATGCAATTAAATCATTTACAGTGACAATGACATCTTTAAGATTACTTCTTTGTTCTGGAAACATCAAAAAGTATAACTGTTTTGCTGCTGCATTAATTTTTTTTAAAGTATATTTTTCTATCCATTCAATTATCCATTTCATTCCTTTTGCAATCTCTCTGGATGCATTTTCTATTTTATAATTCACATATTCATCAAGACTATATTGTTGTCCATTTTCTTTAATAGGTCTTCTTAATGTTTCAGTCCAGTCACCTTTTAAACTTTGTTTAAATTTTTCTAAATCTTGAATTAATTTTCTAATCTGTAATTGTATTTCTCCTAATTGTATTTTGTCACAATCAGTAGAAACCCGAAGTGAAGTGTTTGGACCTCCTATGGACGCATCTGCTAATGCTGTAAAATGTAGTGTAGATTTAGTGGCGCCTTCAATTGGATCGCCTTGTTTTTTGCCAGGAATTAAAGAATCTGGAACAGGAGCACCACCCTCTGTTGTGTATCCAGATATTGGATCATATGCGTCTCCAGTTGGAAATCTTTTAAGATCTATTTGATCAGTATTTGGAAAACATCCGACAATAAATGGTTCAGTGCAATCTACTGGATCATGAAAAAATCCCCAAACAAAATCACCTTGTCTTAAGTTTGATGTTTGGCGACTTCCCGCTCTTCCAGTTCCGGCAGTTACTGGAAGAGAAACTCCTACCATAGGAAGTTCTTTACTACTAATCACACTCCTTTTTTCGGAGTGTTGACTTGTAATTCTTACTCTATACCTAGAACCCCAACCTGGTATATCTTTTTTATCCGTATATTTTTCATTCTTCTCATTTTCAATCCAGTAGGGTTCAGGTTCAACTATTCCAAACCAAATAGGAGAAGGTACACCAAATTTTTCGGGATTATATTGACTCATCAGTCCTCATATACTCTACATTCTAGTGCATCTGGATGCGAATCACAATACAACTCAAGATTTGTTGGATCGTGATCAGTATCTGGATGATTTAATTGATACTTTTCAAGAGAATTAAGTTGATCTTCTAAATGACGACGACGCTGAGCATTCAAATTTGAATCACTCAATTCATCTCTGTCATCATTGATATGTTGTTGAATTGTTCTGTTCATATTAGAAAGGTTTTCTACCTATTGAATCTCTGGCTAAATTTAATCTAGTCCAAGCAAGATTATTTCCATCAATATAATGGCACAAATCTACTATCATATATATACCACTCATCTTCGCACTTATTTTTGTATTTTTATTATTTGATATTTCCGGAAAATCACAATGCACTAAGTCACCTACATGTATTCCAAAATCTGCATAAATTGCTATTGATAATTTAATATTAAAAAGATTGTTATAACGATTTGATGATTGACGTATTACTTCTTCAATATTAAAGTTTTCTTTTTTAGAGTTTTCTATTTGGTCTTTAACAGTTATACCAGTTGGAAGAACTCCAATATCTTTAAACTTGGAATATATTCTTGTTGATTTATTCCCCCAGTCACCAAGATTAATTTTCTCTAATCCCCCAATATTATCCCGATTAAATTGAACGGATGGATTAAATTCTTTTTCTCCTTCTCCTTTATATTCAAATTTATACAAATCAAAATTTCTCAATTCAGTGGGAAACATAGACCCATTTCTTGTAGAACTTTCTATATCTATAGTACTATCAAAAGAATATTGTAAAATTTTATTAGTATATGATAATGGAATTGATGTAGTATTATTAAATATCATTTTTCGCATAGGATTCTGCTGAAACAATTTATCAATAGATTTAAATTTATATCCTCCAACTATACCACGACCATTATCACCAACTTCATAGAAAAAATAACCAGAAAGTTTTCCTTTAGCATTAGGAATATTTGGAACACATCTTTTCGCCAACCAAACTAATTTATAAAAAGGTTTTTCAGTATTACCTATAAAATTAAAATCATTTATTCCAGGATCTATCTCAAGAAATTTTGGTGTTTTAATACAATCTCTTTTTAATATTTTTATGACAGAATCTGTTATTTTTCCATCATATCTTTTTTGAACTCTAGTTTCAATAAACTCATTGTCAATACATTCCTTTGAAAAAAAGTCAATTGTAAAGGAAGTTTTTAATGTATCTTCTACAACATTTCTTACTTCTTTTACTCGTAATGAATAATCTCCATCCAAATATAATCTTTGATTTTGACTGTCAACCATTTGCAATTCAACTTTTTCTCCAGCATTTATATTAGAACCTATTTGCTCCAGAATAGAACCATTATTTTTACCGTCAGTTCTATTACCAGTATCAACAAAAGAGGCAGTTACTCTTACAGTATAATCTAAAATACTTTCATAATAACTTAATGTTATCTGAGCCAAAGAAACATCTATTGGAGGTTTTCCATAATTTGAATATATTTTGAACTTAGTTATATTTGTCATCTTACAAATCCACTAGTATCTCTATTTACCATACTGCCACCACCACCAATAAATGTAGTTCTATTTCTTCCTTTTATTGGTACTGGTACTGGTTGTAATACTGGTATAAAAATTATTACAGACTGATTTTCTTCATAAGATGCTTCAGTTTGTATGGATTTTATATTTTTTCCTATTTTACCTATGGTTCCACCATCTTTAAATGCAACGTGAACGTGATCATAGTGAATAGCATTAGTAGATTTTCTAAGTACATGCCCTTCGGGAAGATCTGCCCAAGGTGGAGATAATGAACCCCAAGTAGTTAAAGGAACTTTTTTTCCATTTTTTATACCAAATCCAAGTGGAGTATAAATTAATTCTTTTATAGTATTTCCATATCTCTTTATTAATTCTCTAGCATATGCCATTTGCCCAGGTGTACCTCGGTTTCCTGGTTTCCCCGGAGTTTGAAAATCTATAGCTCTTCCTGATCCATGATAACCACTATCCCCTTCTCTAAACATACTTGTTATGTTCAATCCCATACTTTTCCCAAGTTCTTTTGCTGAATTTATATTTCCAGATTGATTTCCAAATTTAAGATTGTTTGCATTTTCTCCACTTATAATTGTTATATTTCCAAGTTGAGGTGTTTGTGCTGGACCTGGATTAGTCTTACCATAAGCAATTGAACCCGGACCAACATACCATCCATATAGATGTCCATGTCTTTCTTTATATCCAAAACCACCAGGATACTTATTAGCAGCGGAGGGTGTTGCAAAATCAGTTCTACCGCCAACCCATTCAGCAGAATTTTTTCTCAAATTAGGATTTCTTATATTAGCAGCCGCAGTCTCAATCATTTTTGCAGCATTTTTTCCTCTAGGGTGAGCAGAAAGTGCTTTTATAGCAGTTTCTTTATCTACAATTTTTGACCAAATATCATAACTACCTTTAGTTTGTTCTACTGGTTGAAATTGCTTTCGTGCTAATATATGACCTTTAATTGTATGATTGCTACCCTGCCCAAAATTTGATCTTGAAGCAACTCTATTATAAACTGCTTGAGCAACATCAGCCTGTCCTTGAGCATTTCCACTTTCAAGAGATGCAACTGCGGCCAAAGCCCAAAAGTCTGCATTACCACCAGAAACAGAAACTCCACTGGAAACTCTATCAACAAGTTCAGTAGCAGTTTCTAATGACATTTGTGCTAAAGCACTTCCACTAGATTTAACAATTACTTTACCGGAAGAATCAATATTTACTCCAGATTTTAACTTCCTAAAATAACCCTTAATCATTTTGCGAAGTTTATCACCACCACTATTCATTGGATCAGATTGTCTTAATTTATCTAAATCCCATCTTTGTGGTGCTCCTGGCAAAATACCAGATTTCGTTGCATATCTTTCCCATTCACCGTGAGTTCTCACATTTTTGTCAATGGTAGATTCATCCCATCCCCAAGCAACAGCTAATCTAGCTGCCTCAAGAGACATTGCACTCACTTGTGCAACTGTTGGCGGAAAAGATCCAAATTTATTTTCTTTACCTTCTTTCATGGCAGCAATTGATAATCCTACAGAGTTTGTATTAGCACCAGCAGTATGCTCAGTTCCATCCACATCATAAGGTCTATTTCTCATAGCTTTACCATCTCCTAAAAAGGTTGTATGGTAATTATTAAAATTTTTATTATGATCCCAGGCGGTCCAATGTAAAAATATTTTTCTACTTTTATCACCTTTACCAGCATTAAATCCTGAAGTTGCTTTAACAGGAGGGCCAGGTGTTCCGTGAGAAGAATCATCATAACCGCCACCGCCGCCACCGGCCCCACCTCCCTTATGATCAGGGTCTTTATCATCTTCAGATTTTATTCCAAGATTTTTCTTTAACTCATTGATTGCCTCAGTAACTTTATTTTTTACCAATTCTTCCACTGATTTTTCTACCCATCCGCTAATATCACTTCTTCCAATATCTTCTATCATACCACCGTTAGAAAATGCCGAAACAATATTTCCTTGCAATTTACCCTGATTTATTGCAGTATTAATCCACGCACCAATAGAAACTCCAACTTTTTGATAATCATTTTTATTTGGAAAATCTCCCAGTAATGTTTTACCAAAAATATTAAATAATGGACCTAAAAATGGAATTTTTCCCATTTTTTCTGAAGTTCCAGTAGTAAAACCATAAGGATTAATTGTTTTTGCTTTTTCCCATATAGTTTTATCTTTAGAAGGTTCTGGAAATATCTTTTTAAGATTTTCCTTTCCACCTACAGATTTACCAGGATCAATAGGTGTAGATTTTGAATGAATTATATTTTGTTTAACAACTTTTTTTACTTTTCTCTGTGCTACTCCACCTACTGTTTTACCACCTCTTGTAGATACTTTAGGTTTTTGTAATAAAGAATTTTTTATATTTAATTTTTCTTCTTGATTTTCTGTAGATACTTGACCACCTTTTGACTTTGCAACTACTTTTGGTTTTTTTGGTTTATTGCTAACTAAAGTATCATAAAGTGCTCCACCAACAATATCTCCTAATATTCCTCCAAGAATAGTTCCTACGAAAGGAACAGGAACAAAAGTTCCGAGAGCACTTCCTATACTAAATCCAACTGCTTTTGCTGCCGCTCTACCTACAGGTTCACCACTCATTACAGAAATAATAAAACTAACCAGTCCACCGATAATTGGTATTCTACCCCCAAGACCTCCTAATTTACCAAGAACTTTCCCGCCAGCACCAGTTATTTTTGGTTTCTGCCTTAAAGGATTTCTCAAATCTGGTCTTCCTGCAGCACCTCCACCAGTTCCAGTTATTTTAGGTCTTTGTCTTAGTGG
>Ga0114918_10005102_pt1 | contig 11293 bp, 12 predicted proteins | sample LantaG_FD_87015 | JGI IMG/M metagenome (GOLD analysis project Ga0114918, IMG submission 87015) | Deep subsurface microbial communities from Baltic Sea to uncover new lineages of life (NeLLi) - Landsort_02402 metaG | ecosystem: Environmental > Aquatic > Marine > Oceanic > Sediment | place... | reverse complement strand
TCGCAGCCCGTGGCTTCCGCTCGTTCACGAACTACCGAACGCAAATCCTGTTCTTGTGCGGCAGAATGGCTCACAAGCTGCGGTTAAAGTGCCACTGAAAGTCCCGAAGAACCCCCTTTGCGGTGTTTCAAGACAGCCGAGTCGTCGAATCTTTTCGTCGATCTCATACGCGGCGACGCATCGTGTGTCGCTTGCGAAGACTCATGGGGTTGGGCTTTTTCGTTTGCTGAGCCAGGCCGTATTCCGAATGTCGCATCAGGCAAGCACTGCCGACGGCGAGTTTCGACTCGTGAGAGATCGTGAGATCGGAGTGACGCAATGCGTGTCAGCACCGTAATCCCCGTCTACAACCGGGAGCAATTTGTTGCCCGTGCCGTGGATTGCGCTCTTCGCCAGGACGTCGAGGGCCATGAGGTCATTATCGTCGACAATCACAGTACTGATCGAACCTGGGAGGTCTGCAAGGCGATTGCCTTGAAGGACTCCCGCGTTCGGTGTCATCAGAATGACCGGAACCTTGGACCAGTGCGAAACTGGATCAGAGGTGTGGAGTTGGCATCGGGCGAGTACTGCCACCTTCTCTTCTCTGACGATTTGATAGGGCCGGAATTTCTGGCCAGAACTATCTCGCTGATGGACGAGGAGACAGGATTCGTGCTGGCGGGATGTGATAATTGCAATGCTGCAGGCACGTATGATGCATCGACATTCCAGGAGCGGGGCGAGTGGTCGCGGTCTGAAGTCCTCGAAGCGGGAGTGTTTGCTAATCCAAGCGGAATCCATTTGGTCTCACCGCTCGTCGCGCTTTTTCGACGGAAGGATCTCCGGGCGAGCCTTGTCCCCGATATTCCGAACTCAAGCGGCATCGACTTTGCTGCCCATGGAGCTGGGCCGGATCAGTTAGTTTTTCTGTTAGTAGCGCGGCAATACCCTAAAGTTCGCTGCGTCAATCGCGTGCTCACAAGCTTCTTTAGCCACGGCGAGTCAATCTCTGTTCAGATGAGAGATCTTCGGCTGCCCCGCGAGTGGGCAAAGTGGTTTTTCGTAAGAAATTATTGGCCGGAAGCCGCTGCCCGCTACCGGGCAACGTTGCTGGTGTGCGCTGTTCGGTCGCCTGTACTCTGGGAGTTATACAACGCGGTCGCCGCGGAACTCGGCGGCGGCGTCAGTTGGCAGCAGTTGGTCGGGGCAGGGACAGCCGAACTCGGTCGTGTGGTGCGGAAGACCATTGGCCTCATCTAAAAAAATAGTTCCGTAGTGCTAATCGACCGATCATTGCGTCATGCGTGATAAACCTGCTCTAAGCCCGACCGTTCCGCCCCTTGTCAGCATCGTTGTTCCTGTCTTTAATCGGGCCCGCTACATTGCTGATTGCATTCAGTCCGCGCTGGGGCAGGATTATCCGAGTCTTGAAGTTGTCGTTTCAGACAACGCGAGTACCGATGGGAGTTGGGAAATCTGCGAGGGCATCGCGGCCGAGGATGACCGAGTACGGCTTTTTCGCAACGACATCAACATTGGCCCAGTGGCCAATTGGAAGCGGGGCATTGCAGAGGCGCGAGGTTCGTATTGCAAACTACTTTTTAGTGACGACCTGCTTCGCCCGGGCTGTGTGCGCCAACTCGTAGAAGCGATGTGCGACGAGGCCGGTTTAGTAGTGTGCAATGTCCTGCTAGGGTCTCGTCCGGAGGATGCAAAACCGTTTTACGGGCCTTGGAAGTCCGGCAGTATGCGATCGAGTGACTATATTCGACGAGTGCCGCGCTGGGAATTCCCGGTGAGCCCTGGGGCCGCATTGTTTCGAACCAGCGATCTAGCTGCCGCGCTCGAGCAACGTGTTCCCGCGTCTGCGACGCACGGCTTTGAAAGGACTGGGGCTGGTATCGACGTGCTTGCAATGCTTCGAGTTGCCGAAGCGTATGAATCAGTGATGGTGATCAATCAGCCAGGCGTGTTTTTTCGTCTGCACAATGACTCAATCACGGTGCAGAATTGTGACAACGCTGTGTTTGACGGTTACACTGCCGCGATCGCTGGCCACCTCGGGCTGGTTGGCCGTTGCGGAGATGAACGACGGTTTTTGTGTCGGCAATGGCTCGTCGGTTGCTGGAAAAAGCGCGGGTACCTTCCTCTTGCGGACTTTGTCGCTAGGTATCAATCTGAGGGAGCGAGTTTCTCCCGCTGGGCCGTGGTGCGGCTATTTCCATTGGTGGCTTCAGCAGAACTAGCGAGGTTGATCCACCGATGGCTGAGGTAGGAGGCGGCGGGATGTGCGAGGCGATGGCTAATCAAGCCATCCGGATGGTCTGGGTCGCGGCTCCTGTCTTGGTGGCCTACTAGATGGCAGTCTTGCTGACAGGGGGAACTGGGTTTCTCGGGCGACATGTCCTTACTCAGCTTCACGCCGGCGGAAAGCGAGTCATTGTCTACGGCCGCCGAATGCCGCCCGCCATGACTGGTGTTCGGTTCGTGGAGGGCGACATCACTTCCGCGAATGGGTTGCGTTGTCTTCCATGGTCAGAAATCACCGAGGTGGTGCATCTCGCAGCAGCAGGAGTGAAGGCTTCCTGCCGAGACTGGCCAAACGCCGTTGCGGTAAATGTGGTCGGAACTCAGCGGCTTTGGGACGCGATCTCGACCGCTGGCTATTCACCCGATATCTTTTACGCGAGGACGTTCTACGAGGATCTCGTTTCGGGTAATCCAGAGCTTCTCGGGAACCCATACATTGCTACCAAGTGGGCCGCCCACGAACTCGCGGCGATCTTCGCCAGGGACTACCCCGGTGGGTTCGTGGCCGGAAACCTATTTCAGATCTACGGGCCAGGGGATTCCGCCGCGAGTGTATTGAGCTACGCCGTCGCTGAATTCCGTATCGGCCGGCAAGCAGTTTTTGGAAGCGGCACTGGACTTCGAGACTGGATACATGTTTCCGATGCTGCTTCCGCTATCCTTGCTAGCCTTGCGACAACGCGGGGCGAGAAAGCCGTGTACGACATAGGTACGGGCGAGTTACGAAGCATTCGAGAAATGGTGTTGGAATTGCATCGACTCTTTCCCGGGGCACCGTTTCCGGTTTTCGACCCGGTGCGGGACCGAAACGACCTGCGGCTCTCGGCAAAAGCGACACGGTTTCCTCCGCAATGGCGACCTACAATGTCCGTTGATTCTGGGCTAACTTCTCTGCGTGGTTCACTATGAAGGTTTTGGTGAGTGGCGGATGCGGGTTCCTCGGTTCAAACATAGCGGCCTCCTATATCGCGGAGGGCGTCGAGGTGATCGTGCTGGACGCACTGATGCGGTCGGGCAGTGCTGCAAATCTCAGGTGGCTGCAGAGCCTCGCAAAGCCCCATCAACTGCATCATTACGGTGTCGATTTAGCTGATCATGAAGCAGTCGAGAGGGTTTTTCAGCGGCATTCACCTATCGATTACGTCTGCCACCTCGCGGGCCAGGTGGCCATGACCACCTCCATTAGTGACCCTCGCCGGGATTTCCGCACCAACGCGTTGGGCACGCTCAATATCCTGGAGGCCGTTCGGCGGTTCTCACCAAATACTTTCGTTGCCTACAGTTCGACAAACAAGGTCTATGGAGATCTCAAGGCGTTTTCATACGCCGAGACGCCCACACGGTACATCGTTCCCAGCCATCCAAACGGGTTTGACGAAAGTCTGCCCCTTGATTTTGCCTCGCCATATGGATGTTCCAAGGGCGCGGCGGATCAGTACGTGCGGGACTGGCATCGGACCTTTGGGTTGCAGACGGTCGTCTTCCGGCATTCATCAATCTATGGAGGACGGCAGTTTGCGACCTTCGACCAGGGCTGGATAGGGTGGTTTTGCACAACCGCCTTGCAGCAAAAGGAGGCCAGGGAACGGGGCGAGGAGCCCGAGCCCTTTACGATCGCTGGTACTGGAAAGCAGGTCAGAGATGTCCTTCATGCGGACGATCTCATCATGCTCTATCGCAGTGCCTGGGCGAGCCGCAGCCACGTGGCAGGGAGCATCTTTAATATCGGCGGTGGCATTGGGAACAGCTTGAGCCTGCTCGAACTCTTTTCGATTCTAGAGGAGTTGCTAGAGACTACCCCGCTGCAATTTCAGCGAACACCTCGCAGAAAGAGCGATCAGGATTTTTTTGTTGCGGATATCAACGCCTGCACGAATGCCACAGGATGGCAGCCAGGGGTCGGCGCGCGGGACGGCATTGCGAGAATGCTGGCGTGGTGCGATGCCAAGCCCGAATGATGCATGTCCGCTGCTCTCCGAAGCGGAGGGCATTTCCGTTCAATTCCGACCCTCCGTGCCGAAAGGGGCCGGGAGATGAATCGCCTGCTGACGATTGCCATTCCGACCTACAACCGAGAGGAGGCCCTCGTGGCCACCCTCGAGTCATTTTTTGCGCTCGGAATCGGTGAGGACGTAGAAATCGTTGTCTTGGATAATGCGTCTTCCGATGGGACTAGCGCAGCCTTATCGGAATATAGCTCGCGGCTTACTATTGTTCGCCAGCCCTATAACCTCGGAATCGAGGGCAACATTATCGAAGCGCTGCGGTGTGGAAACAGCCACTATGTTTGGGCAGTCTCGGATCACATGGTTTTTCAGGCGAAAGGAGTTCAGGATCTGTTGGAAGTGCTGCCAAGGAACGACTTTGACGTCGGCTATGCCGGGATTGTGGACTACGGGCCGCTCGCTTTGCCAGTCGCCGACCCATTCTTTGCTCGTGACCTGGAAGCTCGCCGCATAGGAGAAATGCTGTTCTGTGTCTCGAATCTTAGCGGCGTCATTGTGGCACGGGCTCACGTCGAGGCGACTATCCGGCAGGTCTATCGCTTTTCAGGCATCACATATCCAAACCTCGGCGTCTACACGCGGGTGTACGAAGACGCTCGTTGCCGTTACTTCCCGGGCTGCACCCGTTTTCGGTCCGACATTGGGACGGCTAAGATCACAAACAAGGGTTACAACACCCTGGTGGCGCGTTTTCACGACTTTACAATCGCGGTCAGGCTCGTCGTTCCCCGCCCTTGGCGGAAGCGAGCGATTGCCGGAGCCACTTCCAAACTGCAATTCTTGTCTGCTCTTCGCCAGGAGCTGGAGCAGTGCCTAGATTTGCCTGCGATGAGCGGCATAGGGGGAGCATCGCTGGTTTTCCGAGTGAACCCGGGGCCGGTTCGAGCGCTCGTTCTTCTGTTTGTTGTAGCACGCTGCGTACGACGAGTAGGCGGCCAGTCAGTATCGCGACTGTTATTTGTCCGTCCGTCTCACATCCTAGTGCGAGGGTGGAATAAGCTGAATTCATGGTGGCGGAGTTAAGGAAGGTCGCAAGGGGCCGCGGTGTGCCGAAGCCGCGTAACACGCCGCTTGCGTCTCACAGCAGATGTGGCAAGCCCTAGGGCTCGGGGAAGGTCACTTAAGCGGCCCATGATCTGAGCAGGGCGGAGGCGCGTTGAGCGGGCTGGAATTGTGTAACTACTCCGGCCCTTTTGGGGAGTTGATCATTTCTGGGAATCGAGTTTTGATGACCGTTAGGGAAAGTTTCTGGACGAAGTCCATAGCCTATTTCTGGTATTCTCTTTTCCTCAGCGGCAAATCGGCTGGCTTCAGCACCGGCCAAACCCTCAAATGTCTTGGCGGCTCCTGACAGAGGACAGTCTCCTTGTCGCGGCAAAAAGGGGGCCTTCCTCGTTCGCCTCACAAACCCCTCGCACCCATCCAATGGTGACTGAAATCGGTTACACTGAGGGACCGGCAAGGGCCGCGGGTATCGGCCCGCCACCAACGGGAACGGAGTGCCCTTGACCGCTTCCCCCCTGATGGCTGGTCCTCTACCCCCTGATTGCGAACGAATCCTCATTGTCGGCGCCGGCGGCTTCGGTCGCGAAGTGCTTCAATGGGCCATCGACGCCTGGCCGGATCGCGCAAACACGATTACGGGATTCCTGGCCGAAGATATCGCGTCCGAGAAAACTTCTCGTTGTGCACTGCCCATCGTGGCAAAACCTTCTGATTTCAGGCCTGGCCGTGGAGACTACCTGGTCTTCGGGATTGGTGTCCCAAAAACCAGGATTCAGGTTGCAAACGCGCTGGTTGAGAAAGGCTGCAGATTTTTGACGGTGGTGCATCCCACCGCGATTATTTCACCAACAGCCTCGATCGCGGCGGGAACGATTATCTGCCCGCATGCAGTTGTCAGTGATTCCGCATCGGTCGGACAATTTGTGGTGGTCAATTACTTCTCGTCAATCGCACATGACGCTTATGTCGGAGATTTCACGGTGATGTCTCCCTATTCGGCCGTTGCGGGCAATGCCAGAGTCGGACATTCGGTTTTCTTTGGCATTCACTCAGGGGTGGCGCCGGGTGTGGAGGTTGGGGAAGGGTCGCGAATCAGCAGTCATTCCTGGGCTCGTGCATCTGTTCCGGCGGGATCGTTGGTACATGGAAACCCTCCGGTCATCAGTCCATTGATTGCTCTGGAACAGTAAACACGACTTACCACGGAGCCATCATGTCATTTAGCCCGCTTGGTATCGACTCTGTTCTGGTCGCCCTGGCTTTTCTAGCGATCGTAGCGATCGCTTCGCAACCTATTACTGGCCAGGGCCTGGGATCGCTGTTGCAACGAGTGGAAAATGCTGCTCTTGCCGCCGGTCGAATCGGAGTGACCAACGCTCCGCCGAATGGGGGAGAGCCTACGGTGAGTTCTGCTCTCTCCGGCTCTCCATAGAATCGCAGAGCAAACCGTAAGTCCGTTCCTGGAGCCAGTGATGCGGCAAGCACGGTCGCTCGCGTCAAAAAAAGGTCGCGGATCAATATTCAGGCTCGTTGCGGCTTTCAGAGAACATAAAGCTTGCGGGAGAAATGCTTGCATTTCTGAGTTTAACCACCGATAACGCCGATCGTTGGGGGTTACTGGGTTACTGACTGAAGCCTCGAGGCTGGCATCCGAGGCGTTGAATGTGGAAATTGGGATTTCGACCGCGAAAACGTTTTGGCAAGGGTTTTGATTGGAATCTTCGACCTTGACGTATGACGCGGTACGACAACTCACGGCGTCCGCCACGGCCGCGGATGCTCCGCAGCGCGTTTGCGCCAGAATGGGCAATCTGGAATGATCGAGCAACTTCGGACTATGCGGCTTCGAAACAGGACTCGGAGCGCTACGGACTGCGATCTTCACGGAGTTAAGGATCATGCTGGTTACCAAGCCGATGACTGCCAAACTTCCAGATCTACATCTGCGGCGGTGTTGAATAAGCGAACGGTGTTTTCGCGATGCTTAAGCCCCAGGGCTCCACGATGATCGCCTACCGTCCGCGGCCAACCGCCCGGCGTCTGAAAGGGGGCGCCGGTGTCTGCATCACTAGCGAGCAAAGAAAACCAGCCTGCTTGTGCGATGACCATGAAGGTAGCGATCGACGGTGAGGTCGGCTGGAACTTGCCGCTGCTCACGGCACGAGAGCAAGCGGCGCAATGCGATGTGCCCCAAAGCAACGCAACCCGAGTGGAATTCCGAACACGAGCCGTAGGAAACAATGCCAGTTGCTGGGGGGCCTGGCTCGATCCGGTAATCGTCAAGTGACTGTCGGTGCCCCATTGGAGAACGCAGGCGAGACATGAAGGACATGAAGGTGGTGATCCTGTGCGGCGGAAAGGGCACCCGTCTCCGAGAAGAGACGGAGTTTCGCCCCAAGCCAATGCTGCCGATCGGCGACAGACCGATCCTTTGGCACATCATGAAGATCTACGCCTCGCATGGCTATCGGGACTTCGTGCTGTGCCTCGGCTACAAAGGCGAGATGATCAAGGAATATTTCCGCAACTATCGATGGAACACGTGCGACGTGACGCTCGCGCTCGGTCGTGACGCCGAGCCACAGTTCCACGGCTATCATGACGAGGAAGACTGGTCGATCACGCTCGCGGACACGGGCCAGGAGTCGATGACAGCGTGGCGGATCAAGTCGATCGCCCGCTACCTGGGGGATGACAAGCGGTTCCTACTAACCTATGGAGATGGCGTGGGCGGCGTACCCATCCCGGCTGTGGTCGCATCGCATCATTCGTCCGGCAAAACGTGCACGCTTACCGCTGTCCACCCGCCGGGTCGTTTCGGCGAGTTGTCGTTGCGCGGCGACGACGTGAGCGGCTTCAACGAGAAACCTCAGGCCGAAGGAGGCTACATCAATGGCGGGTTCATGGTGTGTGAGCGGCATCTCATCGACGAGTTGCCTGATGATCCGACCGTAATGCTCGAGCAGGGGCCGCTTCAGAAACTAGCAGCTGCCGGCCAACTCGGCGCCTTCCGGCACGACGGTTTCTGGCAGCCGATGGACACGTTCCAGGAGTTCAAATTGCTCAACGCACTGTGGGATTCCGGCAAGGCTCCATGGAAGGTCTGGTGACGCAAATGACAAATGCCACGGCCTTTGGCGGGGCCTTCGCCGGCTGCCGCGTGTTGCTGACCGGCCACACGGGCTTCAAGGGAGCATGGCTCTCGGAATGGCTGCTGGGGCTCGGCGCCGACGTAACCGGCTACGCACTTGCGCCGCCGACCGATCCGGCACTCTTCGATCAACTCGGCCTCGCCCGCCGGATGCGGCACATTGAGGCGGACGTCCGCGATGCCGCGAAGATCGCGCACGCGGTGAGCGAGAGCCGTCCAGACTTCATCTTTCATCTGGCGGCGCAGTCCCTTGTCCGCGAGTCGTACGAGCAGCCGGTAGCCACCTTCGCCACGAACGTCATGGGCACGATCAACGTCCTCGAGGCGGCCCGGAGCCTCGACCGCCCGTGCGTCGTGATCGTAGTGACCACCGACAAGTGCTATCTGAACCGCGAGTGGCACTACGGCTACCGGGAAGACGATCCGCTCGGCGGCCGCGATCCTTACAGCGCGAGCAAGGCAGCGGCCGAGATCGCCACGGCCGCCTGGCGGTCGAGTTTCTTCGGAAAGTCACCGGTCCGCCTCGCCAGCGGCCGAGCGGGCAACGTGATTGGCGGTGGGGATTGGGCCCGGGACCGGATCGTGCCTGATTGCATTCGAGCCCTGTCGGCTGGCACGCCGATTCCCGTACGAAACAGGCTGGCCACCCGGCCCTGGCAGCACGTCCTCGAGCCACTTGCGGGGTATCTTTGGCTGGCGGCGTCGCTGGCGGCCGCCCCGGGCCCGCGGCATGATGACGCGTCGCTGGAGTCGGGCTTCAACTTCGGGCCCGACTCCGACTCAAACCGCAACGTGGGCGAGCTCGTCGGTCGAGTCTTGCAGCACTGGCCCGGCGAATGGGCCGACGCTTCCAACGGGGCCGCGCCCCACGAGGCCCGGTTTCTCCATCTCTCAACGGACAAGGCGGCGCGGCTGCTCCGCTGGCGGCCCGTCTGGTCGTTTGATCGCACGCTTGCAGAGACGGTGGGCTGGTACCGAGACACCGCCGGTGCCGATCCCGCCACGATCGGCGAGCACACCCAAGACCAGATAACACGTTATTCTTCCGACGCGGCGGTAGCCGGTCTCCCTTGGGCAGCTACATCGCATGAGTGACACAGATCACGATCTTCCAAAGCTCCGGAGCGAAATCCTACAACTCGTGCGCGCGTATTCGCGCCGGGCCCATACCGCAAATCGGCCCGGCGACGATCCGGCGAAAGCCGCGTTCCGTCCTGATGCCCCGGCGGTGCCGTACGCTGGCCGAGTGTTCACCGAAGACGAGGTCGAGGCAGCTGTGGCTTCGACACTCGACTTCTGGCTCACGCTCGGGCCGGAAGGCGAAGCCTTTGAAAAGGAACTGGCCACCTGGCTCGGCGTTCGGCATACCGTGCTCGTCAACTCGGGATCGTCGGCGAACCTCGTTGCGTTCGCCACGCTCACATCGCCGAAGATACCGGCCGAGAGGCGGCTGGAACCAGGCGACGAGGTGATCACGTGTGCCGCCGGATTTCCGACGACGGTGGCCCCGATTATGCAGCACGGCTGCGTGCCGGTGTTCATCGACAGCGATCCGGTCACGGGCAACGCCCGCGTAGAACAGCTGGAAGATGCTTACGTTTCGGGCAAGACGAAGGCGGTGATGATGGCGCACGCGCTTGGAAACCCGTTCGACCTGCGGGCGGTAGTTGAGTTTTGTCGCCACCACGACCTTTGGCTGATCGAGGACAACTGCGACTCTCTAGGTTCAACATACACGATGCCGACGGCGGACGGCCTAGTCACAAAGCCGACCGGAACCTGGGGTGATCTTTCCACGCAGTCTTTCTATCCACCCCATCACTTGACCATGGGGGAGGGGGGAGCCGTTAACGTTGTTTGCCGAGCCCCGCTGAGAATGTTGGTCGAAAGCTTCCGCGACTGGGGCCGCGACTGCTGGTGCCCGAGCGGCAAAGACAATACCTGCAACAAGCGATTCGGGTGGCTCCTCGGCGACCTGCCGGAGGGCTACGACCATAAATACATCTACAGTCACCTCGGTTACAACGTGAAACCGCTCGATATTCAGGCGGCCATAGGCCGGGAGCAGCTCAAGAAACTGCCCGCGTTTATCGAGGCAAGAAAACAAAATTGGCAGACCTTGCGGACCAGTCTTGTAGACCTCGAGGACGTGTTTGACTTCTCGCTGCCAACCCATGCAACAGGGTGGAATACCGATGGTTTCTCGTGGGATGGTTCTGGGTGTCGAACAGCCCCGTCCTGGTTCGGTTTCATGCTTCTCGTGAGGCCGGGAGCATCGTTCACCCGCACCGATCTGGCGCGACACCTCGACTCCAAGGGAATCGGCAACCGGATGCTGTTCGGCGGCAATATGGTCAGGCAGCCGGTGTTCCACGAGCTCAAACAGCGACGGCCCGGCAGCTTCCGATGCGTAAGTGACCTGCGGGGAGCAGACGAAATCCTGAATCGGGCGATATTCGTGGGCGTATATCCGGGGCTCGACACCGAGCAGCTTGACTACATCGCGCGTTCTATCTGCGAAGTCGTCCGCGCCTGAAGCCCCGCTTGAAATCTATTGTCTTTGCGAGCCATCATGCCCCGCCAGCCCCTTGTTTCCATTGCCCTTTCCACGTGCATTCGGCTGGATTTCCTGCGGGAAACGTTGGGGCCGCTCGTTGAGAGCGACCTACTAGATGACGAGTTAAAGCTGCGAATATTCAATAATCCGAGCACAGCCGCAGGGCCGACGCACACTTTATGCCGGGATTTGCAGGACTTTGAAGAGGTAAGCGGGATTCCAGCCGGCCATTCTCCGCCGCATGGCGACGCTTTCCTTGTCGTTGACCTGCTTCAACAGGCT
>Ga0114918_10005101_pt1 | contig 11294 bp, 16 predicted proteins | sample LantaG_FD_87015 | JGI IMG/M metagenome (GOLD analysis project Ga0114918, IMG submission 87015) | Deep subsurface microbial communities from Baltic Sea to uncover new lineages of life (NeLLi) - Landsort_02402 metaG | ecosystem: Environmental > Aquatic > Marine > Oceanic > Sediment | place... | reverse complement strand
TTCCCCCCCCCCCCCCCCCCTCTCTAAGCCAACCTGAGATCTTACCACACGGCCCCAAGCGGCGAGCGCTTCGACAGCAGCTCGGCGGAGTAGAACATGGCGCCGGGTTTGGAAAGTGGAGGTGAAAAAAGAAGGGGAAAAAGGGAAGTGAGAGAAGAGGAAGAGAAGCGAGATAGCGTCGACGACGATTTTTTTTCAAAAGTGATTTTCAAGCTCTCTCGCTCTCTCTCTTTTCATTTTTTCTCTCTTTTTTGCTCTCGCTCTTTCTCCCGCTCTCGAGTCCACTCCATAACTATCTGCATCTCATCTACACCACTAGAAATCTTGTTCGTGATCCTCCTGAGCCCCTCAGCATTGAAATCGAATCTACAGAGCGCGCCCTGAGAGAAGGGGCTCGGCTAAAGCAAGCGAGAGATGATGATCGGCGTCGTCAAGCCGTCGATGATGCTCAATCGCCGTCTTCCTTTGCGGAATGCGCCGCGGCTGCATGGTTTCTGTCGCGTTCGAGACAGCCAGAGGATAGATAAACATCGTGCTCTTACTTCTGCAAACGGAAAAGCACCAAAAACGCTTCCACGAAGCAGCATTGCCCCCAACGCGATGCTCGCTTCCATCTCGACCTCCTCGGCCGCGGCCTCCCCTTCGACCCTCCCGGCGCTAGCCCTCCCTTCGGCCGCGCTCTCGTGGGCGTTCGCGCTCGCCACGCTCCACGCCGCGGCGCTGGTGCTGCTGGTAAGATGATTTGCTGTTATTTCTTTCATTTGTTCAATTCAAGAAGAAATGCGAATCAAAAATAGGGCTCACAAAAGCTTCAAAAAAAAAAACGCTTAGATGGCCCTCGCCCCTCGCGCCAGACTCACCTCCTCGCTCGCCTCCCGCGCCGAGGCCGCCCTCGCCCCTCTCTGCCTCCTCTACCTGCTCTTACTCTTCACCTCCTGGTCCCCGGACACGATGTCCGTCCTCCTGCCCGGGTCGCTGGCAGAGGGGCTCTCGGGCGGAAAATTCAACCCGCAGTTCTTCCCGGCACTGAAAGGCGTCGCAGAGCTCTTTGCGAGGCCCGCCACCGCGGCGTCTGTCTGGGTGCACCTGCTCGTCATCAACCTCTTCGCAGCCCGCTCGATCTGGGCCAGGGAGTTTATCAAAAGGAAAGGAAAAGGCAGCTTCGGGGTCCCGGTGGCCCACTCGGTGCTTCTTGCCGGGGTGGTCGCGGCGCCGCTGGGTTTGCTGGCCGATGCGGCGACGAGGGCCGCCCGCCGGCTGCTTGTTCTGCTTCTCTCTTCTTCTTCGTCCTCTTTTTCCTCTCCGAACTAGATTCTAAAATGTCTTCAGTTTCAGTGCGGGACCAGTGTGTAGTACTAGCGGGAATACTTTAAAAAGGAACGAAAGAAAAAGGGAGGTTCGCTGCTTCTGCTGCTTCTTGTTTTCGCTTCTCACGCGCTCTCTCTCTCTCTCAAAACTGGTTTTTTATTAATATCTTTCTCTCTTTCTCTCTCTCTCGTTTTTCCTACTTTTTGTATACTTCAAGTTGCTGAAATGAGGACGCATCTCTCTTCTTCACATCGACATCGCCCGCGGCAGAACGGTTTCGGCGCGCTCGAGCTCGCCGTCGTTGTTGCCGTCGCCCTTGAGTTTGCCGTCGCCGTCGCCGTCGTCGTCTCTGTCGTTCTCGCCTTCCCCCGCTCCCGCTCCCGCCGCCACGCCGGCCCCGATCTTCCACGAGGGCCCCCTCCCTCCGCTGCTCGCCGCGTGCTCCAGCGGCATCGGGGAGGAGGCATCCTTCGCTTTCTCAATCCCTCCACCGACGATCCAGGGGTGCAGCAGCAGCGCCGGAGCAGAGGGCCTGTCGGCGGCGTCGAAGGCGCAGGCGGAGAGCACAAAGGCCCTGACGGGGCTCTCGGGGAGCCTGGAGACGTCGGGACTCTCGCCGGCGAGCACGCGGGCCTCCGTCTCGGCGGCCGCTGCTGCTGCTGCTGCTGCTGAGGCCGCGGCGGGGCTCTTTTCGTGCTGCTGTTGCGGCGACGGCGGCAAACCAACTCCTCCCGCTCCATCTCCTCCCACGCGAGGGGCGAAGGGCGCGGCCCCGCACAGCAGCTCGAACGCCAGCACTCCCACTGCCCAGATGTCGACCGCGGAGGTGTAGGGGAGAGGAGGGGAAGGAGAAGGGGGAGAAGGAGAAGCAGAGGCGAGAGTTTTTGCCGCAGTGGCGCCGCCGTCGTTGGTATCGATGTTGTTTCCGGCTCCTATCCCACCTCCACCTCCAATTCCACCAACAACTCCGCCGCCGCCGGCTCCGATCCCGGCCCGCAGCAGCTCCGGGGCAGAGTAGTCGAGCGTGCCCACCCTGGACCTCGGGGACTCGGCCCTGGCGTCGATCGCGAGGCCCCAGTCCGCGAGAGTGATGTCGCCGGGGAGCAGGCGCGGGAGAGGTTGAAGTGGAGGCGGTCGAGAAGAAGAGGAAGGAGGAGTCGAGCGACATCCGCCGCCGCCGGCGACCGGCGAAGGCGGATTCAGAAACCGCGCCCTCGCCGCCGCCTCCGCCGAGGAGGCCACCGCCTCCGCCCCGGCCCCCGAGAGCAGCACGTTCTCCGGCTTCACGTCCCGGTGGACGATCCCTGCCGCGTGCGCAGCTGCGAGGCACGAGAGCACCGCGGCGCAGATCTCTCGGGCCGAGTCCTCCGAGAGCCCTCCGCCGCCGGTGCCGCCAACACTGCTGCTGCTGCCGCTGAAGCTGTTTCCTGGGTCTTTCTGCTGCTGCTGCTGCTTATGCTGGTGCTGCAGGTAGTTCTGCTGCTGGAACGGGTTGTTTTTGCTGCTCTTGCTGTTGGCTTTGGAGGAGGAAGGCTGCGGAGGAGGAGGAGGAAGAGGGGGAGACAGAGAGGAGTCGAGCGGCGTGGAGACGGCCGCGGCGATCTTGCGACGAACCCGCTCATCTTCCTCCTCTTCTTCTTTGTCTTCTTCCAAGTCGGCGTCTTCTTCGTCATCGTCGTCCTCATCTTCTGAAGAAGAAAAAGAGGCTTCCGATTCGGAAGATGAAGAAGACCAGCCGGACGACGAAGAAGACGAAGAGTTTCCCCGAGCAGAAGCAGCAGCAGCAGCAGCAGCGGCCGCGGCCGCGGCCGCCTCGGAAGCATCGACGGCAGCGCTCGCCGCCGCCGCCCTCCCAAGCGCAGCGTAAAGATCCCCGCCGGCAGCCCACGGCATCACTAGCCTCACGCCTCCCTGATTAACGTCTTCGAAGTCTGCGACCAGCGTCTGCGCGTGAGGGACCCTCGCCGCCGCGAGCGCCCGCATGACCCTGACCTCCCTGCCGAGGTTGAGCAGGTGCCGCGGCGCCAAGGTGGAATTCGGAGCGTAGGCCTTAATCGCGGCCGGGAGGCCGCAGGCGGCGCAGGTGGCACGGTAGACGGTGGAGATCCTTTGGAGAGTTGAAGAGGGGGGAGAGGGAGGGAGAAGCGGGGGAAGGGAAAGGTGAGCTGCTGCTTGCTGTCTGTTGCCGCGCGCGAAGGGGCACCGGCCGGCGCTGTTTTTTTTTTTTTTTTTCTTTTTTGAAAAAACTCAAGTTGAAGAAAAAAGGGCTGCGCCCTATAAGGAGGCTCTCTCCCCTCCCCCAGTGCCTGGATTCTTCTTTCCTTCCCCTCCTGGCTCTCACTGTTAAGAGTCTGTTGCTTCCGTAATCATCCGGAAAAAAGAAGAGACGGTGTCCTTTTTGGTTCGCTTCTGAATCGAGAAAAGTGCTTCTCGCTCGCGCCGAGCCTTTTTTCCTCTTTTCTTCCCCCTTTTTTTCTTTTTTTAGACAGAGTCGTCTCTCTTTTCCTTTTCCCTCCCTCTCTCTTTCCCTCTCTCTCTTCCTCTTTCTCACCTCCCCTTGAAGACCGGAGTGGCCGTCTTGAGGTCGTAGGCCAGGTGGAAGTGCCTCGAGGAGCGCGGGTCGCAGAGCGGGCAGCAGGGAGGAGGAGGCTGAAGAGGAGGAGGAGGTCGGTGGGCGCCGCCGCTGCTGTTGCTGCCGCCAGAGGAGGCAGCGAGAGCTTGCTGCTGCTGGTGCTGCTGCTGCTCCATTCTCTCTTTCTCGCGAAGCTACTAGAAATCGAACGAAGAGATCGAGCTCGCGAAAAAAGGGGATGAGATCTGGATCGGGGGAGAATCAGATTCGGAAAGAAGGAGGTCGAAGCCTCGACCTCTTTCTTTTGACGGTGGCTGCGCGACCTCTGAAGCCGGGAGGAAAAATCTTTCTTCTTTTTCTCCTTTTCGCCACACCACCTCTCTTCTTCTTCTTCTTGTCGCCTCTAGCTCTCTCGAAGACTAGCAACAAAAAGTCTCGAAATGCAGTGTTCACCCATCGCGGGCTCCCGCCCTGCGGGCCTCAGGTCAGTTGCTGTATCGTGCTAGCTCGTTCGGGGAAAGTCCAAGCATCGGGAATTGCGACGGGAGGGACAAGGGAGCACGAAGAATTCCCTTCTGCTGTATGTTGCGATCAAACGAAGCGACGAGCGACGAGCGACGAGCGAGAGCAAACGCTCATCTCAAAACACCCTCTCTAGCGCGCCAAGGAGCAGTCTTTCGCCACTCCCGCTCCCATCGAAGCAATTGTGTCTCTCATTTTTACCATCTCGACGCAAGGCACTCACGAAATGCATTCGCCAACCTTCTCGAAAACCCCTCCAACCAATTCGACAGCTCGATCTCGCGTCGCAGCAGCGCCACTCCGCTCGCGGCCCCTTTGCCTCCTCGCCGGTTCTCGTCCTCTCCCGTCGCGCGCCCCGACGTCGTCGCCATGGCCAAGGGCAAAGGGAGCAAGCGCGCCCAGCAGATGATGTCGCAGGCGCCGGTGAGTGGGAGAGAGAGAGAGAAGAGAGAAGAAGAGAAGAGAAGAAGAGAGAGAAGAAGAAGAAGAAGAGAGAATCGACCAAACGCTCGAGCTTTTTTTTTTTCGCTGACGACCTCGACCTCAAAACCTCTCAACCTCTCCAAAACCTCAACCCAAAACCCTCCAGTCCCCTCCCGTCCCACCGATCGACCCGGACAACGAGGAGTTTGTGCTCTTCATCCGCGCGAAAAAGGTAAGAGAGGAAATAGAGTGGAGAAAGAGGAGGGAAACAAAAACGACCTCTCTTTTTACTTCTTCTTTTCCTTCTCACCTCTGAACCAAAAAAAGCAAACAAAAACAAAACACTCTCCACCTCCCCCTCTCTCCCCAGTTCCCCCAATGGTTCCCCCTCTCCATCGTGAAAGGAGGCACCACCGCCAATATGCTCGTCAAGTCCCTCGACAACGAGCTGGGAAAGAAGCTCGCCAAGGAGACCCTGGTGCGGAACATCGGCCAGGTCATCTACCGGGATCGCAAAAAGATCGAGAACGAGGTCAAAAAGATGGCAGCTTTGAAGGCCTTTTCGGACTTTGAGTACGGCTTCAAGATCCGCGACAAATCGAACGCCAAGAACTGGTTCATCGCCGACAAGACCGTGATGCTGATCCCCCCCGAGGAAGAGCTGGGGAAGGCCCCCATCGACCAAGCGAAGGAAGCCATCAACGAGGTCTCGGAGAACGTCAGCAACTTTTTCAACAACCTCGGCAAGATCGGATCGTGAAGAGGCTTTTTCGTTTTTCGATGATCGATCTCTCTCTCAAGAGAGAGAGAGAGAGAGATGAAGAGTGTTAATTTGAAAGAGAAAAAAAAAGAAACAAACAGCGAGAGAGAGAGAGAGAGAGAGACGGAAAGAAAGGGAAAGAAGAAAATATCTCTCCTTCCTTTTTAACTTTTTTTTCAAAATTGAAATTTCAGAATCACGCGCCGTCTCTCTCTCTCTTTCTCTCTTTCTCTCACCCACTTTCGTCGTTTCTCTTTCTCTTTCTCTTCCTCAAGAGAAGAAATCAGAACAGAAGGGCACCTCAAAAAAAATAAAGAACCATCAACTTAAACTTTGGTGATCTCCTCCTGCTTGGCTTTCACCATCCCTTCGACTTTTTTCACGTTCTCGTCAGTGAGAGCCTGGATCCCTTTGTCCAGGGCCTTCTTCCTGTCCTCGGAGATGATTTTGTCTTTCAGCATGGCGTCCACGGTCTTCATGGCCGTCTTGCGGACGTTGCGCACCGCGACCTTGCCCTCCTCGCCCAGTTTGGAAACGAGCTTGGCCATCTCCTTGCGGCGGTCTGCCGTGAGGGGAGGGACGTTGAGCCTGATCTGCTTCCCGTCATTGGAAGGGGTCATTCCCAAATCAGCACAATTAGTAATGGCCTTTTCGATCAGGGCCATCGCCGAGAGGTCGTAGGGCTGGATAGACAAAGAAGAGGCGTCCGGGCTCGAGATGCCCGCCAAGGATTTCAAAGGCGTTAAAGTGCCGAAGTAGTCGACCTCGACGTGGTCGAGCATCGAGGCGTTGGCCCTTCCGGTTCGGACCGAGTTGAAAGACTCCTGCGTCGCCTGGACCGACTTGAGCATCTTGTCCTTGGCGTCGGCCGTGACGTCGATCTCGCCGTCGGGGAGGGCGGAGGCCGAGGAGGTGGAGGTTTTGGAGGGGGCGGCGCGGGGAAGGGAGAAGAGGCTGGTGGAGGTTGAGGTTGAAAAAAAAAAAAATGCGTCAGTGGAGTTTCTCGAATCGCGCCTTTGTTTTCGTCATTTGTTCCACAATTGTAACCCCCGCTTAGTTGCCTAGATAGCGACATATACTTACCCACTAGAGCGCGCTCCGCGGAGCGCTGGGGCGGGAGCCCTCGGCGACGCAAGCGAGGAAGAGCGAGCGACAACGATCGACGACGACGAGCGGCCGTTTCTCGGCGATGGGAGCGTCGACGAGGCCCTGCTGCCCGTGCTCGCGCGGCAGGAGCAGGAGGAGGATGAAGTGGCGATCGAGGAACGCATTGCTACGTAGACTGAGCTCTCGAGGGGATCCTGATTGGGGGCGGAGAGAGAGAGAGAGAAAAAAAAAAGAAGAGGGATAGAAGGAAAACAACGAAAAAGTGGCTAGAACAAACGTCAGAATTCGTCAAAGAGAAACCAACAAAAACGGAAAAAAGAAAGAGAGGTTTCGAGCGCTTCGTCTCTCCTCTTTGTCAGCTCGTTTCGCCTTCTTCTCTCCGTGCTGCATCGAGCTTTGAACGTGCCCTGATCGCTGCCGAGCTCAGCCAGCGAATCAAAGCAAGCTTTTTCGCGTCGAAAATCGAAAACAAAGCAATGAGGCCATCGACGGCAATGCCGACGACGACGACGACGGCGTCTTCGTCCTCTCGAGTCTCTTCCTTCGCCGCTCCTGCCCCTCGCCGCAACCACCACCAGCGCCGCCGCTCCGCGCCCGTGCTCACGCGCGCCGGCGCCGCCAACACCTGGGGCACCGCCTTCCGCGTCACGACCTTTGGCGAGTCGCACGGCAAGGGTGTCGGCTGCGTGATCGACGGCGTGCCGCCGAGGCTGCGGATTTCGAAGGAGGAGATCCAGGCCGAGCTCGACAGGCGCCGCCCCGGGCAGTCGAGGATCACAACCCCGCGCAAGGAGAGCGATACGTGCGAGATATATTCAGGTGAGGAGGAGGTTGGTGGGGAGGGAATTGGAGGGAGACGACGATGATGACGTTGCTTTTCTCAACGGCGAGTTTTCGTTGTTTTTTTTCCTTCACGCTCAACCTCGACCTCATCCAAAAAAAACTCAACAGGCGTCTCCCCCGACGGCGTCACTCTGGGAACTCCGATCTGCGTCATGGTCCCCAACACCGACCAGCGCTCCGCTGACTACTCGGAGATGTCCGCGGCCTACAGGTCGTCGCACGCGGACGCGACCTACGACATGAAGTGAGCGAAGAAGAAGAGAAGGAGCTTTTTTTTGAAGAGAAATTTCTCGAAATCTTTTTCGGGTTTTTTTTCGTTTTTTCATTTTTTTTTCCTTCCTTTCGCGGCCCCCAAAAACGACAAAACTGGAGCTCATTTTTTTCCGCTTCTCCCTCCTCCCAACAAAACTACTCTCTCGATCAACAGGTACGGCATCCGCGCCGTGGCCGGCGGCGGCCGCTCCTCGGCGCGGGAGACAGTCGGGCGCGTCGCCGCCGGCGCCGTCGCCAAGAAGCTCCTCGCCGTCGTCGGGGAGCAAGGGGAGAACGGCACCGGGAGCGCTGTCGAGGTGCTCGCGTACGTGTCTCGGGTCAGGGACGTCGGCTGCGAGGTCGACGACGCGACGTTCACGCTCGCCGAGGTCGAGAGCAACCCGGTAAGAGAAGAGAGGAAGAAGAGTTTTTGAGGTTTTTCCATTTTTTGCATTTCTCGAGGTCGAAACGGAACGAAAACACAACTCATTCTCCTCCATTTTTCTCCCCCCCCTTTGCCTCTCTTTTCTTCTTCCTTTCCTCTCCTACTACTATCCAACACCAGGTGCGCTGCCCCGACCAGAAGGCCGCCGACCTGATGTACAAGGCCATCGACGAGGTTCGAACGAAGGGAGATTCTTGCGGAGGGGAGGTCACCTGCGTCATCCGCAACTGCCCTGTCGGGCTCGGTGCCCCCGTCTTCGACAAGCTCGAGGCCGATCTGGCCAAGGCGATGATGTCCTTACCGGCCTCCAAAGGGTTCGAGATCGGGTCCGGGTTCGAGGGGGCCAAGATGGTGGGCTCGGAGCACAACGACGCCTTCTATCTGGATCAGGCAGGGAGGGTTCGCACTCGGACCAACAGGTCGGGGGGAGTCCAGGGCGGCCTCTCCAACGGCGAGCCCATCGTGATTCGCATCGCCTTTAAACCTACTTCTACGATTGCTAGAACCCAAAAGACGGTCACGCGCGAGGGAGAAGAGGTTGATCTGCTGGCGAGGGGCAGGCACGACCCGTGCGTCGTCCCTCGAGCGGTTCCCATGGTCGAGGCCATGGCCGCCTTGGTCATCGCGGACCACTTGCTGATCCACTACGCGCAGTGCGAGCTGCTTCCCCGTGGAGGGGACGCGGTCGGGCCTGATCCGAGGGCGGCGAGCCAGTTCCGGGGGGCGGTGACGAGCGCTTGAAGAATGGAGGGGGAGTTTTTCTTTTTGTTGTTGAGATTTTTGAGGATTTTTCGTTTTTCGGGTTTTTTCTTTTCTTTTCTTTGGAGAGGGCGCGCTGCTTCTGCTCCTTTGCTTTCTTTTTTTTCTTTTCTTTTCCATCCGTTGAGCAATCGTTCTTTTTTTTTCTTTGTGTGTGTGAATCGATTTCTAAATTGGTGTTTCTTCAAAAAGCAAAGAGAGAGAGGAACGACGGAGAACGAGAGCGAGAGGGAGAGACCTTCTGTTTTTTTTTCAAAAAGTGAAGATATTTGGCTTTCTACAGAACAGGGGGAACTAAATAACTCTCTCTCTCTCTTGTCTCTCTACTGCTGATAGCCGTGGGGGGGAGGGTCCTAAAAAGAAAAAAACGGTGGTGGTGGTACGGGAGGTGGTGTTGGTGTTTTGGTTCTCGAGGTAGAGGAGGTCGAGGTCGAGGTCGAAAAAAAAAAAAAACGAAGAAACGAAAGCGGCGACACGGCCTCAAGGGCAACAATCGGAGCCTCGCTCCGCCGAGTTCGCGCCCTTTCTCGACGATTCCCTCCATCCAAGCCGAGCTCCTCTCTGTGCTCTACGCCCCTCGCGGACGGGCTTCGAGAAAAAGCGGGGGCGGAGCAAAGAGCGAGGAAGAAGAATGAGAAAGAGAGGCAAACAAAAGGCCGAATGCTCTTTTTCCGTTTTTTCTCTTTTATCTTCAGAATCTTCTCTACTTGGACGCGTTCAGCGTCTTGTAGTACTCCTCGATCTTGCGGCGCTCGGACCAGTGCCAGGACTGTGAGGTTTGTGGAGTGAAGGGGGGGAGAGGGGAGAGAGGGTAGAAGTGAGAGAGCGAGGAGAGAGAAGGAAGAAGAAGGAAGAGGAGGCGTTTCTTGTTCTTCTTCAAATCGAGCGGCGGCCGAGCCCTTTTTCTTTGTTCGCCCCCTTAAAGCTGAAGCTTCGCAGCCCTCTATGAGCTGCCCCACCACGACGTCAGCGAGGAGACGCCCTCTCGTGCTCTACGCCCACACGAACGAGAAGCAAGGAGGTTAGAAACCGAAAACGATGGGGAAAAGACAAACCTTGAACGCGGCGCCGCAGACCAGCCCGAGACCCATCCCGAGTACGATTTCCTTGACGACGGACGCCTTCTGCGCGGCCGTGCCGGCCTTGGCGAACTGCACGGCGGCCTTAATCGCGGGCGCGCCGGCTGCCATGGTTGGTTCGTGGAGGAGGAGAAGGAAGAAGAGATGTGGTTTGGAGAGAAGAAGAAGAAAGTTTGAAGAAGTGATTCGGGCGATTTTTTTTTTTTTTCGACCTCGACCTTCGACCTTCCTCGCTCGCTCTCTCTCTTCTTCCGCTCGCCACTCTCCGCTCTCTATCTCTCTCTCTCTCTCTTTCTCTCCGCACTCCACTCCAAAAAAAAAGGATTCCAAAGATAAAAACAGTCGTGGTGTCTAAAGTTACAAATGGGATGTGTGTGTGGTTGCTTGTTCGCTCTCGCTCGCTGTTGTCTCTCACTCTCTCGTGAAAGAAAACTCACTCTCTCGTGAAAGAAAACTCACTCTCTCTTCATCGAAATCAAATCATTTCTCTCTTCTAATAATAAACCCCTAGAAGGGGGGGCTGGAGATTCTACTTGGTTATTTTAACTGTTTCTTTACGTTATTTTCAGCAGTCGGTGCTGATCGGAGAGCCCGCAGACAAGTTCCCGTTGGACCTAGAGGAGAAGGCGGCGTTGGACGCGCCGCATTCGTCGCGGCAGCTCTCCTCCTGGCCCTCCTCGTCGTCCCCTCCTTCGTCCTCCTCCTCGTCCTCGCGCTCGCGCTCGCCGGCGAAGTAGGCGGCCCCTGCGGCCGCGACCCCGCCCGCGGCTGCGGCGAACGACGGCGGCGGCACCAGCGCGCTCGGGTGCAGGGAGTGCCCTCCGGCGACCGCGGCCTCGACGACCGCCCGCAGCCTGAACAGCTCGCGCCTGAGCTCGCGGTTCTCGACCTCGAGCGACTTGACGAAGAGGGACTTGCGGGCCCTGGAGCGCTGGGCGGACTCACTGTGTTTTTTGGTGGTGATGGTGGTGGGTGGAGAGAGGGGAAGGGAAGAAGGAGAAGAAGAGAAAGAGAGGTGAGAAAGAAGAAAGAGGAGATTGAGGAGGTCGAGGTCGAGAGGTTGAGAAGAAGAAAAAAAAACGGAAGTAACCAAAGGCTGGCTCTGCCAGCACTCTACAAAACTGGAAGAAGAAGGAAAACTCACCGGCGGCGCTTCTTGACGCGCTCGATCTGCGCCTCGATCTCCTCGGCGGACTGTTTGAGGAAGAGGGGGAGAGGGGGAGG
>Ga0114918_10005100_pt1 | contig 11294 bp, 10 predicted proteins | sample LantaG_FD_87015 | JGI IMG/M metagenome (GOLD analysis project Ga0114918, IMG submission 87015) | Deep subsurface microbial communities from Baltic Sea to uncover new lineages of life (NeLLi) - Landsort_02402 metaG | ecosystem: Environmental > Aquatic > Marine > Oceanic > Sediment | place... | reverse complement strand
CGATCTCGGCGAAGTTCGTCGTGGCGGTCAGCGAGAGTTTCTTTACCATTGTGGTTTCGTCGCTGCCGTGCGCCAGGTCGTACTCCCACCGGTCGCGCCCTTGCGTCCGATACGTGACGACGATCGTGTGGTCCTGCCCGGCCGGCAGGGGGATGCTCAGTTGGTCGCCGGTCTTGATCTGGCCGACCTTGAGCGGCTCGCCGTCGAACGTCACCGCCAGATTTTCGAAGACGCGTGCCTTGCTCGGGAGTTGGAAGGTGAAGGTGGCCGGCGCGGGTCGGTTCGTCGGCCGGACGATTTTGTACGTGCCGGTAAACTGGACCGTGTAGGTGCTGAACCAGAGGAGGCCCATGTACCGGTCCTGGTGGTGGAAGTCTACGGAGATCTCCGTCTCGTCAGGGTCGGGCCGGGGCGCCGGCTGCACCAGCCCGGCCGGGCCCCATCGGGCGTCCACTTCGGGGCCCAACTCGCCGCGCTGGTTTTCGGTGCGGATATAAACCGTGCCGCCCAGGATCGCCCAGGCGATGCTGACCATCGTAAAGATCACCACGATCGTAAAGAAACGGAACCCCGTCATGACCGACTCCTTTCTGTGCCTGCCTGCATCAAAAGCCGACCGTGCGGCGGACGTGGCAGTGGGCTTATCGGGTAATGTTGCGGCGTCTCGCCTCCATGTCAGGCGAGCGGCGATTCAATCAGGCGCACCATTTCACGCACCGCTTCACGCAGACCGATGAAGACGGCGCGGCTGACGATGCTGTGGCCGATGTTGAGTTCTTCCATCCCTGCGACGGCGGCCACGGGGCGAACGTTCGTGTAGTTCAGGCCGTGACCCGCGTGCACGGTGAGGCCCAGTTTCTGAGCCTGCTTCGCGCCGGCGACAACCCGGGCCAGTTGCCGGTCGCGCTGGGCGCCTTCCGGGGCATTGGCATACTCCCCTGTGTGGAACTCAACCGCCTCGGCCCCCGTGCGTGCGGCCGCTTCGATCTCCTCAGGTGTTGCATCGATGAAGTGGCTGACGACGATGCCCGATTCCTGAAGCCGCTTGACGGCCGCCGTGATCTTCTCTTCCTGGGCAGCCACGGCCAGTCCGCCCTCGGTCGTCAGTTCCTGGCGGCCTTCGGGTACGAGCGTGGCCTGGTCGGGCCGGACGCGGCAGGCGACGTCGAGTATCGCATCGGTGACGGCCATTTCGAGATTCAGTTTGACCTGGACCGTCTGGCGCAGCAGTTGCAGATCGCGGTCCTGGATATGGCGTCGGTCCTCGCGCAGATGCACGGTGATGCAGGCGGCCCCGCCCAGTTCGGCCTCGGCGGCCGCCCAGACGGGGTCGGGCTCGACGCCGCCACGGGCCTGGCGGATTGTGGCGACGTGATCGATGTTTACGCCGAGATGCGGCATCGCGTGTTCCCGCGCGGGCGCCAGGGCGCGCCGGGCATCAGTCCCGGTGATATCCCAGTTTCTCCAGCACACCTAGCAGTTCGACGACCGAGATGCGTTTCAGGCCGTGTTCCATCTTGTAGACGTCGATAGCCCACTGGAGTTCCTTGGCGGCGGGAGGGACGGCCTCAGGGTCTTCGGGCGTCGGAAACTGACGGCGCTCGAGCACCTCCGGGCTGACGCCGTGAACCATACCGCCAACGACCCGGCGGCGGTCTACGAAGGTCTTACCGATGGCTACTCCTCCTCCACGAAGTCCGGCAGACGCTCTCGCGCCAACGTGCTTGGCGTTCGTTCGTCGCCGCCCTAATGTTTTTTGTGCCGTCGTTTCCAACGCATGTGCCTTTTCTTGCTGCCCACCTTGCGTCGTCGTCGCTGTTTGGCCACGCATTTACCTCCCGCTCATGGCTTGACGCAACTCGAATGACTCATCGAACCGCACGCTTAGACCACAAAGCGGACCGAATGTCAATGCCGTTGACCGGCTCAGCCGTCCGTTCGCCGCCGCACGAAGCGGCCGCCGGGCAGCGCTCGCACCAGCCCTTTGAGTTCCAGCAGCGTCAGTGCGCCGCTGGCCTTGGCAGCCTCGAGGCCCGCCCGCGACGCTAAAGTGTCCAGCGGCGCCGGCTGCGTGTCGAGAACTTCCATCAACCGTGCTTCTTCCGCCGAAAGGTTCGCCTTCAGTGAGAGCGTCTCCTGCCGCGGCGCGTCGGCGCCCGCGGGGGTCGCGATCTCCAGGTCCGGGAACTCCTCCAGCACGTCGGCGACCGACTCGATGAGTTTCGCTCCGTCTCGGATCAGGCCGTGGACGCCGGCCGCCCCGGGGGCATCCACGCGGTTCGGGACGGCGAAGACCTCCTTGCCCATCTCGCCGGCCAGCCGCGCCGTGATCAAGGCCCCGCTTCGCCGGCCGGCCTCCACGACGATGGTGCCGAGCGACAGGGCCGCCAGGATGCGGTTCCGCCGCGGAAAGTTCTCGGCCGCAGGGACGGCCGTCATCGGGAACTCGCTCACCAGCGCGCCGCGCTCGATGACCGCGTCGGCCAGGCGGGCGTTCTCCGGAGGATAGACCGACGCCAGACCGTTGCCCAGTACGGCGAGCGTCCGGCCGCCGGCGGCCAGCGCTCCGCGGTGGGCCGCAGAATCGATGCCGCGTGCCAGGCCCGAGACCACCGTGAACCCCACCCGCGCCATGCCGCCCGCAAGACGCTCCGCCTGGTCCTGCCCGTACAGGCTGCACTTGCGCATGCCCACGATGCTGACGGCCTGGGCGTCCTCCGGTACGATGGAGCCTTTGACGTACAGAACCGGCGGCGCGGCGAACAGATATGTGAGGGCGACCGGGTACTCCGGGTCGCCGCGAATGATAACTGCTGCGCCGGCGGATGCGGCGCGCTCGAGTTCCGCCTCGGGCTCGGCCTGCTGGATACCAGAGCGGATCGCGCGGGTCTTGGCGTGTCCGAGGCCCTTCACCTCGGCGAGTGCGGCGGCGCCGGCTTCGGCTGCAACTGCGGCGGAACCGAAATGCTCGACGAGCGCGCCGTAGAGGCGCGGGCCGATGCCCCTGGTCAGGTGCAGCCGAATCGTCGCCAGCCGTTCGTCCTGGTCCATCCACGGTTATCCTGTGTCGGCGTGTGGCTTCACTTCTGCCGGGATCAACAGCCGGCGGCGAGGCAGCGAAGGGCCTCGCGGATTTCGTCGTCCGTCACGTCGTCGGTGTCGCAGACGGCGCCGATGGTCTGCGGCAGGATGAACCGCAGGCGGCCGGACCGGGCCTTCTTGTCGTGCCGCATGATCTCCAGGCACCGCTCGGCGTCCGGCGGCGCGTCGAGGCCGACGGGCAGGCCGAAACGCTCGAGCAGCGTGCGCTGGCGCTGGAGGAGTCCGGCCTCGGCGGTGCCCCTCGCTTGGGCGATTCGGGCTTCAGCCATCATGCCGAGGGCGACCGCGCGGCCGTGGGTGACGGCGGCGCCGCCGAGTTGACCGTCGGCTTCCATCGCCAGGCTCTCCAGGGCGTGGCCGACGGTGTGCCCGTAGTTCAGGATCCGCCGCAGGCCCCCCTCGCGTTCGTCGGCCATGACGACCTCGGCCTTAATCTCGACGTTCCGTGTCACCACGTCTTCGAGGACGGCCGCGTCGCGGGCGAGGATTCTGTCGGCCTCGGCTTCGAGCGTGTCGAACAGGGCGGCGTCGCGGATAACGGCGTGTTTGACGACCTCTGCCAGGCCGGTGCGCAGTTCCTCCTGCGGCAGGGTTGCGAGGGTCGTCACGTCGGCCAAAACGGCGGACGGCTGGTGGAACGCGCCGATGAGGTTCTTGCACTCCGGATGGTCCACGCCGGTCTTGCCGCCCACGCCGGCGTCCACCTGCCCGAGCAGACTGGTCGAGACGGCCACCCACGCGATGCCGCGCATGTACGTGGCCGCGACGAATCCCGCCAGGTCCGTCACGACGCCTCCGCCCAACCCGACGACGACGGAGCCGCGGTCGAGGCCCGCCTTCAGCATGGCCTCGTACAGTCCGCCGGCCCGGTCGAGCGTCTTGGACGCCTCGCCGGGCGGGACGACGACGGCCTGAGCCTCCAGGCCGGCGGCGCGCAGGCTCTCCATGGCGGGGTCGAGGTAGTGGCGGGCGACGTTCTCGTCGGTGATGAGCGCGGCCTTAGGGCTCCGGCTCGCCGCCTTTGCCTCCGTCCCCAGCGTCGGCAGGAGGTTCGACCCGATCCGGACGACGTAACCGAAACCGGTGAATTGGACGTACACGTGCTGCATGAATCTTGACCTTATTGCGGTGCCGAAGCCAAAGAAACGCCAGTCCCAGGAGGACGACCAGCGCGGTCATGAAGGCGAGCAGAATCTTGTCTTTGCTCATGCCGGTGCCCGGTTGAAGGTCGGCCGGTCCCCGTTCTTCCAGTTCCAGCCGCCGCGCCACCAGCATCGGAGCGAACCCCTCGCCCTTGGTGCCCTTGTACCGGCGGACCTTGTAGAAGTAGCCCTTGACGCGGACCGTATCGTAAACCTCCAGGTAGTTCATCGGGTCCTCAAGAACGATGACCGTGGCGACCGGCCGCTGCTCGGTCAGCGGGAGTTCGCGGAGGTTGCATTCGTAGAGCGTCGGGATGTCCTTCCGCAGTGCCAGCACGGGCGTCGTGAACGGCGTCACCATCAAGTAGGCCCCGCGAATCGTGACGGGCTTGCCGCGATGGGCCGACGGCGTCGCCAGGAGTTGCGGATAGCCGGTGACCATATCGTCGGGCTTGAACGCGTCCTCGGGCAGTTTGGCGACCACGCCGACGAGCCACCAGAAGGCCGATTCGTCGTAGTCGAAGGTCCTGTCCTTGACGTCCGAGAGGAGGGCCTTGCCCTTCTCAAGAGGCAGGTCGAGGCGGTGGAGGATGGGCAGGTCGCGGATCTCGTCGAGTGTCATCTCGCGCCTTCCGTCTCCGAGGGGTTTGCCCGGCGGGGTTCTCTTCGAGGTCGATTCGGCTTTCTCGGCCGGGGGCGCGGCGTCTTCGGCGTTTACGATGACCTCTTTCCTGGTGGCCTCGGCCACGGCCGCGTCCTTCGCTGTTTCAGCCGCCGCTTTTTTGTCGAGAGCGGCATCGTTGCCCGCGGGCGTCGATTCGGCTCCGAGGGCCGGCGCCCCGGCGCCGAACGCCAGCAGCAGAAGCGTGAGGCCGAGTGTCAGGCGGCGCGAGCGCGTAACGTTCTCGTGGGTCGCGTTCATTTTCCGGATCTCCCGCGTCGATTCTAAACCGTCCTTCGGGGGTGGTCAAAAGGAATCCGATTGCGTCCATCCCATAAGACGGATGCCGCGGGCGTTCGTTGCGTGAAGAGTGGGCCAAAAAAGAGACGCCGCGGAGCCTTCCGCTCCGCAGCGTCTGGGGCGCCAGTTGCGTTTTGCAGTCCCGCCCCTCATCGACTGCCCAACGTTTCCTGTCGCCGCCCTCCTGAGAACCCCAACTCCCGGCACCGCCAATCGTTCCCAACAACACGGGCACGTGCTTTACTTTTCCCTTCACTGTTATTGTTCGCACGGAGAGGGGGGCGCGGCAACCCCTTGCGCAGATTTTTTCGTCTCTTAATAGGGGCGCGCGGGCCGCTATAATCGGTGGGCTGCAAGCGTACCTTGGGAGACTTGCATGGCGCAGGCCGACTACGAAGCGGCGCTCGCGTACCTGTTCTCGGCGACCGACTACGAGAAGATGCGGCGCGTCCGCTACAATGCCGACACCTTCAGCCTCGACCGTATGCGCCGGCTGCTCGAGAGGCTCGGCTCGCCGCACCGCCGCCTGCGCACCGTGCACGTGGCCGGCACGAAAGGGAAGGGCTCGACGGCGGCGCTGGTTCATGCGGTGGCGATGGCGTGCGGTCTGACGGCGGGGCTGTACACGTCGCCGCATCTGGTGGACATCCGTGAACGTATCCGAATCGGGCGCCGGGACATTGGACGGCACGAACTGGCGGCGCTCGTTGAGGCGGCCCGGCCTCACGTTGACCGCCTCCGGGCCGAGGCCGACGCCCCGACGTTCTTCGAGATTTTCACGGCGCTGGCGTTCGGGCATTTCGCCCGCGCCGGCGTGGACGTGGCGGTCGTTGAAGTCGGATTGGGCGGGCGGCTCGACGCAACGAACGTCCTGGCGCCCGACACCGCGGTCATCACGGCCATCAGTCTGGACCACACGCTGCAACTGGGCGACGCGCTGAGCGCCATCGCAGCCGAGAAGGCGGGGATCGTCAAGCCGGGCGTTCCGGTGGTCTCGCAGCCGCAGCCGCCCGATGCCATGGCGGTCATTGAAGATGTCTGCCGCGCGGCCGAAGCGCCGCTCGTGGTGGTCGGCCGCGAGGTCACCTACACGTGGTCGCCCGCAGAGGAAGCCGGCCGCCTGGGATGCGAGGTGACCGTTCGCACGCCCGATGCGTTGTACGACCGACTTTTCGTTCCGCTGATGGGCGAGCACCAGGCGGTCAATGCGGCGACGGCCGTTGCCGCTGCCGAGCGCTGCGGGCCGCTCGCCGAACGTCTCTCGCCCCGGGTCGTGCGCGAAGCGTTGCGGCAGGTCCGGTGGCCCGGGCGCATGGAGCACCTGCCGGGTAAGCCCGAGATGGTTCTCGACGGCGCCCACAACCGGGCGAGTATGGAGCGACTCCTCGAGGCGCTCGCGCGGCACTTCCCGGCCAGGCGGACGATCGTTGTCTTCGGCTCGGCGGCCGACAAGGATGTTGACGGTATGCTCGGCGTGCTGGCGGAGCGGCTGCCCGACTCGCCGGTCGTCTTCGCGCGGACCGACAATCCCCGGGCGGCCGACCCGGCGGACCTGGCCGAACGTTTCCGCGCGTGCGGCGGGACGGCCGGCGAAGCGGCCGGCGACGTGTCGAGTGCCCTCAACGTGGCCGCCGAGAGAGCAACCGCCGACGGCCTCATCGTGGTCTGCGGATCCCTCTACCTGGTGGGAGAGGTGAAGGAGCACCTGGCGGACGCCGGCGGCTGAGTGCGTTCGGGCTGTTGAGCGCACAGCGCGGCGGGTCGGGACACCCACCGCGCAAAACTTGTCATCTCCGCGGGCGAGGCACCCTCATTGCGGTTTCACGAGCAGGCGCACGGGCGCACCGGCCTTTGCTTCAAGCGGCAGGCCGCCGTGCAGTTGCTTGCCGGTGTGGGTGGCGGTCCGGCCGGTCGTCAGGTTGCGGACCGCGTAGCGGCGGTCGAGTTCGACGGTGAACCATTCCGGCAGCGTATTCATGCGGGGCCAGTCGCGCTTGAAACCCATGGTCAGGCGGTGACGGGGGACGTCGAAGACGAGTTTTCCGGCCCACGCCTTCTCGGCGGTCAGGACGACGGCGAGGCCTTCTTTCGTCTCGGCGGCCCCGAGCGTGAGGCCCATTTGCCAGGGGCGCGCGAGCAGCCCGCGCGTGTGCATCAGGGCGTGCATGATGACCGTCCGCACGCCGTTGGACTGAAGTTTCATCGTGCCCCACAGTTTGGCGGTCTCGAGCGGCTCGGCGGACCGGGCCACGTTCCGGGCCATCTCGCCGTCCACCCACGCGAAGCCCTCGGGCACGGGCACGCGGTTCAGGCAATAGATTCCGCCTTCGATGGAATCGGCGAAGCCGTCGATCGAGGAACCCTCCCACGGGTAGTTCCTGTAGCGTGGCTTGGCCAGGTTGCGGAGTGTCTGGGCGATCCGCTCCCTGTAAACGGCTTTGCCGGCGGCCATGTCGTAGCAGAGGTGCCCGATGTAGTCGTATCCCCATCCGTCGCTGAGGCGGCCTTCGTGCGGTCCGGGGTCCTTCTGGAGGGTGTCGATCATGATACCGTCGGCGTTGGTGCCGCGCGCGAGGATTTCGTCGAGCATCTTCCGCATGTGCGGCAGATACTCGTTGGCCTTCTCGGGATGGACCTCCGACTCGACGCCGAGCAGCAGGCCCAGGCCGCCGATGATCTCGCAGCCGTGGTCGCGCAGGCGTGTCGGCACGAAGTTGCCGGGCTTCAGGTAGTAGTCGGCCAGGCGCTCGGCCCACGTCAGGAACTTCTTCTCGCCGGTCATCGCATACAGCCGCGCGAGGGCCTGGAGTTGCTCGCCGTTAACCTCCACGTTCGTGGACGGTATCTTGCCGTACGGCGTGTCGCACCGCGCGTGTTTCCAGATGTCCTCCTGGATGGCTTTCATGCGGTCGAACCACTCGTCCTTGCCGGTGACCTCGACGATGGCAATGAGGCCGTCCTTGACGTACTCCGAGGCCCCGTAGATCAGCCGGTCGTGGGAAAGCGATTCGTCCTTCGCGCCGCGCTTGAAGTCCCAGCGGGTGGGGATGCGGTCGAGGTGGTTGCAGAGCCTCTGCTCGGCGTGCAGGACCTTGCGCACGGGTCCCTCGAGCGCCGCCTGGTCGGTCGCCCACGCCGCCCACACCAGGAACGGGTAACAGTCGGCGGCCGTGTCCCAGTAGTTCCACCGTCCGCGGACGCGGTAGAGGCCGGTCTCGGGGTCGATGTCTTTCAGGGCCCGTTCGTGGAGCCAGCGTTGGACCTTGCTGAGGGAGTATCCGGCGATGTCGGCCGAGGCGGCGGCCTGTTTGAAGGCCGGCGCTTCCTCGGCCGTGGCTGGGCCGGCGAGGCAAAGCCCAACAGCAAGGACGACGAGAAGCAACCGGGCGGTTCGTCTCATGGTTCCTCCTTTTCGCCGAAGATTTCCGCCTCGAAGCGCGAGACGGTTACCTCGGGCGATTTCCAGGCGTCGGGCGGCATGCCGGCTTTGCCCACGCAGCAGTGCGACAAAAACTCCTCCTTCGACCATCCCGTCTCGGTGGCGACCTGCGGCAGGAAGCAGCCCGAGCCGTACGGCCCCTGGACGTAGATGCCGTGGCGGCCGAGTTCGATGTCGCGGAGCGGGTCGTCCACCTTCTCCAGCGGCGAGAGGGCCGAGATCTCGATGTCGATCCGCGCCAGTTCCCCCGCCGTCACGGGGTCGCCGAGGAATCGCGGATCGCGTGTGGCGGCCGCCGCCATTTCGCGGACCGTTTCATGGAGCGGCCCGCGGGCAAGAAACGTCCCGATACAGCCGCGAAGACGCCCGCCGTTCTTCATCGTGACGAACGTGCCGCACGGCGCCTCCAGGGCCTCGCTTTCGACCGTGCTCTGCGGCGCGGCCGTGCCCGTCACGGCCGCCTCGATCGTCTCGCGTGCGATACGAAGCAGCGTTTTCCTGTCGCTATCGGAAAGCATGGCCGGCCCCCTAGCCCCTCAGGACCCTCACAAGCACCACGACGCCGATTACCAACAACATGACCAGCACGGTGGCCAGGTTGAAGTACCTGTCGATGAACCGCTTGGCGGCAGGCCCGAAGACGTAAACGATCGCCGCCACCGCAAAGAATCGCATCGAGCGGAAGATGACCGACGCGAGCAGAAACTGCCAGACGGCGATCTCGGCAAACCCTGCCACCCACGAAAACACCATGTACGGAACCGGCGTCAGCGCCGCCACCGCCACCGCCCAGAAACCATACTCACCGAAGACCGCGAGGGCCTTGGCCGCCTCCTCGCCGAGGCCCACGACCTCCATGGCCCCCGTAACGCGGGCCTGCCCGATGGCCAGGCCCAGCAGCATGGCGGTCGTTCCGCCGAGGATGCTGAAGAGCGTGCAGATCGTCGCCCACCGGAAACTGGATCGCGGCCGCCCCAGGCACAGCGCCCCCAGCAGGAGGTCGGCCGGGACGGGGAAAAAGATGGCCTCCGTGAAGGCAAGCGCCGCCATTGCCTTTGCGGCGTGTCGGGTTTCGGCCCAGCCGAGCACCCACTCGTACAACCGTCGGACGGGCCGGAGCAGCCGCGCCGCAGCGTGGGCCTGTATCTCCTCCTCGATGATCTCGTCGGTGACGCCGGTCGTCGCGTTCGCCTTCTGATCGTCTGACAAGTGAGTGGATTCCTTTTGTGCAAGGCGGATCGCCCGGGCGCGCCCGCGTGGTACGTGTTTAGCGTGCCGCGTGGTGGCCTTCCTAGGCCACCACGAGAACGTGCTGCTTCGGCGCCGTGGCGGCCTGGGAAGGCCGCCGCGCGGAGTTCGCAACACGGACCTCTCGCGCCCGTCTTGTCGGGTCGCATCTCCGTTTCGCTGCAGGAAGGAGTCTAAGCGGGTGGGCGTGAGGCGGCAAGGCAAAAGGGATCCCTGTGCGGCCCGGGGCGCGACGGGGCAGGGCTGCTCCCGCTTGCCGCCAAGAAGCCGTTGTGGTAGAATGCCAGCGTGGGGCAGGGAGTTTACGAGCCATGCCAGTGAAACCGGTATTCAAGTTGCGTGGGCTGCTCGTGCTGCCGCCCGTGCTGTTTGCTGCGCTGTGTTACAAGTGGGAGTTCGAGAAAGATACCGCCACCTGGGCCGTTGGCGGAACGGTGTTTCTGGCCGCGGTCGCGCTTCGCGTTTGGGCGCAGTGTCACCTCCACTATCGGCTGCGCATGCACAAGTTGCTGACGACGGCCGGCCCGTACCGCTACTCCCGGAACCCGATCTACGTTGCGAACACGATGTTGGTTTCGAGCATGGTTTGGCTGATGGAACTGCCGTGGCTGACGTTGCCCACTGTGGTCTGGTGCGTGTTGGTCTACTCGGCCGTCATCCGCTATGAGGAGAAACGGCTTCGGTTCAACTTCGGCGACGCCTATGCTCGGTACGTGTCTGTGGTACCCCGGTGGCTTGGCGTGCGCGCACCGTCCCCCAGGGAGTTCCCGGCAGCACACCTGTTGTGGGGGCCTGCCTTGCGCGCCGAGGCACACTGCGGTCTGTTCCTGCTTCTGCCCGTCGTCAAGGAGATGTTGGCCTAGACACACCGACTCGAACCCTCCCCCTGCGGGAGTGAGGCGTCTGATTGCCCGCTTTTCGCTCTCGCGCCGCGTGCTGGTCCGACAAAATGCACTACGCATTGACTTGGCCGGCTCGCCGTGCCTATCATAAACGTGGAAGGGGTGACTGCCGCAGTCGGTTTACGGCACCAGCGGATTTCGGCTTCTGGGAGCGACGAGGGCGGTCGGATGCTCGGTGTCACATCATCGGGTCAGGGCCTGACGGTCAAGGCGCCCGCCAAGGTCAACCTGACGCTTCGCGTACTCGGCGTGCGGGACGACGGCTACCACGACCTGGAGAGCGTTGTGGCGGCGGTTGCCCTGTTCGACACACTCGTCTTCGAGCCGGCAGACGGTATGCACTTGGTGTGCCGGGGGATGGGCGTTCCCGGAGGCGAGGACAACTTGGTGATGACGGCCGCGCGGGTCCTTGCCGATGAATGCCGCCCGGGGCAGGGGGCGCGGATACGTCTGGAGAAGCGCATTCCTCCCGGCCGGGGGTTCGGCGGCGGGTCGAGCGG
>Ga0114918_10005099_pt1 | contig 11297 bp, 7 predicted proteins | sample LantaG_FD_87015 | JGI IMG/M metagenome (GOLD analysis project Ga0114918, IMG submission 87015) | Deep subsurface microbial communities from Baltic Sea to uncover new lineages of life (NeLLi) - Landsort_02402 metaG | ecosystem: Environmental > Aquatic > Marine > Oceanic > Sediment | place: Baltic... | reverse complement strand
GCGCGGGCGCCTCCTCCTCGGCGGGCGCGGGCGCGGGCGCGGGCGCGGGCGCGGGCGCGGGCGCGGCCTCGGCCGGCGGCGCCTCAGCCGGGGGCGGGGCCTCCTCCTGGGCGACGGCGGTGAAGCCCAGGTCCATGGCTGTGGGGGGTGCGGGCGTGTGTGTGCGAGGGAGATAGGAGGCGCGGGAGGATGTTGAATTGAGACGAGGTGTGCACGGGCACGGGCAGTCAAAACCCATCAACAGCTCAACAGCTCTCTCCACCAGTAACGCCCCGTCTCCGCTCTCTGCCCGCACGGCCCCCCTCTCTCTCTCTCGCTCTCTCTCGAACTCCCCACAACGCCTGCCTGCGGGGGACAACGGACTGAAACCAGTGAATATCGCCGCACACTCTCTCTCTCTCTCTCTCTCTCTCTCTCTCTCTCTCTCTCTCTCTCTCTCTCTCATTCAGCCCTCACGGCTGGCCTCCTCCCCACCCACCCCCCTTGGACTTCCCTTCTTCCGCAGCGCACTGCGCCGCTTCAGCCCCGTCAACTGCAGGCCGATGCCCTCAGCCGGGCCCGCCATGGGCGGCGGCGCCGTGTGCGGGCGCGGTCCCGGTGGCGGCGACGCAACGGGCCCTGCTGCCGTGCCCGCTGTCCCCTCCTTGCCCGCGCGCGCCGCGCCGCGCGCGGCCGCGGCCGCCCGCATCCCTGCCAGCTGGGCCTTCAGCTCCGAGTGCGCGGCCGGGGTGGGGGGCGGGGGGCCCGCGGCGGCGGACGACGACGACGGGCCGGCACCGTCGCCGCCCGCCGCGCACCGCACCCCCCGCCCCCGGGCCGCCGCGAACCCCCAGAACCAGTCGTGAAAGTCCCACCCTGCGCCGGCGGTGCCCGGGGCCGCCGCCGCGTGGCCGCCGCCGCGCCGCCCGCTGCCTCCCTGCTCGCCACCGCCCGCGGCCCTCGTGGAGGCCCCGCCCCGGCGGGCGCCGCCGTGCCGGGCGGACGCGCCCCGACCCGTGATGGCGGCGTAGGCTTCGGCCAAGCGCAGGAAGCGGCGGTGGGCGGAGGAAGGGTCCGGCGAGACGTCGGGGTGGTGGAGCTTGGCAAGCCTCCGGAACGCCGACCGCACATCGGCCGAGCTGGCGCCGGGCGAGACGCCCAGCGCGTCAAAGGGACAGTCCCACCAGTCGCCCGTGGAGGTGGGGTCGGCCCCCGGGGTGGAGGAGGAGGAGGAGGAGGAGGGGCCGGCGTCGGAGGGCGTGGCCCCGGCGGGAACGAGGCAGCGGCGGGGGGTCTGAGGTTGGAAAAAGGGAACGTCGGCACGCACCAACGGCGCCGGCCTCGCCGCCGCCGGGCGCGGAGGGACGGGACGAGCGGCCATACCAATTCGCGGAGCGTGTGCCTCCAGCCAGGTGGCTTAGGGTGTGCGTGTGTGAAAGGGGAGGCGGGCAGGGCGCGCGCGCGCACACGCGCGTCTCTCTCTCTTCTCTCTCTCTTTGTTTTGCTCCGCCGCGTGCCAGAGAGTGACGACGACGCAGCCCCTTCGTCCGCATCGCCCTTCGCACAAACTCTCTCTTCCGGGCATGCGCCTGTCCAGCGCCTCCGCCGCCGCCCGCGGGACGCGCCGCGCCCTCCTCCTCCAGGCGAGGATGACCAGCCGCGCCGGACCTGCCGCCGCGCAGCCGCCCTGGGTGGATATGGCCAGCGCCGCGCCCGGCTCGGCGCCCGCGGCTCTAGCGGCAGCGGCCGCGCTCGTCCCGCCCCTGGCCCCGGCCCGCCACAAGGGCCAGGCCGGGCGGGTCGCGATCCTGGGCGGGTGCGCCGAATACACGGGCGCCCCCTTCTTCGCGGCCATGGCGGCCCTGCGCACGGGGGCCGACCTGGCGCACGTCTTCTGCACGCCGGCCGCCGCGGCGGTCATAAAGGGCTACGCCCCAGACCTCATTGTCCACCCGGCCCTCCCGCCCGAAAAAAGGGACGGCGGCGGCGGCGGCGGCGGTGGCGACGCCGCCGCCGCCTCCGCCGCCGCCGTGGAGGCCGCCATCGCCACAATCACCGCCTGGCTGCCCCGGTTCGACGCGGTCGTCGTCGGGCCCGGCCTGGGGCGGGACCCCGCCATCGCAGCGACTGCGGCGGGCGTCGTGGCCGCGGCCCGGGACGGCGGGGCCGGCCTGGTGCTCGACGCGGACGGCCTGGCCCTGGTCTCTTCCGACTCGTCCCTGGTGCGGGGGTACGGCCGCGCCATCCTGACGCCCAACGCGGCGGAGTACGGCCGGCTGCAGGCGTCGCTGGGCCTGGGCGACGGGAGCCCGGCCGGGCCGCCCGGGGACGAGGCGGCCGACGCGGGGGTGGCCGCCCTGGCGGCCGCGCTGGCGGGGCCGGCGCTCCTGCTGAAGGGCGCGGCCGACCGCATCGCCTGCCCGCCCTTCGCCACGGCCATCGGTGGTCGGGGCTCCCGCCGGCGGGCGGGCGGCCAGGGTGACGTCTTGGCCGGGTGCTGCGCGGCCTTTCTGGCGTGGGGCGTGGCTAGGGAGAGAGGAGGCGGCGGCGAGGGGAGCACTGCTGCCCCCCCTCCCGTCCCGACTGCCGCCGCCGCCGCGGCCGGCGGGGCGGCCCTGACCCGGGCGGCCGCGGCGCGGGCGTTCGCGACCCACGGGCGGGCCATGGTGGCGGCGGACGTGCTGGGCGAGGTGGGGCCGGCCTTCCGGGAGCTGTTTGGGGAGTGAAGACAGAGGAAAGGAAAGGAAAAAGGTTTTCGTTTGTTGCCGCCCACGGCCACGGCCACGGCCGCACTCTCTCTCTCTCTCTCTCTCTCTCTCTCTCTGTCTCTCTCTCTCTCTCTCTCTCTCCCTCCCTCCCTTCTCGTTCTCACATGAGAACGAGAAGGGAGAGCTCCTCTCTCTCCCCCCCCCCCCCCCCCCCCCTCCCCCCCCCCTCCTCTCCCCCCCCCCCCCCCCCCCCCCTCTCACTTCTCACGGCTGCGGCCCCGGCGGCGGCGCCAGGCAGGACGTCATCCGCCGCAGCCAGCCGCCAAAGCCTTTCCCGCCACCGCCCTGCTTGCGACCGGCCACGCCGCGGCTGGCGCTTTTACGGCCGCCGGCGCCGGCGCCGGCGGCGCCCGTCAGCCCGGACAGCTTGCCCCACCCGGGCGGCGCGGGCGAGGGCGCCTCGCAAGGCGCGCCCGGGTAGAGCGGGGCGGCCGTGGCCAGCCAGGCCAGCGTCCGCTCGCGCGGGTCCTGCCGCCGCGCGCGGCGGGGGTCGAGCGGGACCGGCGCTGTCGCTGCTGCCGGCGCGGGCGGCGCGAGGGGTGCGGGCGCGCCGTCCGCCACGGCCGTCGGCGGGTCGTCCGCGGGTGGCGGCGGAGGCGGCGGCGGCGGCATGGGCGCGGGCGCGGGCGCGGGCGGGGCGAGTGGCGGGCTCACACCCTCGCCCCGTGCAGGCTCGGGCAGCGGCGGCGGTGGGGGCGGGGGAAGGGCGGCCGGCCGCGCCCCTGGCCCGGGGCGGCCGCCATCGACAGGCCGCGGCGGTGGCGTGGCCGCGCCTGAGCCGTCGCCGCCTCCGCCGGCGGGCGGCGGGGAGGAGGCGGCAGCGGCAGCGCGCGCGGCCGCGCGCAGCGCGGGCGAGCCCGAGCCCGACAGGGCGCCGCCGCCCGCACCGCCCGCGGCCCCCACCGAAGCGGCGGGCGCGGTGGAGGGCAGGTCGCCATCCTCAGCAGGCGGCGGCAACGGCGGCGGCGGCGGCGCGCCAGGGCCAGGGCTGGCCCGTGCGGGCGGAGGAGGAAGCGACCCGCCAGCAGCAGCAGCAACGCCCTGCGAGGGGGCTGCACCCGGCGACGCGGCGGCCGGCGCGGGCAAGTCCGTCGCGCGCGAGGGGGACGTTCCGTTCGCACGGGCCGGCGAGGGCTGGGGCGAGGGCGCGGAAGCGGCCTCGGCGGGCGGGGCGGCGGGAGCGGGAGCGGCAGTGGCTGGCGGGGGCGTGCCGTGCGAGGGCGGGCACGCCAGCACCGGCTGCGCCGGCGTGACGCCGCCTCCGCCTCCTCCACCCGGCCTGGGCAGTGATCGCGCCGCCATGGGCGAGCCCGACCCCATGTCCCGCTCCCTTAACAGGTCGCCGGCAGGAGGAGGGGGCGCCGAGGCGGCGAGGCCGGCCGCGCCCACCCGGGTTGGCGCGTGCGATGGCAGCCCGCCGGCTGGCGGCGTGACGGGCCGCGCCCGGCCGCCCGGGGAGGCCACTTCGGAGGAGGACACGTCCGAAAAGTCGACGGCCGGGTGGGACTCCACGCCGCCCCGGGTCACGGCGACGGCGGCGGGGCCGGTCGCGGCGGCTGCGGGCGGGGCCCCAAGCGGCGGGGAGGCCATAGAGCGGGCGTTTCTGCTTGCCCGCGACGGAGAGAGAACGAGAGAGAGACTCCCCTTGCCCCTCTCGCGCCGCGGTCAGGTGGGCGCAGGCGCGATGCGCGCGTGTGTGGCGCGGCGTGCTCTTGCCCAGCCCCGCAGGCGTGTGTGTGTGTGTGTGCGTGTGTGTCACACGCACAACGCACGGGAGAAAAAGCAATGCGTCCGCTCCCTCCCCCGCTCGCTCGCTCTCACAAGCTCAACAAGGAACGCGCCCCTGCCACGGCCCCTCGCCCGCGCACACCAGCAGACTAAACACGCACCTGCCCAATCCCTGAGCATGACCTCGCCTGCCTGAGCGGAAGCAGAGGGGCGGTTGATCCTGGACACTGGCGTGGGCGTGTGCGCTAGAGTCAGCCGTGGGCGTGGGCGCTAGAGTCAGCCGTCGGCGTTTCCTCCATCGCCTTGCCATCATCACCCACCCTCCATGCCGGACCCTCCCCCCCCTACGCCGCCGCCGCCCACCCCGGCCGCCCCGCCCCTCCCCTCCCGCCGTGAGACGGAGGCCGTCCTGGCCCCGCCCTGGGGCCCCCTGGGCCGGTCCGCAACGCTGGCCACCATCGCGGCCGCCTGCAAGGTGGGCCTGACGGGGCTGGCCTCCTTCACCATCTCCCCACCCGGCGGCGTGGGCGCGGCCCGCCTGGCGGCCGCGGTCGCGGGCCGCCCACCGGGGCAGGGCCTGCTGACGGTCGCCAACCACACTTCCACCCTGGACGACCCGGGCGTCCTGTCCGCCGCCCTGCCGCTGTCCCTGTTCGCGACCGACCACCTGAGCGGGCGGGCCGTGCGCTGGTCGCTGTGCGCGCGCGAGGTCTGTCACTCCAACCCGGCCCTATCCGCTTTTTTCAGGTCAGGCAAGACCCTGGCCATCGAGCGGGGCGGCGGCGTGGACCAGCCCTCCACCCGAGCCGCCGCGGACGCGCTGGCGGAGGGCGGCTGGGTGCACGTCTTCCCGGAGGGGCGGGTCTCCCCGTCCGGCCGCCTGGGCCGCCTGCGGTGGGGCGTCGGCGCGCTGGCGTGCGGGTGCGTCGCGTCAGGGGGGGCGCCCCCCCTGCTCCTGCCCCTCTACCACTCCGGCATGGCCACCGTCCTGCCCCTGGGCTCCGTCCTGCCCCGCCCCCTGGGCAAAGACCTCCACCTGAGCGTGGGGGAGCCCATCCCCCTGGCCGACCTGACCCCGGGCTGCACCTCGCCCGACCCGGCCGTCCGGGCGCGGACGTGGGCGGCCATCACGGCCCGCGCGGAGGCGGGGTTGAAGGCGCTGGAGGCGGTCTCCCCGCCCAACCCGGACCAGCGGCGGCCGGAGGAGAGGGCGGCGGACGCGGCCAAGGCGGCTGATGCCGGTGGTGGTGGTGGGAGTGCTGCTGGGACGACCGCCAGCGCCCTACCCACGCCGGGGCCGCCGCCGGGGGAGCCCAGGCCCACGCCGCCCTGGCGGCGGCGGGGATGAAGGAAGAGGGAGGGAGGGCGCAGGAGGCTATGAAGTGGGGGCGTTTGGCGGTGGTGGTGTGTGTGTGTTGAGAAAAGGCTAGAGAGACACAAAAAAACAAAACCAAAAACGCAATGCCTTTTTTTTCATTCGTCACGCCGTGGTCGACGCGGCAAACGCCGCCGCGACCGGCGCCCCGCCCTCCTCCCACCCGGGCTCGCTGAGCACCGCCCAGAAGAGGTGGACGGCGCCAAAAAAGAGCTTCGCGCCGACCCACAGGACGGGCGCCCAGGCGACCGTCTGGGCCTCGCCCAGCGGGCGCAGGTTGAGGCGCCACCCCCTGCGTGCGGCGGCCGCCGCTGCAGCCGCCGCGGGCGGCCAGGCTGCCGTCCAGGCGGGCGGGGAGCCGGGAGGGCCACTCACCAGCCCTAAGCGGGCGTTCAGCCAGTCGGAGGCCGCCAGCAGGGCCCGCACGGCCGGCCCCCACTCGTTGCTGCCCACCGGGCGGCGGGCCCAGTCGCCCGAAAAGGCGATTTCGCCTGGTCGAGCCCGCCGCAGGCGTATGGTCGCGCCTTGAGCTGCCTGTCCTCCTCCTCCGCCGCCCTCGTCGGAGGACCAGCCGGACCGGCGGGCGGCGCCGCGGTCGCCGCGGTCGCCCCGCCCGCCGGCCGCCGCGTCCAGGGCGGGCCCCGCCTCGGCCGGCAGCGCGCGCTTGGCCGCGTCGCGGCAGGCGGCCAGAGCGGCCGCGTCCGCCGCGGCCGCGCGGCGGCCGGGCGGGCAGCGGGCCGCCTCCGCCGCCGCGGCGGCCAGGGCGTCGACGACGGCGGCAGTGGCGGAGGCCGGGCCCCGCCCGGACACGCCGCCGCCCCAGGCCGGGGACGCGCCCAGGGCGAGGAGCAGCGCCGCGGCGGCAGCTCCGGCCGGGTCGGCCCCCCCCCCACCGCCGGCGGCCGACGCGGCGGCCGCCACCTCCCACTCCGCCGCCTGGGCCAGGAGCCATGGCCCGATGTCGTCCACCGATTCCGCGCCGGCGGACGCACCGCCGCCCGGGCCCGCGCCCGGCGGCAGCGCAAAGGAGCCCGACCGCCACCGCCCACTCCCGCCGCCGCCAAGCGGGGCGTGCGCGGCGGCCGCCGCCTTGGCCGCGGACGCCGCCGCCTCGGCCGCTCCTGCCGCCGCTTCGGCCGCGCCCTCCAGCCCCGCCAGCAGGCGGGGAAGGCCCGGGGAGCCGCCCAGGACCGCCAGGGCCCGGGTCAGCTCGGCCAGGGCGGCCGGCCCGCCCCCGCCCGCCGCGCGCGCGGCGGCCAGGCGGGCGAGGGCTGGCAGGACGCCGCTCCACAGCGGCAGCGTGGCCGCCACGTGTGGCGCCCAGGCGTCCGCGTCGAAGGACGGCGCGCCGGGCGGAGGGGAGGCAGCCGACAGTGGCGGGGAGGAGGCCCGCCCGCCGCCGCCGCCACCGACGGCCGCGCCTAGGCGGGACAGTAGGTTGGGGTGGGCGCCGCCCCCGCCGCCGCCGTCCCCGCTGCCAAACCCGCCCGCGCTGGGCCGGCGCTTGCGGCCGGCCGGGGTGGGGTCGTCGCCGACAGCGTGCACGGCCACCCAGGGCGCGGCCGCGGCCAGCCAGACGTCCACCACCGGGTCCAGCGGGCGGGCCGCGGGCCAGGACGCCAGGGCGCGGCGCGTGAACCTGTACAGGCCCCGCCCCATGGCCTGCGGGCCGGGGCCGGCCGCGGGCCCGAGGCGGGGCGGGGCGTGGGGCGGGGCGCGCGGCACCAGGGCGCCCGCGGCCGCGGCGGCGGTGAGGGAGCCGGGGGGTGGGGCCGGCGCGGGCGGCAGGGCGGGCAGCCAGGGCGGGAGGGTGAGGGCCGGGCGGGTCGGGGCGAGGTCAGACCCGGGGCCACTGCTGGTGGGCCGCCCCGCCGGCGGCCCGCCCCGCCCGTCCCCTCCTGCCGCCGCCAGCAAGGGCGGCCGGGGCGGCGGCTCCGCGGCGACATACAGGGCCAGCGTGGCCAGGGCGGCCGCCAGCTCCGGCCCAGGCGGCTCGAAGGGAAAGGAGCGCAGGGCCGCGGCCGAGGGGAGGGGGGAGGGGTGCGGCAGGGCCGCCGCCCCACCACGCGCCTCGCCCCAACCGTCCGGGCCGCCGCCGCCGCCGCCGGGGTCACCAAGCGGCATGTCCGGGTCGGCCAGCCAGAATTCGACCAGCGTGCACGCCAGGATGGCGCCCTGGCGGGCCGCGGGCGAGGCGGAGGCGGCGAAAGGGGTGGGGGTGGAGGGCAGAGTGCCAAAGAGGGCGCTGCCCCCACCCGGCGGGGCCACCTGCCCGCCGCCGAAGCCGACGCGGCCCGCGCCCCGCGGCGGGTGGTGCGGCAGGTACGCCTCCAACAGGGCGACCAGCAAGGCCTGGAAGGGCGGGCAGGCCGCGGCGGCCCGGGCGTCCGCGGCGGCGGCGGCCGCGGCCGAACCGCCGCCGCCGCCGACAGCGGCGCCAAGGGCCGCGCCGAGGGCGGACGCGCCCGCGCCCAGCGCCGAGGCCAGGCCTTCCTTGCCGCCGCTGCCGCCGTCCCCGCTCGGCCCACGTCCACCGCCGCCCCTGCGGTGGGCGCTGCCGCCACCGCCGCCGGGACCGGGCGACGGCGCGGGCGGCGGCGCGCCGGACGCGGCGTCCGCCAGGGGCGCGCCGCGCGCCCAGGCCGCCGCGTCGGCGGCCGCGGCCGCGGGCGGGGGCGGGGGCGGGGCGCCCGGCGGCGGCGGGGGGGCTGCGGTAGAGCCCGGCCCGCCACCGCCACCGCCCGGCACAGCGTTGTCCGACAGGGGCCCAGTCAGGAAGTCCACCATCGCGCCCAGGCCGCTGTGGTGGTGCGGGGCACCGGCGTGTGCCCGGGGCCCAGGTTGTGGTGCGATCCCGCTCCCTCCGCCGCCCCCGCCCCCGCCGGACGAGGCCGCAAAGAAGGCCAGCCAGTGGCAGAAGTAGCCCCACACGCCCAGGTAGATGCCCACGCCGCGCGGCGTGGAGGCGCCCGAGCCGCCGCCGGCGGTGGTCGACGGCCCACCGCCGCCATCGCGCGAGCCCCCGCCGCCGCCCTCACGCCCGCCGCCGGCCGACGGCCCCACCAGCCGGCCCGCGTACTGGGGCCAGGTGGCCAGCAGGGCCCGCCCGGGCCCGGAGCCCAGCAGGAGCTGGGTGCGGGCGGGCAGGCGGTCGGGCGGGAAGGAGAAGAGGACCTGGAGGGAGGGAGGGAGAGGGAGGGGGTTGAGAGCGCAGAGCGTGTGGCCCTTTCTGCCTCCCCGCGTGCGCTCCCTGCCGGCCGGCACCGCCGAGACGATCACTTGCCCCCCTCGCGCGCGCACGCTCGGGCACATCGGCCCGGCGCGGCTGAGCGGCGCCCCCGAGGCCCCACCCCCCGCTCTCAACACAAGGGAAAAGCGGCAACACAACAACGCACCGCGCGCTCCGCGTCCGCGTCCGCCACCGCCACCATCAGGGGGCCCGCCGGTGAGAACAGGCGCAGCAGGGCGGTCGCATCCGAGGCGCGGCCAGGCTGTGAGGGTGTGGGCAAGGGGAGCGAGTGAGAGGGAGCGTGCGAGAGAGAGAGAGAATTGCGCGCGGTGCCTCTCGCCATCCACTGCGCAAAAAAACTCACCCGCGCCGCTGCGCTCAGCCAGGACGTCCCCTCCAGCCCGAACACATTGCGCAGCAGGGCCGGGAAGCAGGCCTCAAAGAAGCCGCGCGCATTGTCGCTAGAGGAGAAAAAGAGAGAGCGAGAGAGGCGCGTGAGAGGGAGAGAGGAGTTCGGCGCTGGGTGGGCGGACAACCCGACGACGCTCCATCATCACTCACCGATTGACGAGCAGGCATCGCTCCACCGCCGCGCACGATTGGTCGACTGGCCAGGAGGGCGAGTCCAGGACGGCCAGCAGGCCGGGGAAGGTGTCCCAAGACCGGGACATTGGTGAAAAGGGAGCCTTTGCCCAGCACACCACCCCCTCCAGGCGCGGAACGAAGGAGGAATGAACAAGGCAACGAGGCTGGCCCTCCCCCCCTCACCGCACCGCCGCTCGCACACTTCCAATGGACTGCCTCTCCTCCTCTTTCAGCGACGAGGAGGCGGGCGAGGGCCGGGCGGCGGCCCCAGAGCAGCCGCACACCATCATAAAGCCCGCCCGCGGGCTGGTGGCCCTCTCCTTGGCCGACGCGGTGCGGGCGGGCGAGGCCGCAGGTGTGGACGCTCACGCCACCCCGCCCACCTCCTCCTCCGTCCCCATCCCCATCCCCATCCCGCCCCGGGTGGTGCTGGAACCCGGCGGCTACGTGGGCGATGTAGGGGCCACGCCCCCCGGGGTGACCCGGGCGGCCAGCGAGACGCTGGAGGCCGCGCTGACCTCCCGAGCGGCAAGGCTGGGTGGGGGCGGGGGTGGAGGGAGCGGGCCACGTCCGCCGCACCAGCACCAGCCCACGCCGCCCGCAGGCGCGTCCTCCGCCCCGCGCCCGCCGCCGGACGGGCTGACGGGCGGAGAGGCCGCCTGGTGGGCGGCCGCCGCGGCCGCGGTGTATCCGACCGCCCCCCCACCCCCCCCCGCGGACGGGCGCGCGTCCGAGGCGGCTCTGTGGGCGGAAGCACGCGCGGGCGCGGCCGCCCTCGCGGCGGCCGAGCCCGTCCTCGCCTCCACGCTGCACGCGGCCATCCTTGCCCAGCCCGACCTGCCCCGGGCGCTGGCCGCCATCCTGATGGCCCGCCTGGGCCCGGACGGCGGGGGCGAGCCGGGAGGCGCCGCCGCCGCCCCGCTCCCCTCCGAGCGGGAGGCTGGCGACCTGTTTGCCTCGCCCGCCCTCCGCCTGGCCCTGGTGGCCGACGTGTGCGCGGCCCACTACCGGTCTCCGGACTCCCTGGGCGTCGCCCAGACGCTGCTGTACCACCCGGGCCTGCACGCCCTGGCGGCCCAGCGCCTGAGCCGGGCGCTGTGGTGGTGGGGCGGGAGCGGGGGAGGTGGAGGGAGCGCCGGGCCCGCCGCCGCCCCTCCGCCCGCTTCCTCCCCGCCCGCCGCCGCCGCCCCGCGCGGCGGCCGGGCGCACCGGCGGGGCGCGGCCCTGGCGCTCCAGGCGCGGGCGTCCGCCGTCCTGGGCGCGGACCTGCACCCCGCCGCCGCTTTCGGCCCGGGCGTCCTGCTCTCCCACCCGCTGGGCACGGTGGCGGGGGAGGCCGCCGTCGTCGGCGACGGGGCGGTGCTGGGCCACGCGGTGACGCTCGGCGGGACGGGCAAGGAGTCTGGGGACCGCCACCCCAAGGTGGGCCCGGGCGCCCAGGTCGGCTCCCACGCGGTGGTCCTGGGCAACATCAGTGTGGGGCCGGGCGCGCGCGTCGCGGCGGGCGCCCTGGTGGTGCGCCCCGTCCCCGCGGGCGCGCTGGCCGCGGGCAGCCCGGCCCGCCTGGTGGGCCTGGCGGAGGAGATGGGGTGGGACCTTTAGTGGCGGGGACGGGAGAGGGAGAGAGAGGGGG
>Ga0114918_10005098_pt1 | contig 11299 bp, 3 predicted proteins | sample LantaG_FD_87015 | JGI IMG/M metagenome (GOLD analysis project Ga0114918, IMG submission 87015) | Deep subsurface microbial communities from Baltic Sea to uncover new lineages of life (NeLLi) - Landsort_02402 metaG | ecosystem: Environmental > Aquatic > Marine > Oceanic > Sediment | place: Baltic... | reverse complement strand
CCGCCGGGCGCGGCGCCGCCCACCCCGATCCCGGGCCTGCGCGAGGTCCACGTCTCCGCGGCCCTGCTGGACGACTTCCTGCGCGTGGCGGCCGCCAACACCGCGCGGGGCGTCGAGACGTGCGGCATCCTCGCTGGCGTCCTCTCTGGCGGGGGGGGCGCCGCCGCCGCCTCCCCCTCCTCTTCCGGCGTCGATGGCGGGTCCGTCTTCACCATCACCACCCTCATCATCCCCAAGCAGCGCGGCACGGCCGACACGGTGGCGGCCGAGGCGGAGGAGGAGATTTTCGCCGCCCAGGACGAGCGCGGCCTGTTCCCGCTGGGGTGGGTGCACACCCACCCAGCCCAGGCCTGCTTCCTGTCGTCCGTCGACGTCCACACCCAATGCGGCTACCAGACCATGCTGGACGAGGCGATCGCCGCCGTCATGGCGCCCCGGGACGTGACGGGGCGGCGGTGCGGCCTGTTCAGGCTGTCCACGCCCGAGGGGCTGGCGCTCGTCCGGGACTGCCCGCTCCGGGGCTTCCACGCCCACCCCAGGCCCAAGAGCAGGGCCGGCACCATTTACGAGCTGTGCGGGCATGTTTATTTGAATCCGCGGGTGGGGCACGAGGTCGTGGACCTGCGGGGGGTGTGACGTGCGGAGGGGAGAAAAGGTGACGGGAGTCTTTAGAGGGAGCAGCAAGAGAGAGCGTGGAGGTTGAAGCGAAAAAAGAGGGAATGAGAATGAGCACTGCACGAGAGTGCGGCACCTCCTCCTCTGCGGTTGTGTGTGGCTGACTCTTACACCCCCAACAAACCATTCCCGCGCCCTCGCGCCCAAATAAATGAGAGCCGTCGCCACCTCCGCCTCCTCTAGCGGGCGCGTCGGCCGGCCAGCATGCGTGAGCTGGCGTGGCGCGCCCGCTAGCGCCCGGCGACCGGCGCTGGCGGCCGAATGCGGGTCCCCGCCGCCGCTGCGGCGCGCCACGCAAGCCACTCTGCGCTGCTGCTGCGCGGCCAGCCCCGCCGGCCCGGGCCCGGTCACCCCGCCCGAACCGCAGGCCGTCATGTCAGACACCCCCAGCACCTCGGTCAGGAGTGGTCTGCCCGGCCGGGCGCCCTGCGCTGCCGCCGCCCTCGCCCTCGCGAGCACAGTCGCGCTGCTGCTCGCCGCGCCCGCTGCCAATGCGGCCGAGCTGCCGCTGTCCGCGGCGGCGCTGGACGCGCTGGCCTCCTGGGTGGTGAGTGCATGGGTGGAGGGGTCCAGGAACGGGTGGAGAGCAGGGGTAGAATCAGAGGCGGGCGGCGGGCCCCCTCGGCGCGCGCGCGCGCGCAAAGGAGTGGTCGGAACGAGCACCTCTCCCTCTCGTGCGCGCGCGGGCCTCCCTGGCCGGCCACACGACGAGGACAGACCCCATGTCCCCCTCCCCTGAACCCCCCTCCCTCTCTCCCTCCCTCCCTCTTCCAGCAAACGGTGGAGGCCATGGGCCCCGCCGCCCCCGCCGCCGTCATCGCCACCGTCGCCGCCGCCGAGCTGGTCCCCTTACTCCCCACTACGCCCCTGGCCGTGGGTGCGGGCCTGCTCCTGGGCGCGCCCGCGGGCGCGGCGTCCGTCCTGGCGGGCAACCTGGCCGCCGCGACAGGCGCGTTCTTCATTTCCCGCGGCTTTGGCGCCCGCTTCGCCCGCCGCATGATCGAGGCGGAGGGAGGAGGGAGCGGATGCCCATCCTCCTCCTCCTCCCCGGGCGGCCTGTGGTCTCGCGTCTCCGCCGCCGTCGGCGCGGGGACGCACGCGGAGAAGTTTGCGGCGGTCGCGGCCCTGCGCGCGACGCCCGTCATCCCCTTCTCCCTCTCCTCCTACGCCCTGGGCCTGGCCCCGCCCGCCAGCCTGCCCTACGGTGTCTACATCGCGGGCACCGCCGCCGGCGCGTCCATCTGGGCGGGCGTGTACGCCAGCATCGGCGCGGCCTCCCGGGCCGCCCTGCTGGCGTGCGGCAGCGGGAGCGGCGGGAGCCAGTCGGCCACTGGCGCGGCCTCCTCCCAGCCCCTGGAGGCGCTGGTGGCGGACCTGGTGGACCGGGCGGCGTCCACCACCAGCGGGGCGGCCGGCGTGGCGGGCGTGGTGGTGGGCGGGGCGGCCCTGCTGTGGGCCGGGTCGGCCGCGGCGGGGCGGTGGAGCGGGGGAGGGGGGAAAGCGCCGGAAGGGCCTGCGCCGTGAGAGGTGGAGAGGGAGTTGAGGGAGTTGAGAGACAGCCCGCCGCGCGTATTGAAGAGAGACATTGCCAGCCCGGGGAGAGAGAGAATGTGTGCGAGTGCGTGTGCGCGTGCGTTGAGAGAGAGAGAGACAGCCCGACGGAGAGAATGGAGAGAGATGAGAGAGGGGAGCATTGTTGATGGAAAAAACAGGAAGCAAAAAGCCTACATCCCTCCCTTCACAGCCGCCCCCGCGTGCGCACGTCGGAGTTCAGACGGGCGTCCCGCTCCTTCTCGTACGTCGACACGTCCGCTTTGGCCAGGAACGCCGCCCGGTCCAGGTACCCCTTCCCCGACCGGGCCGCCGCGTCCAGCTCAGCGTCCAGGGCCGCGTCCGCCGCGCGCGCGCCGCCCCAGTCGGACCGGGACTTGGCGACGGTCGTGGCTTTGGAGGGCGGCGCCAGGGAGGCGATGACGCCCTCCAGGCCGGCCGCGGTGCGGGAGGCTTCCCTGCGCGACGCGGCGGCGGCGGCGGCGGCGGCTTTTTTAGCGGCGGCGGCGGTGGCCGGGCCCGCCCCAGCACCCGGCCCACCGGCCTCGACCGTGCGAGTGATGGTCACCTCCTTGCCCGCGAACCGCTTGGTCTCCACGACCGACACCCGGCCCGCGGCGGTGCCGGTGGCGGCGGCGGCGGGGGCGGCGGCCAGGGCGGCGGCCGCGATGGCCAGGGCGGCCTCGTCGAGGGCGGGCAGGGGCGGGGGCGGGGGCGGCGGCGGTGCCACGGCAGGCGCCAGGCCGGTCGCGGCCTTCTTGGCAGGGCGGGCGAGGCCGAGCGCGGAGCGCCAGGCCTCGTCCTTGGACCCGCCTCCGTCGGCCGCACCCCGTTTCTTGCCCAGCGCCTTCACAGGCACGCAAAGGGAGGCCAAGGAGGGGGCGGCGCCGGGCGCCGGGCGGGCGGCCATGGCGGCCGCGACGGCGGCGGAGGGACCGGCTGTGGTGCTGGTGGAAGGCGGCGCGGCGGGCGCATTCGCGCCGCCGCCGCCGCCGCCGCCGCCGCCGCCGCCACCCGCGCCGCCGCCGCTCCCATTCAGGGCCGCCCACGCGTCGTCCACCCGGGCCCGGGCGGCCGCGGTGCGGCCGGTCGCGGTGGCGGCCCGCTGCTCGGCGTCCTCCTCCTCGTCGTTGTCATCTGCGGCGCCGCCCAGGCCTTTCTTCCTCTCTTCGGGCTCGCCCTTGTCCGGGTCGGCGGCCGGGTCGTAGTCTGAGTCCTCGTCCGAGGACGGGAGGTCGGCGCCCTGCAGGAGATCGGCCATTTTTCGGCGCGCGAAAGAAAACAGAGGAATGGGGAGAGAGGGAAGAGGAGCGAGAGGGGGCGCCTTTTTTTGCGTTGCCCAACCCCTCCCTCGATTTTTGTTTTGTACCACGCCCCGAGCCCTGACGGTGTAGGCCCGCCCGGGGCGCGTGACGCCGTGCATGTTGCAAAAGAGAGAGAGACAGACACAGTTCACACACTCTCCTCAAGCCCCCGCACCCGCACCCCCACCCTCCTCACCACGCCCCCGCCCCCGCCCCCGCCCCCGCACCACCACCGCGCCCCGCCCCCGCCCCGCACCCCGCCCCGGGCCCAGGGGCGGCGCGCCCGCCGCTGGCGGCGGCGCGCCAAAGGCGGGCGGCGCGCCGAACATGGGCGGCGGCGGGTGCGGGCCGGCGGGCGGCGAGGTGGCAGCTCCGGCCAGGTTGCCCCCGCTCCCGCCGCCGCCGCTGAGCGGGGGCGCGGCGCCCAGGCCGCCGGCCGCAGGCGGCGGCGCGGGCGGACCGCCCGCCCCCGCCTTGGGCACCGCAAACACGATGGGCTGGCGGACCCGGCCGCCGCCGCCGCCGCCGCCGCCAGAGCCGCCGCGAGGGGCGGGCGCGGGCGCGGGCGCGGGCGCGGGCGTGGGCGCGGGCGCGGGCGGGGCGGCGCCGCCCCCACCTCCACCACCACCATCCTCACCATCCTCACCCGCCGCCTCCTCCGCCTCCCCCTCGTCGTCGTCTTCCACCAGGATGACGCCGTCGTCGCCGCCGCCACCCTCAGCAGTAGCGCCAGCGGAAGGCGAGGCCAGCCCCTCCAGGAAGGCGTCCGCTTCCGCGGCCTCCTCCACTCCCTCCCCCTCCTCGCCCTCCTCGCCCCTGGCGCGCTTGGCAGGCGGGGCCTCCTCCTGCGCTGGGGCGGACGCCTCGGCCGGCCGCTTCAGGCCCTCGGGCTCGGCCGGCGCCGGCTTGGCCTCCGCCGCAGAAGCAGCAGCAGTAGCAGCAGCAGCAGCGGCGGCGGCGGCCGCTTTGGCCTGCTTCTGCTCCAGCAGGCGGGCGCGCAGGGTGGCCAGGTCGGCGGGTGCTGGCGCGGGCGTGGGCGCGGGCGCCTCCGCCTCCGCCTCCGCCTCCTCGTCCCCACCCACACCGCCCTCCTCTTCCGCCGCCGGCGCCTCCGTGACGACCGGCGGCGGCGCCGCGGCCGGCGTGCCAAAGCCGGGCACGGATGCGACACCCCCAAAGACGGGCGCGTCCGGGCGGAGGGCGGAGCCAAAGCCGCCCGCGGGCGGCGACGGGGCGGCGACGGGCGCAGGCGCGACAGGGGTGCCGAAAGCACCGCCGCCGCCGCCAAACGCGCCGCCGCCGCCGCCGCCAAACGCGCCGCCGCCGCCGCCAAACGCGCCGCCCGCCCCAAAGGCGGGCGTGGAGGAGGTGGGCGCGCCAAAGGCGCCCACCGCACTGCCAAAGGCGCCGGGAGTGCCAAAGCCGCCCGCGCCAAAGGCGGGCGGCGCAGGAGCGGCGGAGGGCGGAGCGGCCACACCGCCCCCATACCCGCCGCCGGGCGTGCCGCCAAAGCCACCGAACCCCGTCGTCGGCAGCTGGGCGGGCGGGGCGATGCCGCCAAAGCCGGGCGTCGGGGCGGCGGTAGGCGGGGCGCCACCACCGCCAAAGGCGCCGCCGCCGCCGCCAAAGGCGCCGCCGCCGCCGCCAAAGCCGAAGGCGGGCGGCGGGGTCAGCGCAGGCGCGGGTGGTGCGGCCGGGGCGGGCGGCGGGACGGGGGGGGGAGCCGCCTCAGGCTCCGGTTCCGCCGCCGCCGGCGCCGCCGCCGGCGCCGGCGCCGGCGTCGGCTCCTCAGCAGGAGCAGTAGGGGCAGCAGGAGCGGGCGCCTCCTCCTCCGAGGCAGGCGGAGGAGCGGGCGCGCCCTCGGCGGCAGGCGCGGGCGCAGCCTCCTCCACAGCCGGCGCGGGCGCGGGTGCGGCCGCGGCCGCGGCCGCCTGCGCCGCCGCCGCTGCGCTCGCCGCCTCCCGCAGCGCCCCCACCTGCGCCTGCACCGCGGCCAGCCGCTTCTGGGCGGCCGCCAGCTGGCGCTGGACGCCCTTATGCTCAGCCAGCAGGGTGCGGTGCGCCTCGGCCGCCGCCGCCGCCGCCTTCTCCCCCTCGTCCGCGCGCGCTTTCTCGGCCGCCAGCCCCTTGGCCCCCTCGCCAGCGCCCGCCTCCAGCAGCGCCAGGCGCGCCTCGCCCGCCTCGACCTGGGCCAGCCAGGCCGCGTGCTGCGCCTCCGTCAGGTTCTTCTTGTTGAACACCTTGAGCCGGCGCTTGGCCAGCACCTCCTGGGACCGCGACTTTTCCAGGGCGGCCTGCAGGCGCGCCACCTCGGACGCGGCTTCCGCCTTGGCGGCCTCCGCCGCTTCAGCCCGCGCCGCCTCCAGCCCGGCCTTGGCCGCTGCTGCCTCTTCGGTCGCCTGCGCCGCGGCCGCCTCCACCCGGCGGTACTCCTCCAGGTCGACCTTGCCGTACTTTTGCTGGAGCTGGCCGACGCGGGCCTCCCACTGGGCGGCGGTCGCCCGGGCGAAGGCCGCCTCCTCCGCCGCGCCCGCCGCGTCCGCCTTGGCGGCGGACAGGGCGGCCTCCAGGGGCGCCAGGCGCGCTTCGGCCGACGCTGCCGCCTCGCGCGCGGCCGTCAGCTGCTTGGTCAGGCGGGCGCAGTCGGCGCGCAGCGCGGTGTTGGACTCACGCAGTAGGGTGGCCTGGTCCGCCCGGGCGGCCGCGTCCGCGGCCGCCGCCTCCGCCGCCGCCACGCCCCTGGACCGGTCCGCCTCCGCCGCCAGTTGAGCCCGCGCCTCCGCCGCCGACCGCTCAGCCACGGCCAGCTGGGCGGCCAGGCGGGCCTTCTCCTGCTCCAGCAGGCTGGCCGCCACCTCGGCCGTCTCCTTCTCGCGGCGCAGGTATGCCACGATGGCGGCGACCTCGCCGCCACCGCCGCCACCAGCACCCCCCTCTCCACCCACACCCTCCGCCGCCTCCAGCTGGGATAGCAGCAGCTTGTTCTGGTCGCCCAGCTCCCGGCACTTGCGCTCTGTCTCCCGGCGCTCCGCCTCGACGGCCGTGCGCAGGGAGGCCAGGTCGGCCTCGGCCGCCAGGCGGGCGGCCTCGGCGGTGGCGACCGCCTCGCGCAGGCGGCCCGCGTCCGCGCGCGCGGCTGCCAGGGACGCCTCCGCCGCCACCCGCGCCTTCACCGTGTCACCGTGCTCCAGCACCTGGCGCTCGTACGCGGCCTGCGCGGACGCGAGCTGGCCGCGCAGGAGGTCGACGTCGGACGCCAAGGCGTCCGCCCGGGACGCCGCGGCGGCCGCGTCCTTGCGCGCCTCCTCCGCCGCGGCGGCCAGGCCCGCCCGGTCGGCCGCCGCGGCGGACGCGGCTTCGCCCGCCTTGGCCTCCGCGACCGCCGCGTCCACCTTGGCCGCCGCGGCCGCCTCCTCCGCCCGGGCCGCCCGCTCGGCCGTGGCAGCCGCCTCGGTCGCCGCGGCCGCCGCCCGCGCTTCCGCTGCCGCCTTGAACCGGTCGTGCTCCGCCTGCATGGCGCGGAGCGCCTCGTCCGACGAGCCAGCCAGCGCCTGGAACTGCTTGGCGTGGCCCGCCGCCGCGGCGGCCGCCTCCTGGGCGGCCGCCAGCTCCTCCCGCAGGATGGACGCCGTCGCCTCCAGGTCGGCGATGCGGGACACGGCCGAGGAGGAGGCGGCGGTGCCGTCGCCGGCCCCGCCACCACCACCACCCGCCGCCTGCTGCTGCTGCAGGCCGGCCAGGCGAGACTGGAGCTGCATGTCCAGGCCGGCCGCCCGGGCCTCCGCCTTGGCGACGGCGGCCTGGAGGGCCGCGCCCCGCGCTTCCGCCGCCGCCGCGCGTGACCCGGCCTCTGCGGCCGCCTCCCGCAGCTTGACCGCCTCCGCCTCCAGCGCCTCCGCCCGGGACCGGGCCCGGGTGGTGGCCGCGTCGACGGCCAGGGTGGCGTCCCGGGACCGGCGAGCCTCGTCCGCGACCGCCTTCTGGGCGGCCGCCAGCTCGGCCTGGAGGCGGGCGTTCTCGGCCGCCGCCGCCGCCCGGGCCGCCGCGCCTTCCTCCTCGCGCGCGGCCGTCGCGGCCGCGGCCGCCTGTAGCTCGGCCGCCAGCCGGAACTTCTCGCGCACCGCGTCCGCCGCCTCCGCGGAGGAGCGCGCCTCCGCGGCGACCAGCAGCTTCTTCTCGGCCTCAAGGGCGGCGACCGCCCGCTCCGCGGCGGCCGCCTTGTCCCGGGCTGCGTCCGCGGTGGCGGAGGCCGCGGCCGCCGCCGCCTGCGACTCGGCCGCCAGGCCCTGGTGCCGGGCGACGGCCGCCGTCAGCTCCCGAATCTGGGCGTCCGTGGCGGCCAGCTGGGAGACCAGGGTCTCGTACCGCTGCCGCTCGAAGCCGGCCTCCGCCCGGGCGCGGGCGGCGTCCGATCGCAGGGCGGCCGCGTCGGCCGTCGCGCGGGACGCGTCCTCGCGCAGGCCGGCCGCGTGATCGGCCGCCTCCGCCCGCACCCGCTCCAGCTCCTTCTCCCGCTCCTCCAGCAGGGCGCGGTAGTCGGACACGACGGCGTCCATGGCGGCCGCGGCGGGGGCGGGCGAGGCGGGCAGCTCCCCGCCGCCGCCGCCCGCCGCCCCGCCGCTGACAACGAGCACCCCGGCCGCCGCGGCGGCGGGCGAGGCCGCCGCGGCGGCCGCGTCCCCGCCCGCCGAAGCCAGCAGGTGGCGCAGCAGGTCGCGCTGGCGCACGATCTGCTCGGCCAGGGCCTGCTGGCGAGCCTGCTGGGCCCGCACCTCCTCCAGCTCGGCCCGCATGCGCGCGACCTCCGCGCCCGCCGCAGCGTCGGCGTCCGCGCGTGCGGCCGCCGCGCCCGCCTCCTGGGCGGCCGCCAGCTGGCGGATGACGGCCAGCTGCTGCCGGTTCTTGTCCTGCAGCTCGGCGATGTCGCGGAAGGTCAGCAGGCGGGCGGCAATGACGTCGCCCGCCGTCGTGGTGTGGCCAGCGGACGAGGCGACCGCGGTCAGGGCAAAGCCGCCCGAGGTCGCGGACGAGGCCGCGCCGGCTGGGCCTGGGCCGCCGTCCGCCCCGGCGCCGCCCGCCGTCCCGCCGCCCGCCTGCAGGGCCTGCACCTCCTTCAGCAGGGTCGTCACCTGGACCGACAGGTCCTTGACCTGCTGCTCTGCCGCCGCCCGGGCGGCCGCCTCCCGCGCCTCGCCCTCCGCGGCGGCGGTCGCGCGCGCGGCCGCGCCGCGTGCGGCCGCGGTCGCGCCCTCCACCTCCGCGCTCAGCTTGGCGTGGGCGGCCTGGACGCGCGCGTACTCGGCCCGCTGCTCTGCCACGCCCGCCGCCTTGGCCTCCACCTGGGCGCAGAGCGACTCCAGGTTGATGTCCGTCGCCCGCATGCGCAGGCGCAGGGCCCGGCACTTGTCGGTCGCCGCGACGTACCGTGAGTACAGCTCCGTGTAAGAGAGCGCGCCGGGCGGGGGCAGCGGGGAGCCGGCGGCGGGGCGGGCGGCGGGGCCGGCAGTGCCGCCAGCCGTGCCCCGGGTGCCGGGCGCGGCCGCGGGCGTGCCGGCGCCCGCGCCCTCCGCCGCGGCCGCCACCACGCGCTCGCGCAGCGCCTTCTCGTGCGCGGCCGCCGCTTCCGCCTTCTCCGCCCGGGCGGCGGCGGCGGCCACGGCGGCCGCCGACTCGGCCTCCAACCCGACCAGGCGCTCCTTGATGAGGGCGACCGCGCCCTCCAGCTCGCCCACCCGGGCCCCGCGCTCCTCGGCGGTCGCCTTGTACAGGCCCACCAGGCGGTTGGCCGTCCCGACCTCGCGCTCCCAGGCCGCCTCCTTGGCCGCCGCCTCGTCCAGGGCGCCTTTCAGGCGGGTCGCAGCCGCCTCGCCCGCCTTGGTCGCCGCATCCAGGCGGCGGGCCAGGGCGGCCTCCGCGGCGGCCGCCCCGTCCCGGGCCGCGGTCGCGGCCGCCAGCTGGGCGTGCAGGTCGGCCGCACGTGCGTCGGCAGCCGCCCGCTCCGCCGCGGACGCGTCGCCCTTGCGGGACAGTTCCGCCGTCAGCCAGGCAGCGTGCCGCTCCAGGATCTCTTTTTCTTGCTCCAGGCGGACCAGGGCGAGGCGGGCGCGCGACTCGGACGCGGTCGCCTCGGAGGCCTTTGCATCGAGCTTGGCGTTGACTTCGGTCAGGGCGGCCGTTTTAGCCGCCGCCGCGGTCGCCCGGGCCGCCGCCTCGTCCGCCTCGCCCTGGCGGGCGGCCGCCAGCCGCTCCAGGGCGGCCCGGTCGGACCGCAGGGCGTCCGCCTCCGCCGCGGACGCGGCCAGGGCGGCGTCACGCTGGACGAGGGCCGCCTTGAGCGCGTGCGCCTCGCCCACCGCGGCGGCCGCCTCCTTGGCGGCCCCGTCCCGCTCGGCCTTCAGGGCTGTGTTGGACTCCGTCAGGGCGGTGACCTGGTCGGACAGGGAGGCGACCCGCTTCTCCATGGCCTGTGAGGGGAGAGGGAGAGGGAGAGAGTGAGAGACTGGGAAGGTTGAGGCGCGCGCCGCGCTGCACGACGGCGGGCGAGCGAGGTGAGTTGGGCGCGCGCCCGGGGCCGCGGCGCTAAGCCCTGCCTGGTTTGAATGGAGCTGGCGGAGTTCGCGGCCCCCTCCTCATCTTCCGACGCACCATGGCCGCGTGCTCGGCGTTGACGGACACGGCATCGGCCTGTGTTGAGAGAGAAGAGAGGAACGCGCGCGAGAGTGTGAGTTGACGGCGAAGAAAGAAAAGGGGCGCGTGGGGCCAGCAGCCCGACGGCGAGCCTGGGAGGCGTCATCAGCCGTCAGATCGATGCCTCGCCCCTGGGCCTCCATCGCCCCGGAGTGTGGGGCGAGGCGATGCCGGGGCCGAGGCTCGAAGTGGAGGCAGACTGAGAGGCGGCGGCAGCGGCGGCGGCATCGGGACGCAAAGAAAAACGCGACGACGACGCCTGGGCGTGCCGCGGAAGAGGAGCGGGGAGGGGGGGTGGGGGAGGGGGGCGGCCGGCTCGGCCCACACTTCTCTGCTCGCACACGCCCTCCATGCCTCTCTCCACATACCTGGGCGCGCAGGCTGGCGACCTAATCCTCCAGCTCCGCGACGCGGCGGGCTTCGGGCGGCGCCTGCATTGCGCTGAAAGTGTTGTTTTGTGTGTGTGTGTGGCGCGTGCGACCACGCCCAGACAGGGGGGCGGCTGTGCGTGCGAGAGTATGTGGTGGTGCGCTGCCCTCGTGCGCTCCGGTGTGGGTGAGGGAAGGCGTCTCCTCGCCGCGCGTGCTGGGAGAAGAGAGCGCGAAATTTGAGTGTGAGCGAGCAAGGAGCACTGGCCCACTGCTCGCTCTCCCTTCAACCTTCTCCACGCCCCGCCCTCAGTCCAGACACGCACCACCCAGCTTTACACACACACCGCCTTCCCAATCTCCACCTCATTCCCCACCCCCACCAAATAGCCTCTCCTTCAGGCTCTTACCCGCCTGCGGCGGCGGCGGCAAGCCGTCCTCGGCGGCGGCCAGGGCGGCCAGCACCGCGTCCGCGGTGGCGCTGTCCAGGCGTGCGCGCTGGCCTTTAGACCCATAAAAGGAGCCCAATGTCTTCAGGGCGGCCTGGATGGCGACATGCGAGGGCGTACCATCCACGGCGATGACGGTGGACGAGGTGGAAGAAGAGGAAGCAGAGGCAGCCCGCCCGTAGGCCCCAACCCACTCCTTGACGGCCTCTTTAGCCGGCTCCGCCGCGCGGCGCACCTCGAACTCATCCGCGCCCGCGGTCTCGGT
>Ga0114918_10005097_pt1 | contig 11300 bp, 14 predicted proteins | sample LantaG_FD_87015 | JGI IMG/M metagenome (GOLD analysis project Ga0114918, IMG submission 87015) | Deep subsurface microbial communities from Baltic Sea to uncover new lineages of life (NeLLi) - Landsort_02402 metaG | ecosystem: Environmental > Aquatic > Marine > Oceanic > Sediment | place... | reverse complement strand
GGGGGGGGGGGGGGGGGGGGGGGGGGGGGGGGGGGGGTGGGGTGGGGGGGGGGGGGGGGGGGGGGGGGGGGGGTGGGTCGAGAAGGTCGAGGGTTTTGAGAGGAAAAGAAGAAATCGAGGGGCGGCGAACAAAAAGAAAAACGAAAAAACCTTTCTCTTTCTCTCTCTCTCTCTCTTCTTACCTTTTCCTCCCTGTCCTGCCTGAAGCTGAACCCGCCCGAGGCGTGGAGCACGGCGCGTCCCCGCACCCGCGATCGGCGCCGCTGGTTTGCGCCGAGGCAGCTGCTGCTGCCGCTCGCTCGAGGGCTCTTGTCGGGGTCGAGCTCTTCGTCGTCCTCGTCGTCCTCGTCGCCTCCTCTGCTGCTCCCAATCGCGACGACCTTGATCGCGAGCCTCGGCTCGCAGCCGCTGCAGCCGGCGCCGCCTCCGCAACTCGGAGACCCAGAAGCACCGCTCCGAATGCTGCCGTCGCTCTCGGAAGCGGAATCGCCAGCCAGCAGCCTCCTGCTTGCGTCGGAGGGCATCGTCGTGGATCGATCGAAGCGATGGCTTTTGCTTTTTGTTTTCTTTTCGTGCGAAGCGAGAGAGAGAAAAAGTGTGAGAGAGAGGGGTGTCGAGAGAGGGGGTTTTCTCTCTCTTTCTTCTTGGATTGAAATCGCTCTCTCCATTGTTGTTGTTGTTGTGTCACACACTCTTTTTACTCCGTCTTTCTCTCTCGTTGAAATATAGAAGAAAAGAAATCAAATGCGGGGGTTGGTTGCTGGCCATTTTTGAAAAAAAAACGAAAAATTATTTCTCTCCCACCAAAAGTTTAAAAAAAAACTCTCTTTCCTCTTCTCTTCCTCTTCCACTCAAGCCGGCACCGCCGCCCCGACGATGCGCTGCACCGCCGCCACCACGGCCTCGGGCTGCACGATCGTCGCCGCCTCGAGCTCGTAGGCGTACGCCGTGGGGACGTCCTGCGACGACAGCCTCACCACTTGGTGGTCCAAATCGTCGAAGAGCTGCTCGCCGATCTGGGCCGACAGCGACGCGCCGATGCCGCCGGTCTTCATGCACTCCTCGACGACGAGGACCTTGCGGGTCTTCTTGACCGAGTCGGCGATGGTCTGTTTTGTTGTTGTTTTGGTGTGCGTTGAGGTATAGGTGTTTTTTTTTGGGGGGGGGGGAAGAAGAGAAAGAAAGAAAAGAAAAAGTGAGCTTTTTCTTCTTCTTCTTCTTCTTCTTCTTCTTCTTCTTCTTCTTCTTCTTCTTCTTCTTCTTCTCCATTTTCCTCCCTTGTTTGTCTCATTCTCTCGCTCGCTCGCTCTCTCGCTCGCTCTCTCTCCCCTTTCTCACCTTCATGTCGAACGGTTTGAGCGAGATCAGGTCCACGACCTCCGGGTCGTAGCCCTGCTTCTCCAGCTCGGCGACAGCCTGCATCACGACGTAACGCATCCTCGAGTAGCAGAGGATGGTGATGTCCCCGCCGACGCGGACGATCTCTGCTTTCTCCAAGGGCTGGCAGTAGTCGTCGGGGTGGGTCTCTCCCTTGACGTTGTAAAGCAGGACGTGCTCGAAGAAGATCACCTTTTTTATGAGTTGGAGTTGGAGTTGAGGGGGGGAATGGAAAAAAATGGAAGAAGAAGAAAAAAAATGAGCGAAAAGTTTTCGTTTTCGGGTTTTTTTCCGAAAGGAAAAAAACTCTCTCCAACTCCCCTCTCCCCCCACCAACAACAACAAAACTACTCACCGGGTTGTCCGACCTGATCGCGCTCTTCAGCAGGGCCTTGGCGTTGGCCGCGGTCGAGCAGGCGACCAGCTGCACGCCCGGGATCGACTGGAAGTAGGACTCGAGCCTCTGCGAGTGCTCAGCTCCCAGCTGCCTTCCGACACCTCCGGGACCGCGGATGACCACGGGAACCTTGAACTGGCCCCCCGAGGTGTAGTGCAGCATCCCGGCGTTGTTTGAGATCTGATTGTAGGCAAGCAGCAGGAAGCCCATGTTCATTCCTTCGATGATGACTCGTAATCCGGTCATGGCGGCGCCGATGCCGACGCCCATGAACCCGTTCTCGCAGATGGGCGTGTCGAGCAGCCGCAGGTCGCCGTACTTCTTGTACAGGTCATAGGTGACCTTGTAGGACCCGCCGTAGTGCCCGACGTCCTCTCCCATCAGGCAGACCGTGGGGTCGCGCTCCATCTCCTCGTCGACCGCCTCGCGCAAAGCTTCCCACATCATCTTCTGGTTAGGGTCGCCCTTCGGTGTCGCGCGGGCAAGGGTGGAGCGACGGGAAGCGAGGGCGGGGCGGGGGGCTATTTGTTTGGGTTGCGTAGAGGAGGGAGAGGCGGTGAGGGTGAGCTTTGTATCGTGGGGGATGGAGGGGTAGAAGGGGTCGAGGTCGGGGTCGGGGTTGAAAGAAGAGAGAGAAAGAAAGAGAGAACGAAGACGAGAGGTCGAGAAAGGGCGCGCCCGGAGCTTTTTTTCTTCTTTTGGCGCTGCCGCGGCCTCCTCTCTCCTGAGATCGGGCTTTTTGCTGCTTTCTCCCTTTCGACCTTTCCTCTTTCTCCTCAGGGATCGCGCATTGCGGTCTGGAGCGGGCCCTGCCGAGGAGAAAGAGAGCAGGCAAGCGCTCCAAAGGTGGAGATCGAGGCGAGGTCCAAGAAAGAGAGAAAGAAGAAGAGAGAAAAACGTGCGGCAGCGATCGCTTCTCCGGCGGCAACGACGGCGACGTCGATGATGAAAAGGTTCATCAACCCGCGCGTGTGCTTTCCCCCGACGAATTCTCACTCTGTTCCTGCGCTAGAAGCGAGAGCACGTTGAATTAGAGCCTGAGAAAAGAGCGGCGTGCCCTCGAAGACTTCAAAAGAGAGCGAGTATCGAGGGAAACGAACTAGCTCACTGCCGAGCGACGCCGACGACGCCGACGACGCCGACGACGTCGATGACGCCGACGACGCCGAAACGAAGACCGATCTCCTTCTTTCGACAAAACGTCCCTGCAACTCCGCACGAGACCGCGGGCTATTCCCTAAAGAGTGTACTCGAAGAACAGCCACGACGATCCTGCACAGGAGGCAGGGCAGCAGTAGCGTCGGAGAAAAGTGCAGAGCGCGGGGGGAGGGAGAGAGAGCAAGGGGGCAACATCGACCTCTGGCTTGTTGAAAAAAAACAAAATGCCTCTCTCTCTTCGAAGGGCAATCATCCCTCTCGATCCTCCTCTCCAACGGACCTGCGGGCGCCGCGAGCGTCCTGCGAAGGCCAGCGACGGCGCCGCTCGTCGACGGGCGCGCGGCGACGGTGCCGCGGGCGAATGCCATCGTGTAGAGGCGGGGAGGCGGGGGAAGGGAGTTGAAAAAAGCGAGAGAGAGAGTTTGAGGGCTTAAAACTCTCAAAAGAAAATTGTGGAAGAGAGGCTGAAAGAGAGAAGAAATTTTCTCGAGCTCTCGCTTTCGAAGCTCTTCAAAAAATCAAAAACTTCGGCTTTCTTGTTTCGCGCCCTTTGTGGGAGAGAAGCACCTCTCCCCCCTTTAGGGCCCGTCTCTTACCCCCTGCGCACGAGAGGGGCAGGCGTTCACGTCGTCACGCATGCGACCCTCTGCGGCGTGCTCCCCGCGAGGAGCAGCGGGAGGAGGGTCCAGCGCTCCTTCTTCGTCGTCGTCACGATGCTTATCGTCGGCGTCGCTTTCTTCGTCGGCGTCGAAAACGCCTCTGGCTCGGATATCGCCGCTGTCCCTCCCGCGGCCTCTCCCTCCTCTTTCCCCTCGCGATCGCCTCTCGGCTCCACAGGCTAGAGGCTCGAGCGTGTCTGCAGCAGCTCTCGGAGCAGACAGGCGGACGAAAGAAGCAGCAGCAGCGGAGAGCGCCCTTGAGGAGGACGCATCACAGCGGACGAGCAGGCCAGCAACTCGACAACGGCGACGAGAGCGCAAGAGCGTCCGAACTCGCGCCGCATCCCCTTCTGTCGACGCCTCGTCTTCGTCTCCACCTCCGCCCTCCTCTTCTTCGTCGCCGGCCGGCGGAGGCTCCGGTAGGGACGTCTCTGCGAGCGCTTCGGCGAGCGCCGTCGCGGCGCAGGCGCTGGCGGTGGGAGGAGGAGGAAGATTCGGAGAGGCATCGAAGCGCCACGGCGAAGAATCTTCCACTTCGTCGGCGACCTCCTCTTCTTCTTTCTCCTCTTCTTCTTCTTCTTCTTCGCCAACCCGCTCCTCCGTCGACCAAGACGAGCTCGACCTCCTCCTCGCCCCGCGCCGGCCCCTGCTCCTCCGCTGGCTGCCGGACGCCGAGACCGAGCTTCGCACGCTGTCGTTTTCGTTGAATTTCTTGCTGATCGGCGTCGCCGCCGCGTCGGCCGCGGGAGGGGTCGCGGCGCACTCCCTCGACGCCCTGGTCTCAACGGCGCACGCCGCGGCAGAGGCCGCCGAGGCGGCGGCGCACGGCGGCATGCATGACCCCGTTACCCTCGACGCCGTCCGGATCTTCACCCCTTTCGGGCTCGACCTCCTCGACGGCGCCTCGGCCTCGTCGCTCGCCGGCCTCCTCGGCGCTCCGTGGAAGGCATTCGCCTCGATCAACGAGCTCCACCCGCTGCGCGTCGCCGCGGCGGTCAGCGGCGCGGTCTATGGTCTCGGGGACCTGACTGCCCAGGCCTACGAGGGTCGTGGCTTGCAGGACCTCGACGCGGCGAGGCTGCTCCGGAGCTCTGCGGCGGGCGCGATCGCTCACGGCCCGCTGTCGTCGATCTTTTACGAAAAGCTCGACCGATTCGTCATCCTCTCCGACGCCTTCGGCAACGGAGACGCCTGGTTCGCCCCGCTGTTCAAGGTGGGAGTCGACCAGACCCTGTGGGCAGCGACGTGGAACGCGCTTTACTTGGTGCTCTTGGGCGCGATGCGGCTCGAATCGCCGGGCGTGATCAGGAACTCCGTGACGCAATCGGGATGGGACGTGCTTCGTGCCGGGTGGCGGTTGTGGCCGCTGGTCCACTTGATCACCTACAACTTCATCCCCCTGCAAGGGAGGCTGCTGTGGGTGGACGCGGTCGACCTGGGGTGGGTGTCGGTGCTGGCGGCGTACGCGGCGCAGAGGCGCGGGAGGGAGGAGAAGAGGTGGAGGAAGGAGGAGGAGCGGCAGAGGGGGGGCAGCGGAGGCAGAGTTGAGGTCGAAGGTTGAGAGCTGCTTTGCTCTTCTTCTTCTTCCTGCTTTCTTCGCTTTTCTCCAGAAATTTTTGAAGCATTCTTTGTACCAATAGCGTTGCGCCGTTGCCTTTCCTTTAGGCGGGGGGGCAGCGAGCAAATGGGAGGTAGTTTTCTATTCCCCCCCCCCAAAAAAAAAAAAACGATTTTTCTGAAAACTCGACAGAGTTTCCGTTTTCTGCCAAAAGAAACCGAACGCTTCCCCGATTCCATTTTTTCTCATTTCTGTTGTTCTTTTTCCGATAGAGAGTGAGGGGGGGGGGAGAGGGTGAACCCCCGCCCCCGCCCCCGAACCAGAATTTTTGTAGACAGCTTTTTTCATTGAATATTTTTTTCGAAGAGTCAAAGTCAAGGTTGAGAAATCACAAGTCAAAGAAAAAAAAACGAAAAGAGAGAGCATCGACGACTGCTCTCTCTCTCTCTCTCTTTCTCGCTTTCTCCATTCGTTCGCTCTCTTTCTCCAGCAGCCCACCTCGCTCCCCCTTACCGTTCTCCCCTCGAGCGCGCAGAGCCCGCGGGGGATCATGTCCGACGCGGACAAGGAGACGGTGCGCGCGCGAGACGGAGAGCCGAGAGCAAGGACAGAGAGAGAGAGGAGGGATCTCGCTCTCTCGCTTTTTGCCAGCTCTCAATGCTTTTTTCTTCGTCGTCGTCGTCCCTCTCTTTCCTCGCTTTCCGCCGCTCGCCTGGCCCTTTTCCCGCTGCGAGCGGGGAGAAGGGAACACGCTTCGGGCTCAGACCCAGCTAACAAAAGAAGAAAAACACGAAACGAATCCCCCCCCAAAAAAAACAAAACAGGCCGCGATGCCGACGGAGGAAGAAGCGCCGGCAGAAGCGCCGGCTGCCGCTGCTGCTGCTGCTCTTGAAAGAGAAGCGCCCGCTGCTGCCGCTGCTCCTGCTGCTGATCCCGCTGCCAACGACGTCGACAGGGACCTGTTCGGCAGCGACTCTGAAGATGACGACGACGACGAGGAGGAGGAGGAAGAAGAGGAAGCGGCAGCAGCAAAGCCTTCTGCTGCTGCTCCCGTCGTCGCTCCTGCTGCTCCTCAGACCATCAAGGAGAAACTCGCGGCGCTCGCCGCGGCCAAGCGCGCCGAGGCCGAGGCCGCCGCCGCGGCCGCCGCGGCAGCCAAGGCGTCGAATAAAGGAGGTGGCGGAGGTGGCGAAGGCGGAGGGAGCGGCGAGAAGAAGAAGAAGAAGAAGATGAAGAAGAAGAAGAAGAAGAAGAAGCGCGCCGACGGCGAAGGCGGCGCTCCCCCGCCAAAGAGGGCCCGAGGCGACGACGAGGCTCCTTCTTCTTCCAACGACGACGACGAGGACGATGACGACAACGACGACGTTAGCCTTGTCTCTGACGAGCTCGACGAGCTGAAAGACGGAGGAGAAGAAGTCGGAGGAGCAGCAGCAGCGGCAGCAGGAAAAGACGACGACGGCGACGGAGGCTTTATCGACGACAGGGGAGTCACGCCCGGATCTGATGACGAGGACGACCGCCGCAGGGAGCCTTCGGCCTCTCCCGAGGGCTCGGAGGCGGAAGAGGCCTCGGACGAAGAAGAAGGAGGAGGTGACGAGCTCGACAGGATGTTTCGGAAGCAAGGCAAGAAAGGCGGCAAGAGGTCGAGAATCGACGACTCCTCCGCCGACCCTCTCGCCGTTTCCGCCTTCATCTCCCGCATGGAGGCCGTGGCAGACGCCGACGCGGCCGCCGTCGCGGCCGGAAGGCCCGCGGTGGCGAAGCTGCGGCTGCTGCCCCTGGCGCGCTCGACGCTCGCCGCGGCCTCGACCTCCCGCCTGTTTCTGGACAAGGGAGTCTTGGGCGTGTTGCGGCGATGGATGGAGCCCCGCGACGGCGCCCTGCCCTCCCCCGTGCTCCGGGAGGGCGTGCTCGCGATGCTGACGCAGCTGCCCGTCGACGCCGCCGACGAGCGCCGCCGCAACCAGCTCAAGGCCTCTGGCGTCGGCCGGGTGGTTTTGTTTTATTCGAGGCTGCCCGAGGAGACCCCGGGCAACCGCCGCGCGGCTCGGTCGCTTGTCGAGAGGTGGTCGAGGCCCGTCTTCGAGGCGCACCGCGAGGATCTGGTCGAAGTGATCGGCGGGGGCCCCGAGGCGAAGAGGGAGAGGGAGCTGGGCGCGCTGCAGGCGCGGGCGGCGGCACAGGCGGCGGCCGACGCGCGCGCCGCCCCGATCGGAGGGGCCGCGGGCGCGGCTGCCGCGGCAGCAGCGGCAGCGGCGAGGCGCAGGGCCGCCCCGCCTCGAGCTCCCAGGCTCGACTACGTGGTGAAGCCCCGCAGCGACGCCACGGAAGGGATGGGAGGAGGCGGAGGCGGAGGAGGAAGCGGGAGCGGCACCGGAAGTAAAAAGGGCGAGACGTCCAAGGTCGAGGGCAGGCTCAAGGCGATGCAGCGCAGGGCCAAGGCCGGCGCTCCCAGGGCGGCGAGGATCAGCGTGGAGGGGCGCGGGCTGTAGTTAGTGGAGATAATTTCTTCTTGTGTGTTTTGCTTTTTCGTTCGTTGTGTAAGGGGGAGAGAGAGAGAAGAGCGCAGCGGGAAAAAAAGAAAGAAAGAAGGTCGGGGTTGAAGGACGGGATGTCTTCGACGTCCTTTGGGATGGAGACGGGACGGTAGGAGTGGAGAAAAAATACTCTCTCTCTCTCTTCGCGGCCAGCGTCGTCGTCGTCGGTTTTTTTTTCTTTTCACTTTCCGTTTTTTTTTTCTTTCTTTCTTTCCTTCATATGCACCCCCCGCTCAACCGCACGGGATCCCTCTGCGCTGAGGTGCGTGTCGAATCAAGTCTCTCTCTTTCTCTGCGCTGCTGCGCTGGTCGCTGAACTCTCGGAAGAAGAAGCACGCGAGAGCGGCGAAAGAGAAACAGACTGAGATCTTTCCTTTTCCTCATCCATCTCCCCCCATCGACCATCGTCATCATCATCGACAAAATGAAAAACACATCTAAACTCAGGAGGCCGCCGCCCTCAAGCTCTGCCACTCCGCGCACCCGTACGCCAAGTTCTGGGGCGTCTGTAACGATCAGAAGCTTGCGCTCGACGCCTGTTTCCGGAACGAGAAGAAGCTGAAGAGGTAAAAAAAAGAAGGAGGAGGAGAGGTTGGTTCGGAGAGTTGAGGGAGCTGGAAAAAAAAACTCGGCGGCCAGCATCGATTCGAAAGGGTCGTCGGGGCGCTTCTGCTTCCTTTCTCGTCGCTCTTTCGTCCGCGCGAGCTTTAGAAGACATCATCTTGATGCCGTCGACATTAAAACTAGCAAGAATGAAGAAGAAGCGAAGGAGGAAAAGCGGCGGCGAAGATGGGATCGAAACAAAGAGAAAAAACAAACAAAAAAAAAAGCCGACGGAGAAACGGCGACGCACAAACGGAAAACTCGACCCGCCTGCCTTTTCTCTCTCTCTAACTCTCACCACCGACTCTTCGACCACCACTCAAAACACACCAGGGCCGCCAACGCCGTGCGCGCCGCGAGAGAGAAGGAACGCCTCGCCGCCCGCAAGGCCCGAGGAGGAGCAGGAGCAGGAGAAATTTAAAAAGATGTCTGCCGGCGACGACACGACCGCGGTCCCGCCGCGCCCCCGCGCCGAGAACCGAAACAATCCGCAAGCCGCCGAGATTGCGCTCGGCGGCGGCGGCGGAGGAGGCGGAGGAGGAATAGGCCGCGTGGGATCCACCGCTGCCACTCCTGCTGTCGTCGTGGCGCAGACAGCGTCGAACGCCGAGGGAGGGGCCCCCTTCCCGCCGCCTCCCCCACCGCAGCTCCCTCCGCGCGGAGGAGGAGGAGGAGGAGGAGCAACGGCAGGAGCAATAGGAGCGAACGCGGCTCCGGGGGGGCGAGGCAGAGGCATCGCCGGGGAGAACGAGCTCCTTCCTGGCGCGGGAGGAGCAGGAGCAGCCGTTGTTAGGAGGACGACGCGAGGGAGGTCGCAGCAGCAGGGAGCAGCGGCAGCGGCCGGAAGGGGAGGAGGCGTGAGCAGCGGCGGTGGAGACAACGAGAACAACAACAACGAAGAGGTGAATAATATTAACAACGACGACGACGAAGACATCGACGAGCGAGGGTCCGTCGGGGCCGCCGCCGCCACCGTCCTTGAGGGGGGGGACGCCTTCGAAGGGATGGGAGGTGGAATCGGAGGAGGAGGCGGTGGAGGTGGAGGGGCGGGCGCGAATTCGGCGGGAGGCACCCCGGCGGCGACCTGGGCGAGTGCCGCGTTTGAGGGCGCCGGAGAGCGCGGAGGCGGCGCGACGACGACCGCGGGGGGCCCCGAGATGAGCGTCGTCGCCGGAGGAGGAGGAGGAAGCAGGAGGACGACCAGGCGCGGAGGCTCTGTGCTCGGAGGAGGCGCGAACGCTTCCGCTGCTGCCGCCATTGCTGCTGCTGCCGCCGGAGGAGGAGAAGAGGCGGCCGCGGCGACGGGAGGAGGCGGAGAGCAAGGCCACGGCGGCAACGGCGCTCGCTCGGCAAAGGTCGCTCGGACCGGCGCCGGCCGCAACAACGACGCCGCCGCCGCTGCGACGGCTGCGGCAAATGCGAACGCCGCGGGCCCTTCCGGGCTGCCTCCGCAGCTCCCGAGACCTCCCTCGTCACACCCTAATGCAGCAGCAGCAGCAACAGGGAGAGGAGCAGCAGGAGGAACAGCGGCGGCCGTCCTTTCCTCGGCCGCCAACGACGTCGACGACGACGGCGGAAACGGCGGCGGCGGCGAAGAGGCGCAAGACCAAACCCACCACCACCACCACCGGATGCCCCCGATGCAGCCCCCTCCCGACAGGAACCAGGTCCCCGACGCGTCCGCCGGGCCCGCTCCCGCCGTCCTGGCGTCTTCGGGGCTGGCTCCGGCGATAGCTCACGCGGCAGGGGGAGCGGCGGCGGGGGGAGGAGCGCTCGGCAACGGCGGCCTTGGCGGAGCGGCAGCAGGAGCGGCGGCGGGAGCGGCGAACGGCAACGGAATCGCAAACGGAGGCGGGGGCAACTCTTATTCGACCGGTGCCGACCTGGGAGCGGCCTCGGTCGACGGCGGCGCCACCGCCGGGATCGCCGGCGGCGACGACGGCGGGGGAGGGGCCGACGACGGGGCGCACACGCGCAACCCCGCGTCGCTCCCTCGAGGGGGAGGAGCGGGGAGCCGAGGAGGAGGAGGAGGAGGAGGAAGCCTGTTGGGAGGAGGCCTGGGGCGAGCGACGAGGAACGCCGGCCGGCGCCGCCCTCCGGCCGAGCCCGCCACCGCCGCCATCATCACTGCCGAGGGGGAGGGCGACGAGGAGGACGAAGGGGACGACGACGGGCAAGGCGGCGGAGGCGGAGGCGGAGGCGGAGGCGGAGGCGGAGGCGGAGGAGGCGGAGGAGGCGCGGCGGGGACGACGACGACGGTGGTGGAGGAAGGGGGCGGCGAGGAGGAGGAAGAAGGGGACGAAGCGGCGGCGGCGGCGACGGCAGCGACCGCCGCGGCTGCCGCCGAAAAGGCCGCCGCGACGGCCGCCGAAAAGCGCAAGCGCGCCCTCGCCGCGGCCGTCGCCACCAACCAGCCCGGGGGCGGAGCCGCAAGGCCCACGATGAGCGACACGCACTCGTCGGGGGCCCACAGGAGGCCGCGCGTGCTGCTGTGCGTGACGGGCTCGGTCGCGGCGATCAAGGTGCCGCAGGTAAGAAGTTTTCATTTATGGAAAGAGTCGCTCTGGAGGAAAAAGAGAAAGAAAAAGGGTTGAGCGTCGAAATTAGGGTCGAGCGCTCTTCTCGCGCGCGCACTTTTTTCTTTCTTTCTTCTCTCTTTCTCACTTTCTCTTCCTTCCCCAACTCAAAACCAAAACCACCAGCTCGCACGCCTCCTCTCCGACTTCAGCGACGTTCGCATAATCGCCACGGACCCGGCCCGCCGCTTCTTCTCCGAGGAGGCGCTGCCCCCCTCAACTCTCCCCGTTCGTGGCGACGAGGACGAGTGGAGGACCTGGAGGAGGGTCGGAGACCCGGTGATGCACATCGAGCTGCGGCGGTGGGCCGACGTCGGGGTGGTCGCTCCGGCCTCGGCCAACACGCTGGCGAAGATGGCGAACGTGAGGAGTTTTTTTTTGGGGGTGGGGGGGGGGCAAAAAGGAGAAAGACGGGTGTGTAAAGGGACAGCCTCC
>Ga0114918_10005095_pt1 | contig 11301 bp, 6 predicted proteins | sample LantaG_FD_87015 | JGI IMG/M metagenome (GOLD analysis project Ga0114918, IMG submission 87015) | Deep subsurface microbial communities from Baltic Sea to uncover new lineages of life (NeLLi) - Landsort_02402 metaG | ecosystem: Environmental > Aquatic > Marine > Oceanic > Sediment | place: Baltic... | reverse complement strand
TAGCTGCTGCTGCAGGTGCAGCTGCCCCTCCTCCTCCTGCTGCCGGAGGCGTCCCGCGGGGCTTCGACCTCGAGGCGGCCCTGATGACGGGGCCGCAGACGCCGGCGACCCCGGCCGCTGGCGGGGGTAGCGGCGGGGCGGAGTAAAAAAGAGAGGTTGAGTTTTTTCCATCTTTTTTTTCCAGCCACCACCCACCACCGATCGAGGCTTCTGACTGCTTTTTTTGCTTTTGCTTCCGATTTGCACACACACCCAAACATGACACACGATAAGAACAAAAAACACAATTCAAGACAACATTCCTACAAGAAATGAGGAGGGAGAGAGAGGTGGAGAGAGACTAGGAAGGGGGAGACACCGTGTTACTATACCAAAAAATGCTTTTTTTTCCTCTTCTTTTCTTTCCCTCTTCTTTTCTTTTTTCGAAAATTCCGAGGTGTGTGGCCCTCTTTATTGATACATGACGATAACGCTTTCAATGGTTCCAAGTGTTTCTCGAGTGTGCTTTTGATGCTTCCGAAGGGGCTCCTCACTTCCTCCACCCCGTCCCTTCGAAGTCGAACGTCTCGAGACACACGGTGCCGCTGCTCGCGACGACGCCGCCGCGGCCTCCTCCGCCTCCGCCTCCGGCCGCCGCCGCGGCGGCCCCCCCTTCCCCGATCTCCTTGATCCGCAGCCTCCCGTAGGGAAATGGCGTCACCAGGTCCCACCGCATGTCCAGCGCCAGCGGCACCCGGAGCCCCAGGGAGGGGACGACGCGCCAGCGCGAGTACTCGACAGTGTGCGCGTCCTCGGCGACGGTCCCGTCCTCGAGCGGCCTGGCTCGGTCGTGGGACTTGGCGCTGAGGGCCTCCCCCCCGGGGCCGAAGTGGAAGACCGCGGAGACGGTGAGCGGCGGGCGGAAGGGGGGGGGAGCGGGGGAGGAAGAGGGCGGGGAGGAGGGGGGGCCGTCGCTGCCGCTGCCGCCGCTGCCGCTGCCGCTCGAGGGAGCGGGGCAGCGGCAGGGCGCGGCGACGACGAGCACGGCGCGCGCGGCGTGGTCCGAGACGGGCTCCCACCGCAGCGAGCCGACGCGAGGGCCGCCCCCGCCGCCGCCGCCGCCGCCGCCGCCGCTCGAGGCCGTCGGGAGCAGCGCCGTGGGGAAGTAGACGGCTTCCCCGAGCCACCGCAGCGCCGCGGACGCGTCGACGCCGGGAGGGGAGACGAGCTGTTGCTCGCCCGCCGCCGACGCCGCCGACGCCGACGGCGAAGGCGGCGGCGGCGTCTCCTGCGGCGGCCTCGGCGGCGCCGGCGGCGAGCGGCCCTCGGCGGCGGCCCTCGCGGCGGCCTCCCTGGCCGCGGCCTCGGTGGCCTCCGCTTTCGCGGCCTCGGCGGCGGCGGAGGCCGCGGCGCCGGCGGCGTCGGAGTCGATCAGGGGCAGGGACCCGAGGAGGCGCCAGTACATGTGGCCTCGGCCTCCTGTTTTTCCGAGAATTCATCGAGTTTTTTTTTTGGGGGGGGGGTGGGGGACGTTAGTTTTTTTCCCTCGATGAAGGATTTTTTTCCGGGGTTTCTTCTCCTTTGAAGAAGAAGAAGAAGGGGAAAAACTCTCATACTCACCGCACAGCGCGTCCCAGCCCCGCACCCACAGCCCCGGCGCCAGCGTCACCGACGCCGCCCAGCAGTACCCGGGCGTGCTCGCGCTCGCGTTCCACGTCTGCGTGGCCGTCACGCGCTTCCACCTTTTGTCGGGCCTGAGCCCGGTCGCGATCCGGAACCGGAAGTCGCCCGTCTGCGTCGCGCGCGTGAGGCGCAGCGCCGGGCGGGGCCCGCCGGGGAGCGCGAAGCGCAGGTAGCGCGCGACGGGGGGCGGGACCAGCAGCGCCAGGGGGTCGCCGAAGGCGTTCCTCGGAGGGGGAGGGAGCGGGGGGCGGCGGAGGGCGTACGCCGGAGGGGAGGAAGGGGGCAGGGGCGAAGAAGGGGGAGGCGGGGCCTGGGAGTTCGAGGGCGGGGACCGAGGGGACGACGCCTCTGCCGAGGCCCTCGCCTCCGCCGCTGCCTCCGCTGCCTCCGCCGCCGCCGCCGCCGCTCCCCCTCTTCCTCCGCCGCCACTTTCGCCGCCGCCGCCGCCGCTGCTCCCGTACCCGATGCCGGCCCCCTCCAGGTCCTCGCTCATCCCGCGCCTGGCCGACAGCAGCGCCGTGGGGTCGACGCGCCGCCCCGCGCGGTCGCGGGCGCGCTCGAGCGCCTCGGCCGGGTACCCCCGCGCCTCGGCGACGGCGGCGACCTTCCTCCGCGTCGCGGCGTCGAGCAGGAGGTTGGCGATGCCGTTGGCCGCCGCCGCCGCCGCCGCGAGGCCGAGGACGACCCCTCGGCCGCTTCTCCTTTTGCGCAGAGAGGAGGCCGCCGGGACGCCGGGGAGCGGCGGCGAGAAAGGCGAGGACGAGGAGGGAGAGACGCCGCCTCCGAGCAACCTGGCCTTTGCCTCCGCTCCACCGGCCGCAAAGAGGGCCAACAGCGCCGGGAGCAGCTCGAGCGCGAAGCGCACGGCGCTGCCGGCGGCGTAGAAGGGGGCCGCGAGCAACGGGGTGGAGCGCCGTCGCCTGTGCTTTTTGGTGGTGAAGGTCGAAGAAGGTCGAAGAAGTAAAAAGGCGACGTCGAGGTCAGCATTGGTTTTTTTTCCTTCTCTCTTGCTGATCATCTCCCTCTTTCTTTCTCTCTCGCGATGCCTTTGTTTGCGAATCTGATTCCATGGATTATGATTCAATGTAGATCCTCGCACGCCGGGCGAGAGAGAGAAAGAGAGAAAAAAAGGCGGAAACGCGAAGAGATACAGAAAGAAAGAGGCGTTTTGGAAGCAATGAGACGGCCGCCGTCCGTCGCTTTTCGTGAGCCTCATTTCCTCATGCCTCTTTCCTTCCTTCCTTCTTTCTTTCTTTCTTCTTCCAGCTAGACACGCACCTGTGCGGCGGCGCCCCGTCGAAATCTATCCCGAGCAAGGGCTCCATGATGGACGCCCTATCGTGCTGTTGGATGGAGAGAAGGAGAAAAAAGAAAGCCGAGAGAGAGGAAGCGAGAAAAGCCTCTCTCTCTCTCTCCTGTCTTTCGGTGGAGACGAAAAATAGTGCCGGAGCAATCGTGTTTCTCATCAAAAAAAACTCGACCCAGACTCACTCTCTCTCTCTCCACCTCTCTCTCCTCTCGCTCTCTCCGCCTCTTCCTATCTTTCCTCTCTCTGCCTCTCTCTCTTTTTCCTCACACAGGCATCAAAGAATGGAACGAAAAAACAAAAGGAAGAAGAGGAAGAACATCAATAAAGAAACGCAAAAGTTTCTCACGTCTTCATTTCCGTCCTTCCTTCTCCTCAGTTGCCGACCACCCGCCGCGCGACGGCGACGACGTCCTCGACCGTTGGCAGCGCCGCCTTCTCCAGCGCCTCGGCGTACGGCATCGGCACGTCCACGCCCGTCACCCTCTCGGGGGCGGCGTCCAGCGAGTCGAAGCAGTCCTCGACGGCCGCCGCGATCACCTCGGAGCCGACGCCGCACTGTGGCCACCCTTCCTCCACGGACACGAGCCGGTGCGTCTTGGCGACCGACGCGGCGATCGCGCCGCGGTCAAGCGGCCTGAGCGACCGCAGGTTGATGACCTCGGCCGAGATTCCGCTGGCAGCCAGGGCGTCGGCGGCCTTCAGACAGTACCCGACCATCTTCCCGAACGCGACCAACGTCACGTCGGTCCCCTCACGCATCGTCTTGGCCTTGCCGATGGGAAGCGTGAAGTCACGGTCGAGCACCGCGGGCGAGACGGCGAACGCCTCGCCGTAGAGGATCTCGTTCTCGAGGAAGATGACCGGGTCCGGGTCCCGGATCGCGGCCTTCATCAGCCCGCGCGCGTCCTCCGAGTCGTAGGGGGCGAGCACCTTGAGCCCGGGGACGTGCGAGTACCAGGCGGCGAAGCACTGCGAGTGCTGCGCCGCGACGCCGGCCGCGGCGCCGTTGGGGCCCCGGAACACGATCGGGCACGAGATCGCGCCCGCCGACATGTAGTGCGTCTTGGCCGCGGAGTTAACGATCTGGTCGATGGCCTGCATCGCAAAGTTCCACGTCATGAACTCGCACACGGGCCGCAGGCCCGCGAACGCGGCCCCCGAGGCGATGCCCGTGAAGCCAGCCTCCGTGATCGGCGTGTCGAGCACGCGCGCGCCGCCATGCTTGGCGAGGAGGCCGCGCGTAATCTTGTAGGCCCCCTGGTACTCGCCGACTTCTTCGCCGAGGACGAACACGTCCTTGTCGCGCTCCATCTCCTCGTCGAGGGCGGAGTTGAGGGCATCGCGGACGGTCATCTGGAAGAACGGAAGGGCAGAGGTGTTTTTGTTGAGGTCGAGGGTGAGAAGAAGAAAGAAAGAAGAAGAGAGCGATCGCAAGGAGCTTTTTTTTGTTCCGTTTTTTTTCTTTCATTGACGCCCATCTGAGGCAACGATGGCGTCGTTTTGGGGGCGCATCCCCGTCACAAGAGAGGCATGTTGATTGGACACATCGCCGGGGTATGCTGGAATGCGGAAGAGTGGAGCAGCGAGCGGGCCTTGCGCAACGCGAAAAACACAGAGAGCAAACGAAGCGGCGGCGGCGCTCGGCGCCGCTCGGCGCCGCTCCATTCTTGTTTCTTTCTCGCTCCCACTTGTGCCTTCGCATCTTTCTCTCTTCCTTTCTCATACCATCTGCGCCGACGAGAAGGTGCGCTGCTGCATCTCGGCGCGCGAGGCCTGTTTTTTGTTGAAAGAGAGAGAGGATGAAGGGAAAGAAAAACGTCAGGTTGCATCAGTTTTTTTTAGGTCGAGCATCGAGAGGCGAAACTCAATTATCTGGTTCTCTCGCTCGTTCCGTCGCCGGCGAAAGCTCGCGCTCTCTTAAAACGCACCCGCAAAGCCGACAGGCCCAGACGCGCGAGCGAGCGCATGGCGTGAGCTTCTGAAAAGAAGAGGAAAGAAGCGAAGAAAGAACGCGTTTTCTTCTCTTCTTCTGAAGCAAAGGACTCTTGAAAAGAGGGCGAGAAGAATGAGAACGAGTGAGAGAGGCCCGCTCCCTTTTTCCTCCTTTCCTCTCTCTCTGCCTCTCTATCTCCCTCTCCCCCCCGACCCGACCTCAAGACTACCGGAACTCAAACACGCTCGCGCACATTGCGCGCGGGGTAATATACAAAGTGTAAATGACATCAAAGAGCAAGGGGCAAAGCACAACTCTCTCTCTCGCACGCGCTCTCTCTTTCTCCTCTTCAAGGGCGGCTCTCTCCTCCTCCCCTCCAGCCGCCGCCGCCGCCGCCAAAGGTCCCTCCGCCGCCGCCGCCGTTGCCGCTCCCGCGAGAGCGCCTCCCGCGGGACCTCGAGGGCGAGGGACCAGCCGCTCGATCCGCGAATGGTGCCGCTGCTCCTGCTCCTTCCCCTTCGTTCGCGCGAGGAGGAGGAGGGGGAAAAGAGGGAGGAGGCGGGAGAGGCGGAGGGGTCTCTTGCCTCTGCTGCCCCTGCTGCTGCTGCTGCCGCTGCTGCTGCTGCCGCTGCTGCTGCGAAGGCTGCTGTTGCCAGTGCTGCTGCGGAGGAGGCGGGTGGAAGCCGCCACCACCCCCGTAACCCTGCTGCTGGTATTGCTGCTGCTGATAATAGTGGTGGTGCTGCTGCTGGTGGTGCTGCTGGTGATGCAGGTGCTGCGGCGGCGGCGGCGGCGGCGGTGGCGGCGGTGGCGGCATCAGAAACGCAGACTGTTGAAAGCTCCCTCCTACTCCTCTTCCTCCTCCTCCTCCGATCCCGCCGCCTTGCTCCGGGGGCGGTTCCAGGGCCGCGGCGGCCACGGAAGAGGCCGCCGCGGCGGCAGCGGCCTCCTCTTCTGCGGCGGCCGACGAAGCCCGGGCCGAAAAGAGCGAGTCGAGTCCCGGGGCGGCGACTGCGGCGGCCCCGGGAGCTGCTGCCGCCGTCGCCGCCGTCGCTGGCGTCGCCGTCGCCAATGTCGACGAAGCTCCCCAGGTTCCGCCCGGGAAGAGCGAGCTGCTCCCCCCTCCTTGCTGGTGCCCCCTCAGGTCGTGGGACCACTGCAGAGAACCAGCGGAGGAAGAAGAAGAAGAAGAAGAGGAAGAAGGATCCGGAAGCGGAGCGGAGGAGAGGGCGGTGGAGGCTGCTGCGGCGGCGGCAGAGGCAGCGGCGGCGGTCGAAGCGTTGAACGCGTCGAAGACAGAGTGAGGCAACCGCTGCTGCTCCGCCGCCGCGTGCGGGTTCCAAGAGACGGCAGAGTCTGCCGGCCCCAGCAGCGCAGACTGGAGAGGCGCGGCAGCTGCTGCTGCTGCTAACGCCGCCGCTGCTGCTTCCCCCCGCTCCCTTTCCAGCAGCAGCCTCTTCGTCTCGAGCCTCTCCTCAAGCTCCCGCAGCTTCTCCGCCGCGGCGTCCCTGCGGGCCCGCTCCTTCGCCGCCAGCTGGGCGTCGCGCTCGTAGTCCTGCTCGAGCGCGGAGAGCGGGGCGCGGGCCGGAGGCGGCAAGGCGGAAGAAGCAGCTCGATGAGAGTGCTCGGAGGAGGAAGAAGAAGAAAACTCTCCTCCTTCGATCGTCAGCTTCGACTTGATGTCGAGGAAGGACGAAGAGACCCCCCGAGAAGCTTCAGAGGGAGCCGCAGCAGCGGAAGCTGCAGCGGCAGAAGCTCTTGTCGCCGCTGCTGCTGCTGCTGCTTTGGCCGCGGCGGCCTTTGCCGCGGCAGCCGGGGGCAGCGTGCCGAGAGCGGCGGCCGAAGGAGGCCTCGCCGCTCCCGCCGCCGCCGAGGAAGAACGGAAGGGCCCACCGGCGCCACTCCTCCCCGCGGCGACGACAGCGCTCATCATCGGGCGAGGAGGAGGGGGAGGACCAGCAGCAGCATCGGCATAAGGGGCCGCGGAGGCAGTGGCTGCCGCCCGAGCCTCCGCGGCGGAGGCGAAGCCGCCCCGCTCCCGCTCCCGCCGCGTGCGCTCCGCCGCCTGGGCGGCAGCGACGCGGTCGAGCTCCTCGAGGAAGGCGTCCCTCTCCGGGTCTTCGTGCGGTCGAGGGGGCTCCTCCGCTGGAGCAGCAGCAGGAGGAGGCGCTTCGGCTGGTCCTCTCGACGGCGAAGGAGGGAAGAGGGCTTCCTCTGCTTCTTCTTCTCCTCTTTCGTCATTTTCTTCTTTCTCGCGAGCAGTGGCCGCTGCTGCTGCGGCTTCAGTTGCAGCTGCTGCTGCTGCTGCGGCAGCTGCAGTTGCAGCTGCAGCTGCTGCTGCCGTCGCGGCGATCTCTTCTTGTTCTGCTGCCCAGCGCCCTCGGTCGCGTCCATCTCGGTAACGATTGTGCGAGTTGGTGCCGTTGAGACTAAAGTCACTCCTGCTGCCTCCTCCTCCTCCTCCTCGTCCCCCTCCTCGCCCCACGCGGTCGCCGCGGTCGCCGCGGTCGCCGCCGCGTCTCCCGTTGCGGCCGCCGCCGCCGCCTCCGAAGCCTCCGAAGCCGTTGCCGTTGGAGCTCGAAGTGAACTCCCACGACGGGGCACGCTCGTCCTCGTCCCAGGCCGCGGCGCTCGCGGCTCCCACGTCCGGAGCGAGGGCGTCCAGCACGCGCGAGCGCGAAAGAGCAGAAGGGGCAGCGACGGCGTCGGTCGCGGGACCGACGCCGCCGCCGGCACGCAACAGCGACGACGACGACGACGACGACGACGGCGGCGGCGGCGACGGAGCCGCTCCGTCAATCACGCCCCCGCGCCACGACGACGAGGTCGAGGAAGGGTGCCGCGTGTCGGCGTTGCCGCCCCCCGCGACGTCGGAAGAGGCGCCGCGGCCGAGCGAGGGGAAATCGCGCTGGTCGAGGGGACCGCGGGAGGCCGGGGCCCCGCCGGCCGGGGCCGGCGGCGGCAGGAGGGCTCCCGCCGCCGCGGCCCGGAAGCCGCCTCCGGCGCCTCCCCCGAGTCGCGCAGAGGCATGTGATGCCGTGCCCCCGGCGGGCTGCTGCTGCTGCTGCTGCTGCTGCCACCTCGCTGGAGTAGGAGGAGCATTCGTGGTGGTGGTGGCGACAGCTGAAGTGGAGGTCGAAGAAGACGAAGAAGAAGACGGGGTCTGTTGCTGATGCTCTGTCGCCCAACCCGTTTGCCCGCCAGTCGCGCTGCTGCCAGGGCCTCCGTTTCCCGCGCCGCTCGAGGTCTTGTTCAGGGCCAGAGTCTCCTGTCGAAGTTTGTTTCAAGTGGGTTTGGGGCTTCGAGCGTGAGAGAAAGAGAAAGAAGGGAAGCGGAATCGTCGATGGCCAATCGTCTCATTTTTTTTACCTTTCTCTTCGATGGGAGGTTGACTGGTCTCGGGGCCGCGACGGACGCGGCCGACGCACCCGACGACGCTCCCGCGGCACTGTGGCTGCCGCCTCGGCGCAGGAGCATCAGGACCGGGGGAGGAGGAGGTGCGCCGCGACCTCCTCCGCGACCGCCGCTGCGACCACCGCGGTCGCCCATCTTGCGGCGACGGCGACAAAGAGCGAAGAGCGACGGAAGAGCACGGCAGTCGATGGAGAGGGCGTTTTCTTGTTTTTGCGGCTCTGGAGAACACCTGCCCTACGGGCCTCTCTCTTGCGCTTGGTGCGCGTGAGCCTCAATGACACTGTGTTCTTTGTCTCTGGCGAGGTCGCAAAGGCAGAAGAAGAGAAGCAGGGGAGAAGAGGTGGCGAGAAGAGAAGAAGAGCGAGACGACGAGGAAAATTTATGAAGATCGGAGGGAAGGGTTCATTTCAGAAAAGACGAAGAAAAAAAAACTGGCATTCTGCCGCGACGTTTCTTTCTCTCCTTCGTTCTCTACTTCTCGTCCTCTCCTTCGTTCTCTCTCCCTCGGTTCTCAAAAGCATCCCTCAAAGCTACGAGAAATCAAGGAAGAAGTAGAAGAAGAAAGGGGAAAGCTAAAGCCGGAGGGAAGCCAGCGCGGGAGCGAGCGAGCGACGACGCCGACGATCCGGCGCCGTTGCCCCCACCCCCCACCCCCCCGAAGAAGCAGATTCTTGTTTCCACATCCCCGGCGCGGGTCCCGGCGCGCATCTCGCGACAGCAGCATCCTCGTCGCTGGTGGCGGAAGCGGAAGCGGCGGCGGAAGGAAGAAAATGCTCGCTCTCGTCGTCGCCCTCGCTTTGGCCCTGCGGGTCAGCGTCGGCCTGGGCCCGTACTCGGGCGCGGCCGACCCGCCCAGGTACGGCGACTTCGAGGCGCAGCGGCACTGGATGGAGCTCGCCATCCACCTGGAGCCCTCGGAGTGGTACGTCAACTCCACGCGCAACGACCTCTCCTGGTGGGGGCTCGACTACCCGCCGCTCTCGGGCTACCAGTCGTGGCTGCACGGCAAGCTGCTGACCGCGCTCCTGCTCCCCGAGGGCGAGAGGGGCCGCGCGCTGGCCCTGACGCGGGAGTCGAGGGGCTTCGAGAGCCCCGGGTCCAAGCTGGCGATGCGCGCGGCCGTGCTGGCCTCGGACGCGGTCGTGTGGTTCCCCTGCGCGCTGGCGGCGCTCCTCGTCTTCTCTTCTTCGCCGTCGTCGCCGCCGCGCTCCTCGGGTGGGAAGGGGAAGAAGAAGAAGGAGCAGCAGCAGCGGGGCGGCAGCAGAGAAGAGGGAAAGGGACGGGGAGAGCAGCAGCAGCAGGAGCAGCGGCAACGGCAACGGCAGCAGCAGCAGCAGCAGCGGCGGCGGAGGGTGCAGTCTCTGCTCTGGCCCGCGGCGGCCGTGCTCCTCCAGCCGGCCCTCGTCCTCGTCGACCACGGCCACTTCCAGTTCAACGGCCTCGGCCTCGGCCTCTCCGCGGCCGCTGCCGCCGCCGCCGCCTCCGACTGGAGGATTCTCGGTTCCGTCCTGTTCACCTGCGCGCTCAACCACAAGCAGATGGCCCTTTTCTTCGCGCCGGCGTTCTTCGGTCACCTGCTGGGGAGGTGCCTGGAGTCGGCGAGGAGGGCGGCGGCGGGGCCGGCGAAGGGCGAGAAGACGAAGGGGGCGAGGTCTCCCTCGTCGGCGGGAAGCAACCGCAGGGAAGGAGACGCCCCTCCTCCTCCCCCCGCTCCCTCGCCCTCTCTGCTCCCGTTCTTGCTCCGAGCCGGGCTCCGCGCCGCGGCCCTGGGCCTCGCCGTCGCCCTGACGATGCTCGCCCTCTGGTGGCCCGTCGTCCCCAAGGACGAAAGGGGCCTCCCGCGCGCCGCGGGCGCGCTCGCCGTGCTCTCGCGGCTGGCCCCCGTCCAGCGCGGGATCTTCGAGGACTACGTCGCCAACTTCTGGTGCGCCTCGCACCCCCTCTTCGGGTGGAAGCGCCGCTTCTCCAGGGAGCAGCTCGCGAGGATGGCGGCGGCGCTGACCCTCATCGCGGCCTTCCCCTCGACGCTGCACCAGATGCTGAGGCCCTCGAAGAGGGGCATGCTCTACTGCATGGCGTGCTCTTCGCTGGCCTTCTTCCTGTTCTCGTACCAGGTCCACGAGAAGTCTATCCTGCTGCCGCTGCTGCCCGTGTCGCTTCTGGCGCTGGGGAGCGAGGAGGGGGAGGAGGAGGAGGAGGAGGAGGAGGAGGAGGACGACGACGAGCGGAAGCAGGAGAAGAAGGCGGCGACGACGACGAGCTCCCTCTCCCGCTGCCTCTCCGCCCCTCCCTCGGAGCGCTTCCTCGCCTCCTGGCTCCCCGTCGCGGGCTGCTTCTCCATGTGGCCCCTGCTGCGCAGGGACGGCCTCGCGTGGTCGTACGCCGGGTGCCTGGTGCTCTGGATCGGGGCCGTCGTGGCGTCGAGGCCCGCCAGGGGGGCGGGAGGGGCGCCGGAGCGGCGGCGGCGGCGGCGGCGGCGGCGAGGCACACGGAGGACGGAGACCGAGCTCGCCCTCCGGCTCGGCCCCGCCGCGGCCGTCGCGGGCGCCCTCGTCCTCCACGCCTGCCACGCCATGGTGCGGCCTCCGGCGTCGCTGCCCTGGCTCTGGGACGCCGCGATAACCAGCTACTGCTCGTTGTTCTTCTTCGCGGCGTTCGCCTATCTCAACCTGAGGATGTGGTTTGGGAGCCTCGAAGAAGGAGGAGGAGAACGGGAGGAGCAGCAAGGTCTGACTTCGACGGCGAGGGCTCTTCATCCTCGCCGCGCCGGGCCAGCAGCGGCTTCGTCGTCGCGGGCGAAGCGCGACTAGCGAGAAGAGACGGATAGAAAAAATACTGTAGAAATTGTTTGACTTCTTTTCTCTTTTTACATGGTTTTCGTGTCCTCTCCCGCGCGCTCAATCTCTCTCTCTCTCTCTCTCTCTCTCTCTCTCTCTCTCTCTCTCTCTCTCTCTCTCTCTCTCTCTCTCTCTTCTTTCTTCTT
>Ga0114918_10005094_pt1 | contig 11302 bp, 24 predicted proteins | sample LantaG_FD_87015 | JGI IMG/M metagenome (GOLD analysis project Ga0114918, IMG submission 87015) | Deep subsurface microbial communities from Baltic Sea to uncover new lineages of life (NeLLi) - Landsort_02402 metaG | ecosystem: Environmental > Aquatic > Marine > Oceanic > Sediment | place... | reverse complement strand
GCATGTCTTTAACACCCAAAGGGGCTACTATTGGGCATGCAGGGGCGTGGATTGATAATAAAATTCACGATCCTCGCGGAAACAAGGTGTATGCATATACTGCCCGGCATGAAAATAACTTCTGTATTACCAAATTATGGAGGTTGCTACCATGTCACTAATCAAAAAATTGTATCAGAGATTGCCACCACCACTGAGTGGTCTGGATTTCACTATAATGTTTGGGGAGTATCTTGATAACAAAATTTCAAAAAACGAGATAATTTTGGCTTGCATGTCCAGAGTCCTTGTACATTTGGAGTTTGTGTATACAACTGATAAATTATCTATGGCGGAATTAGAAGAGGCATATAGCCAAGCCGCTTTGAAAGTATTGATGTTAGTAAACAATGAAACAGAGGGTGCGGGAATCAGAAATCCTGCCTCCTACATATTTAATATGACAAAAAATATTCTTGTAGACCTCTACAGAAATAAAACAAAGGAAGAGACATCCCATATGTTAGATAACTTAGCAAGGGAGTCACATGAGCGTGACTACATTGATTTGATTGATATCCTGGTTTCCGTGTCCCTGGATGAAACTGATATTAATATTGTTAAGATGCGTGCTCAGGGAATTACTAATCGAGAGATAAGCGAGACATTGGGAATTTCCCCTTCAACAGTTAGTCTCCGCTTGAAAAACTTATACCGACGTTACACAACTATACAGAAAGGTTCTACCAATGAATAAAGTTCTAAGTGTACTACTACTTGCCCTAATTGCCACTATTATTTCAGCTTGTTTCATGCTACCCTCCTTGTCCGCTGAAATGACAGAACGTAAAGCTAACGAGGTTATTATCACGGCCCAACTGAAGGAACGTCAAGCCAATGAAGTAATCTTTCAGCAATCCACCAGAATCGTTACCTTGGAGGGGAGACTAACTAAAGCTATGGAGGCTGCCCAACAGAATGTTTATGCAATTGAACGGAGAGAGAAATTACTTGAAGAGACAGCTCTAAAACTTCAAACAGCAATGATAGATCTGGCAAAATCTGAGTCCTCATTAGATGCTAAGATCTGTGAAATAAAATTGGTTAAGGAGGAATTAGTTAAGGCTCGTTTGGATTTAGTCAGTGCTAAACGTACTAAAAGTAAACTTTCGAAAAAGGTACAGGAACTAACAAGACAGATTACTGTCTTGCAGAAAAAATTCTCAGAACTTGAACCGACGCCAAACTAGGAGGTAAGGGGTGAGAAAATTTCTAATAGATACCTGCGTTTTCTTCACCGGTGTTATTCTTTTCTATTTAATCATGGTCCTAAGATCCATGATCCTTATGCTGAAGTGACTACTATGAAAAATACACGAAGTTTCCTTATGCAACCAGAGCCTTATAATCCCCGCAAACATGATGTGGCGGGATGGTTTGTTTGTGAGTATGTGCATGGAGCCATGGCATTTTGGGATGGTGGGTTAAGCAGAGGGCAATTAATGTCAACGATACCCTGGGCTAAGTCCCCACCCGGCAAGTCTGTGTTATCACATGCCACCGGAATATGGTCAGCGGGGATGGAACCGTTAAGAGTCGAGGATAAATTTCTTGATGCCTTGCCATGTATGCCATTAGTTGGTATCTTAGGACATATGGACACAAATGGGTTGCAACTCGCAGTAACAGGATGCCCATCATTCAAGAATATATTGGACACTGGGGACGTACAACGGTCCAACGGAGTCAAGATGTTCTCTGTCTCACAGAATCTAAGATGGTTGTCTGTTAGAAAAAAGCACAAAGTTCCAGACCTATTGGAGATTCCAGACAACTCATCATTTGAGGATGAACTTTGGTTCCTGGACTATCATTTGCCAAGTTATCTAAGTAACGCATATTTGTTGTTACACAAGAAATTACCAATAAAAGATGTTAGTCAATCCCTGAAAGAAAAGTTAATTAGACACCCCACCGGTATTTTGTTGCGAGATCCCAAGAGTGTGTGGGGGCAGAACAATAAGGATAAATACTTGAGACTATTACCATAGGACAACCATGAGAATACCAAAATATATAAGCCCATCCCAGATATCATTGTGGGATCGAGATCGGGAGGGATACTATCTCCAACATTTAGCTGAGGCGCGATCTCCACGCATGGTACAAACGCAGGCCATGTCTATCGGTTCTGCCTTTGATGCTTATGTCAAGGCCGAACTGTATGCTCTGATTTTCGGGGCGGGAACAAATACGGAGTTTGAGTTCGACACTATTTTTGAGACACAGGTTTCAAAAGAGAATTGGGACTGGGGGCGCGAGAACGGTAAGTACATGTTCGAGTGTTACAAAGACTGCGGGGCATTCGATGATTTGATGGATCTCGTAGAAGACTGTCAGCACAAGCCTCAATTTGAATTCAGTGTGTCTGGGGAAGTTGGAAAGGTTCCTTTATTGGGCAAACCAGATATGCGGTTTGTTCATAAAGATGGGGCCCATATAATCTTGGACTGGAAAGTCTCTGGCTACTGCTCCAAGCATGGGGCGAGCCCGGCAAAGAATTATCAACTTGTCAGAGATTGCTGGGATGGTGACCCAAAACCATCCCGTACAAATGGACAGGCGCATAAGGGTTACGAAGAGATTATTTGGCACGGCATTCCAATTAATGAAAACCCATTAGAGCACGCAAACAAGACCTGGGCAGAACAGTTAGCCATCTATGGTTGGTTATTAGGAGAACCAGTGGGCTCAGAGGACGTCATCGTATGTATTGACCAAATAGTTGCCAAACCAACTAACGGTCTACCTTTATTACGAGTGGCTAATCAGAGATCAAGGATTTCTCCAAAGTTCCAACATGACTTGATGCACAAGATCACCAACTGTTGGAAAGCAATCCAAGATGATTACATCTTTGATGATGTATCAAAAGAAGAGAGTCAGGCCAGATGCGAAATCCTTGAGCGGAGAGCAGAGGCGGCGGCGTGTAAGAATGTAGGCCTTCCAGCATTACATGCATATATGGAAGAACAAAGTAAAATATACAAATTCTAAGGAGAGTCATATGACACAATTTGAAAGAGCCCTAAGTCGCATTATCACCTCTGGCATGAATGCTGAAGGAATTGTACAGGTGTTAAAAAACTTGAGAGATACAAAGGTCCTAACCGGATCTATGAATTCTGCCGTTACACTTGGGTTTAATTCTGATGACGAGTTAGTCCCTGGGGATGTGATTCCTACCGTAACATTCAGTGTTATGACAGTACCAGAAAAAGATGAGGAATAAACCATGCTAGACCAATTTTGGAATCTAGCCGCTGAAGCACTCAGTCAAAATCAATTCTTATCGGGGGGAGCAATCTTGGCAGGTGCCGGGATTGCTCTTGCTTATTTACGCCGCTTACCTGCATTACTTTATGCTTGGGGGAGTCGCCGTGTGATAACCAGGGTAGATATTCTTGACAGAGATGAGGCTTTTACTTGGGTGGTACAGTGGTTGGCACAACACCCATACAAAAATCGCTGCCGCTTGTGGACTGTGAAGACTAGTAACTCTAGTGATGCCATAAGGCATGAGTCCCAGGGCGGGGGATCAACTGAAAAGAAGAAAGACATCATCCTCTCACCTGCCCCGGGGCCACATTTCTTTTTCTACAAAAAGAGATTAGTAATTTTGCGAAGACACCGGCAAGAGGGAGGAGACTTGAAAGGGGGCACACTAGGTATACAAGAAAGGTTTGATTTAACTATCTTTACCAGAAAAGCCAGCGTCGTGCGTGACCTGTTAAAAGAGGCTCGTGACACTGCCAACCCAGATGACAAATCTACCATTAGAATATATCGTTCTGATTGGAGTACATGGGTTTTGGTACGAAAGCAATCAATTAGATCCATGGCGTCGGTCATTCTTGAGGATGGTATGGCTTCCAAAATGTTGGAGGATATTGAGGCTTTCAAAAAGGCACAACCGTGGTACCAAGAGAGAGGTATCCCATACAGACGAGGGTACTTGTTGTATGGCAGCCCTGGTAATGGCAAGAGTTCACTAGTAACAGCTTTGGCCTCAGAATTAGGGATGGGTATCTGTTTCCTTAGTTTAAGTAGTTCAGGACTCAATGACCAAGGGTTGGTATCACTGTTTAGCGAGATCCCACCTGGATGCCTAGTGTTGATTGAAGATATAGACTGTGCATTTGATAAGAGGGAACAAGAAGACTACATTACTTTTTCAGGTTTACTTAACGCCTTGGATGGTATCGTTGCGACGGAGGGCCGAATAGTCTTCATGACCACTAACTATCGTGAGAAGTTGGATGAGGCTCTTATCCGCCCCGGCAGGTGTGATGTCGAGATGGAGTTTACTAACGCCACAGAGACGCAGGGAGAGCGTTTATTCGCTAAGTTCTTCCCCGGGTCTGATGATCTTGGTAAAGACTTTGGCACTGTGTGTGCTGGTGGGGAGTATAGTATGGCCCATTTGCAGGGTGTGTTAATCAAACACAAAGATAATCCAGAATTGGCCTTGACATCGGTTAAAAAATAGTGTATAATTGTATTATGGAGGTTAATATGAAACAACTTATTGAAGGTAATATATTTGACACACTGCCCGGATGCGGTCAAGCAAAGTGTATTATAGCTGATCCACCGGATGCTATTGGGCTAAAATATAAGAACTCAATTGATAAAATGAAGCCTGATGTCTATGAACAGTTCATGTGGGACTGCTTGAATCTGTTTATATTACATACAGATTTAGTGTGGATAAGTTACAATGCTAGATGGATAGATATGATGGGGCATCTTGTATATCAGTTACTGAAGGAACATAGTTCCCTTGAATCTAAAACACTAATCCAGCCGTTTACATTTGGTCAGAGTAATTCACGAGACTGTGGTAACGGGTTTCGGCCCATTCTGAGACTAAAAGATAAGACAGAGGCAACCATTTACCCAGACCAGATACGTGTGCCTAGTTGGAGGATGATTCATGGGGATAAGCGAGCTAACCCAAAGGGGTGTGTGCCTCTGGATGTGTGGCCCTTCCCCAGGGTAACGGGCAATTCTAAACAGCGTCGGAAGTGGCATCCAACACAGCTACACGAGGGTCTTATTGAGCGAATCATTAAGCTGTCCACCCAGGAAGGCGATACGGTCTATGACGTTTTCTCAGGTACAGGGACCGTGATGCGAGTATGTGAACGATTAAACCGGAACGTGGTCGCATTTGAAGCTGATCCGTTCTATTGTGATAAACTTAGAGAGGAACACAAATGCCAGTAGTAAAAGATTTCACAGGTAGACGTATAACTGAGGGGGCAAAACTTGCCTACCCAGTTCGGAGAGGTTCAGCCATGTGCCTTCGGTCCATGGTTGTAAATGCGGTACTTAAAGTCGGTGAGGTGGTTACTATCGCCGGTATCAATGATAAGGGCAGTTCTGTAAAGTTGACGCAGCCTGCACGAACAGTTATTATTCCATAGGGAGAATTCTATGTTGAAACAAGTATGTTATGTAATCTCAATAGCCAGTGTGGTTTTATCAGCCATATTGGGAGTCATCTCAGTTTGGTTTGAGAACCTACTACCAGATGGTTTCGTTGGCCGAAGCCTCACCACTTTACTTATTATTTTCGCTGCCGCCGTTGTAGCCGCTGTTGTCACAGGACTGAACAACAAATTTGAAACCAATATTACTACAAACAATCTAAGGGTAAAATAATGTTTATTGACACTGTTACGTTTTGTTATATTACTGCCATGGGAACCGTTGGCATCGCTGCCATGCTCGGCTTAATCGCTGTGTGGTTTGAGGAGCTATTGCCGAAGAGTTTCGTGCAAAAAGCATTCTCGACACTGGGTATAATCTTTGCTGGTGCCGTAGTTGGTGCGATTCTCACTGGCGTTCGCTCTTGGTTCTAAGGGAGATAACATGATTACGTTTGACTATGTGTGTGAGGAATGCGGACTCAGATTTACATTTCTCCAAAAGGATCACCGAAAGCGGTACAATCCTAAAAAGTGCCCTGAGTGTGGAGTTGAGACGCCACCGACGCGACTGATAAACTCAGTGCGTACTAAGAGCTTCTATGGTCCACAGCATCCCAGGCATAGGCGGGGGCTAACCCATGCTACCCCTGCCCCAATATTGCCAACATACTCTAAGGAGGACTTGTAGTGAATCCTCTTAGGGCATACACTTACACCCGGGACAATAAGAAAGTCACCGGGTGCATACTAGAATGCTTCTACTCACCTAATCACAACGGTGAGGTATGTGCATTCTTACCAGACGTGGGAACAAAATTACAAGTAATTACTATTGAAAGGATGTTCATAGATGAACGAAGCGCCCCCGATGTTAGAGAACGAAACCTGCGAACTAATGACCAATGTGATGAATCGTCTAATTGATCTGAAGCAGGGGAATCCATACCTTGACACTGAGACTAAAAGATCAGCCGTGCTACTGGAGACAATGGTGCGGGCCATGCAAGATGTAGTTTTGGACAACTCCTTGAGAATTATTTGACAAGCAAGCATTTATAGTGTATAGTTGTAGTGTAAGACAATCACCAACCTGGAGATAACATGGAACAACTGGTTAGAAGAAAAGATAGTGGCCTTGTCCCGTTTCCTAAGCATTGGCCCAAACGCATACTTGGGGGTCGGGCAACATTCCAGACCAAGTGCGACATGCTAGTAGGACCTTGTAGTTGCCTAATGACGCACATGGAATACCACGAAGATACACTATATCTATTGCGTGAGTACTCAGCAGAAATTGAACCCCTGGTTCTACGGCATAAGAGCGACGGATCGATCTTGGTCCCCAAGTACTGGGTGCAAAGCGATTTTATGCAGGGCCATCACTCCCATTTGGTGGGGGCATGTACTTGCGGCAAAACCCACACGGGTACAGAAGCCTGTGTGCGTACACTTTTGGACAAACATATTGCTGTATTTGCATGAGAGTTGTCTACAGAAACATTGTACTGAAGTATCAGAGCCTCCTTGGTATGGGGTGCTACACATTTGAGTGTGTAGCACAAGATGCCTTACAGGAGGCTCGTTACATATCTACAGCAACACTTTTAGAGATGATACTAGAGTTAGAAAAACATGGTTATATTACAAGTACCTCACCCGATGCTGACGTGCAATCTTCCGTACAATGACACCCCGGTGCCAATTGAACATACATTAGTTATGTTAAAGATGATGAACAAATTAATGGCAGATGGGTTGGCTGCCAATCAGATTGGATACCCGTTCCGTATTATCACAGTGGCACCCAATCTAGTTATGATTGAGCCTGAGATACTGGAGGTAGAGGGAGAATTGGTAGCCGATAAAGAAGCTTGTCTAAGCCTCCCAAACGCAGTATATTCAGTTGAGCGGGCTCTAAAAGGTGTGACAGTTCGTTATAGAGATACATGGAATATTTTGCGAGAACACAAGTTCCATGGGTACACTGCCAGGGTTATACAACATGAGATAGATCATCTTAATGGTATTCTAATATCAGATAGAGGAACAGAGATATGATAACTGAGTGTAAAAACGGTGAAACCCTATTATACTATCCATATGGTAGTACAACGGGGAAGAAGTGCTGGTACGTGAAACCAGATAAAGATGGGGAGGGTAGACATATTGTTTTGGATTTAGGGGCTGAGGTCTTGACAGCGTTGTCTGTGGCCGAGGAAGATTTGTATTACGCAGACAGTTTAATGGTACCGACTCCAGCCACATGCACGAATTGTGGTCAGAAATTCTTGCGAAAAGGCACCAACGACTCTTGGATATGTGATGGATGTTTCTACGGTGAAAAGGATATCAAGTGTACTGTGTGTGGTAAGAAAACAAATGATTTTTACAGTCCAAAATCTGGAGTGGTTTGTAATGACTGTATAGAGAGCCTAGAATGAAGAAAAGATACTTTCGACTAGCGAGAAAGGTGGCGGTAAGAGGTGAGGACTGTAGACAGTTTCGTTTGGGGGCTGTGGGGATACGCTGTGACGGGACAATAGTAGCCTCTAAGAATATTCCTAATCGTGAGCCTGAGCCCCAGGCTCATGCTGAGGCTAGGTTGGCTAAGAAGCTCGACCAAGGGGCGGTAGTATACGTAGTGCGTGTGGCCCGTGATGGCAAGCTTACAATGGCCCGTCCATGTAAGGCGTGTAGACGAGCTTTGAGAAATCGCCATGTACGTAAGTGCTATTATTCTATTAATGAAAATGAATATGGTGTAATAAGGTTTAAGAAATGAAGTTCTTTCTGAGTAGGAGCGGTGACTTTGAAACTGAGACTGGTATTTGTCTGGGAGACTATTTGGAATTATTTTTCTATGATGTAGTTCAGTTTGATACTGGTAAAGTAGTTACTGGGAATTTTGAAGTGCGGATACTGCACAGCCTTGTACACAACGAAGACTTACAAGAAGATGCTCAAATGGTGGTTCACACCTGGGCGTCTTTGAAAACTTATCTAGATACCTTGAGTCCTAGTAAAATTAACTGTTTGTCAGTACACCCGGGGGGCATCATAAAAGTAAACCATAGAAAGGTAACAAAATGAATCTAATTAAATCACTATTCAAGACTGTCGGACTTCTGTATGTTGGTGGAGCTATCGCAACTGCCGGGATCTCTTGTATGTTTAGTTCTAATAGACTAATGGAAGAAGATTGGCTGGAGATTTTCTATGAATCCCTATGCTGGCCGTATGTTTTTATGATTATAACTTGACAAACCTGATTCTTGGTGTATACTTGTTATAGTGAGGGAACAATGATACATGAATTAAAAAACAAATATAAAGACAGGGTCAAAAGTTTCTCACACAAGATTATAGACTTCGTAAGAGAATTCTATGTTCTTGAGCTTAATGATGGTTCTGTTTATATTCAAACAACAGTTGTGGACTTTAATGAAGAACTAGTTCTATCAGAATTATTGTACTCAGCAGACAAATACAAAGACACTTTTGTGTTAGTAGACCGGGCGAGATCCGGGGCCGGTTTTCATGAAATGAAAAACTACCCCAGGGACTCAGAGATACCAATGTGGTCAATGATAAAGGTAACAAAATAATGACATCTCTACAGTTACGAGTAAGCGGACAATGTAGTCCGTATGCAATATTTTTCTTACGTGACGGCTATCCTGGAGAAATAGAAATCCAGAGATCCAATGGTGATCGAGTAACGATTGTAGCATCTGGCAATGTTATACAAGATTGTATTAATTTTATTTATGCGGAGTATTGTGTACGTTTTTCAGAAAGTGATTTCCACTGCGCTGAAGTTCCTACTTCCCGGGGGCACACTGTATATGAGCTAGTTACCTATGGTGAAATGGAACCATGCGGAGACTTGGAATGGACCCCAGACGCCCCGACTGATGCAGCAGAATGTGAAACCATGCGATTTTCATTTTCCCCAACTGTACAGTGGCAGGCAGGCTTACGACACACTACAGCACCAGCACCAGCACCAGCACCAGCACCAGCACCTTATAATCCAAGAGAACCAGAGACCGAAATGCCTTCAATTTCCAGACGCCGACGACGACGTTATTTGACACTTATGCCTTTCAGCAGTTTCAAAAAGACTGCCCAGTGCCTCAGTGATCGTGACCTTCGATTTATGCGAGTGGCGGCACTACGTGTGCTACGATCTTTCACGACGTTACCACAGGGTTTGAATGATGCTCGTCGCAAGGCTATTGCTTTGTGGGAAAACAATAAGACTGCCTTGTGCCGATATGGCATAGCCATTGCAGAAGAGATGGCTTTTCGGGGCTTTGAGAACACGTCTATTGACGAATTCAGATCCGGACTACAAGGCGTACTAGGTTTCAAACCAGCGTGGGTATTTTGGCCCCGCCTACAGAATGCACATAAGGGTTACTTGAAGCTACGAGGGATTCGTGATAACTTTGTCAAGCGGTTGCATACCACCCTCAAGGAAACTAATGACTCGAAAGGTATCCGTGAATACTTGCAGTCACATGACCTAAAGAATGTTCGCAACATGAATTTTGATGACATTGTGGGTATTGACACCGAAGCTACGGATGATGGGCATTATAATCAGGTGTTTGCCTTATGTGGGGCCTACGAAGAATATGTTTACCCAGAACCCCTTACAAGTAACTAACCATGTTGAAGCTACCACAATGCCTATTAGAAACTGTAATGAATTTGACGGCACCAGCAGCATATTGGATGTTGGACTCTCTGAAAGAGAGTTCAATAACAGTATACTATGGAGGGGTCGAGTTCCCACTCAAGAAATTGGTTTACCGGGACGATATCAGCTACCAAGCAGCATCCAAAGTAATGGTATACTTTTGGGGCGGGCCACCGACCCATCTAAATTGGTACTTTGGGAGCCTTCAGGAATTGGTCGCGGATTGTCTCTTGGACTACTTGTTGAATCATTCGGAGTTGGAACTGTTAAAATGTCTGGGAGTGCAAGAATGTTGTCAAAACTCAGTAAACACACAAGATACAAATTGTCTTGCATCTCAGCCGTTAGATGCGTCAACTATATTAGCTACATCTTTGATGCCGGTGGAAATGTAGTATTTATGCCCAATGAAGTAAACACTTGCATAGACGAGATGTTAATGGGTGTTAATGGTGCAGACAAGATACCAGCATCATCCTTAGGCCCAATACAATTTATAGGCGGACCCCCAGGAAATAGGAATTTTACAACAGGTTCCTTACTTACTGTTTTAGAAGACTTGATTTTATTATCAATGTGTGGAAACCAAACTCATAGAATAGAAAGATTAGAAGAGGCTATGTCCTCAATAACCTAATGAAGTATCTTGAACAAAATCTTGAAGACATGACGGCGATAGCAGTCCTGGATATACTTTGCGACGACTTTGCCGCTGGCACAGAGACCATATGTTTCCTAGGCACTAAACGAACCGTTGCATTGATGAACTTGCGACAAGAGTACCAGGATCTAGGTGCTGTGTTGGCCAAGCATATTGGCCCTCTGAAGTTCTGCGGGGGCCCAAAGAGTCATAATGAATATTTTACTGGAAACCTGTTGACGGTGTTGATGGACTACATTCTAATTGAATGGGCCTACACCGGTGCCTATGCCGACATGGTAGAGAAGGAAATGGTGCTGTGAAACACCTATCACTGATAGAATTCAAATCTTCTGTGGAATTGTTTAGGTACATGCCAGCCTTTGAAGCGGTTGATGTTCTATGTTCCATTTTCAATACACCTCAGAGTACAATCTTTGTTCCAGGTACAAAGATAACGGGAGGTTATGATATAAAACAAAT
>Ga0114918_10005093_pt1 | contig 11304 bp, 6 predicted proteins | sample LantaG_FD_87015 | JGI IMG/M metagenome (GOLD analysis project Ga0114918, IMG submission 87015) | Deep subsurface microbial communities from Baltic Sea to uncover new lineages of life (NeLLi) - Landsort_02402 metaG | ecosystem: Environmental > Aquatic > Marine > Oceanic > Sediment | place: Baltic... | reverse complement strand
TCTTCCGTAAGTATATTCTATAACTTGTGGCTTCCTTTGATTACTAAGATATAAATCATATGCATCAGTATTACTCCCTATTCCTATTTGAAGAATTATCGCTGTTTCCGTATCAGCAGAAGCCGGACTAGCCGCTCTCCTAATAGTAACCCAAAATGGCATATTTTCACTTAAAAAACTGCTAGATTCCACTTCCCACCACATACCATCCCTAACCTTTTTTTGGTTAATAACATGTAATTCAGGCTCTGGTAGTGGTTTTTCCGTAGCGGTTGTTGTAGTTGTAGTATTATCTTTTGCTTGAGATGGAGTGGTCGTTAAGGCATCAATAAATATCCGTAAACTTCTCTCATCATTTGGGCGAGGTTCCCCCGGAATAACTGCATCAGCCCATTCAGGACCAATATAATCCTTAGGGGCATTAATATAATCTCCGGGTTGATAAAGGGAATAATTTTCCAAATCCTTGGTGATATCGTATATGATACCATCTAAACTATGAACAGGCTTCCATAATATAGTAGGCTTACTTGAATCAGCTAAACTTTCACCATTAGAGGATATCATATAATTATCAACATAGGCTTTTCTTTTAGCAGGAAAAATAGCGGAAAAAGATTCCGAACCATCTGTAACATACTCTGCCAAAAATGGGTAAAAAGGATTCGGCTTTTGGATAGTATCCCAAATTAAAGCGTTAACATCAAACTGATATCTTTTCACGGCTTTAGTAATATGAGGAAGCCTATTTAATAGCTCAACCTTAACTTTAGCTTTTCCTAAATTATCACTCATAATCCTACCTAAAAATTATCTGCTATTTTCCAACTTCTTGCGTTACTAGTATCCATGCAGACCATCTCATTCATGTCGCCGTAATAAAAAACTTTTATAATGCCTTCAGGGGTTACATATCCGGAAAGTCTCTGATAGTTTATAATCCCAGAGCCTATTAGGTCTTGATCCATTCTGTCATACCTATTCTGCATACTTTCTTCTAAACTTGTGGTGTCAATTCCTGCTTGTTTTTGTTGAGAAAGCGTCCTTAATTGATATATATCCGACCAATCTGTATATTTAATCTCTATCCCTTCCTCAGTTATATACATTAAATAATGGTCAACTAAAACTCCGCCATGCCCCTCCCTAGACACAACTGTATCACAGCCAGTCCATGTTCTGCCATTATTATCAGAGAATACCATCTTTATGCCAGAAACACTATCATATATTAAAAGATATGTTCCGTCAGGCATTATGGACGTAGATATTAAATCCATCTCTCCCCCAAAAACAACTTGAGAACCTGATTCTTTCGGTCCGAGAACCCTAACATATCCATCAGGCAACAACTTCGATTCAGAGGTATAACTATAGTCATCTTGAACCTCTGTATTTAAAGTACCATTTTCTGAGAGCCAAGACTTATCGAAATCTCTTAAAAAAACATCCTCGATAAGTGGCGGTCTCCATAAAAATGGCAAAAACGTTTCGTCTTTAGGCTCTACTAAAAATAAATTACCTAAAAGATTTCTAACATCAATACTATAGCCCCCTATATGTACTCCACCATTACTAAGAACTCTTACAAATATCATAATAGTATCATTAAGGGGATTATAAATAGATGAATGATACTCTGCATTATTCATAAGCATTATAGGATATTGCCCATCGCCAAATTTTCCACTACTATAAAACCTTTTCTTTAAAGGAGTCCCCCAATAAAAATCATCATCAGGAGATCCTATAGCCATAACAGCCTTATTTGTTCTCCAGTCCCCTGAATTATTCTCTATATCATTAACATTAAACCTAAGTGACGAATAATTCTGACCATACAATAATAAAATCTCGCCATCTTTCAACCTTATCATATCATAAAGTCCAGGATCTTCAATAGTTTGGCTCTTCTTAATATACTGAGCCGTAACCCCACTAATCTCACCATTAATAATATATATATCTTCTTCGCCACCTTTTATATCTGCGGGAATATCAACTTCTGTTTTTATACTATATTGTGAAGTACCTTCCTTATAAGCATATACAGGAGAAACTATTTGCCCGCTTGAAGTCGTAAACTCATTACTATCTATTAAAAGTGGATTTATGCCTAATTTATTGGCGGCCTGCAAATTAACGACTCCATCTCCTGAAACTATAAACCCATGTAAATTATCCCTTGACCCTATTCCAAACAATATATAATCTCCATCCTTGGTAGCAACAGGAAGGACGAAACCTAATCTCCTTAACCTTTCCTTATCTACATCTAAACTAATCCTATCTCCACCATCTTCAATAACACCAACAGATTCATATTTGCCAACAGCTATTTCGCTTTTTATAGGATACTCTTTATAGTCCAAAGACCCTCTTCTAATGGTCATGCGATTAGTATTGGGGTCTACATAAGCTATCCACCCTTCCTGTCTCAAGGTATGAAATAAAGAAGCTATCCCCCTACCACCCGTTGGGACTGTAACTAAAAGAGCGGCATCCCTAGTGCTACCAGACGATCCGTCTGTGTCTAATCCAAAAAGATAACCCATACAAACACTAACCCTTGCATTTAAAGGTATATCTATATCGTAAGGGGCAGAACGAAATAAACCATCCATACATAATTTGTCACTAATAAAAAGACCCGAAATATCATCGCTAGCCGCACCGAAATACTTCATATCAAACGTATAGCCATTCTCTTTTGAAAAACCACCAAAAGTCTTAAATGTGTTGTCAAAAGAAATATACACCCTTGTTCCCTCTAAACTTGTAATGTCTCCTGTGACCCTAATAGGAACTTTATATCCCATAACAGAGTCAGCACGATTTGAAGGTGCGTTTTCAAAACTTATGTTTGTTATCTCAAATTCTTTATTTTCACTTGGAGATACTATTTTCCACCCCTCAAATTTATCAAACATCTTCTTGGGATTAAGTGACGTTCCATTAGGAGATTCATTAGTTGCCTGTCCTTTGTCCGAATAAGTCTCCCTATACCTATATATGAAATTATTTTCCGTTAGATTGGGATCATCATACCTATTGTAAACCCTCCAAGAAATACCACTATCAAACTTAACGTTTAAAACTGCCGAACTTTCTTCATCGTCTGGGTTATATTTAATTCCACTTATCTCTCCATTAAAAACCCCTGTAGAATTGCCAATATCACTCCCATCATAATGTTCAGATATCAACCACCCATTATGATTAACTATTGAATATTCATTTGCAACATCCGGATTAAGGTAAGATTGCCCATCTACACTGCGTCTACTAACATCTAATACATCTGCTGTTACTTGAGCCAATATTTTATAAAAATTATCTCCTACTTTTATATATTGTCCCGTTAAATTATCATAAAAGAAATTCTGTCTAGTAGTACTACCTAATATAGATAATTCAAGCCTGACAACTTCTAGGTTTAACTTTAATGCATTAATATAATCATCGGCGGTTGCGGTTTCTAACGGATCAAATTGACTACTAGATTGGGTTGTGGAATCTTGCGACGCTCCATCCCCTAATGCGTCAAAATCAGGTTCAAAATTATTATATTCTTCGTACCTTACACCATCCCGATACCTGCCACCTAATGATGCATTGACGCTTTCAGCTTCCCCCAATCCAGTTTCCCTACTAATATTTTCAAAAGGATAAAACGCCCACGCAAATGTTCCCGTATCGTCAACAGATGTCCTAAATGTAGCTCCGGGAACAAAGCTAGACACCTCTGAAGTATCTGCATTTTTAAATATATACATACCGGTAAAATTACCCTCTACATATGGCGAAATATGTGTTGTAACAAAAAGGTTATATCCGCTATTAGGTAGCCCCTTATCTTCCTCCCTACCTTGCCACGAACCACTTAATAAATATGGATCTTCTATACACCACGGATCACTTAACTCATAAAAATCTCCGGGTTCTATAATATTACCTTCTCCGGGATCGCTTATTATTAAATCCCAATTACTCTTAACGCCCAATATATCAACCTTAACTTTTTCGGGAATAGGCTGTCCTGACTCTACTTTATCATTAAAATTGGTGATATTTATAGAAGCACCATCAAAAGACACATCTCCCGGAGGTGTATCTTTTTCAATATCTAACGTAAGCAAATGTTCATCACCAACCTTAACATACCTAACTACACTACCATGCAAAACATATATTTTCTTAGCCTTATAATTTTGAAATAACTCTACATAAGAACTAGAAACAACTATCTCTCCTGTAACCGGAGCATTAACGATACTAAAACGTATATACGCATGTTGTTTAAATAAAGAATCTACACAATATCCTGATTGAGGACCGGGATTAGCCAATTCCCACCCAAAGTCTGCTTGTTGGGGAAATTTTTGTAATTGTTCTACTGTCTGAATACCCCCTAATGATCCTTGAATAGTTCCACTAGTACCTCCAGAAACCGCAAAAGCTGAAAATAAATCTATAGGAACAATCCATGTAATCAAATCACAATGAGACGCCAAAGATTGCATCCAAAACGCAGGCGAGGGGGTATATAAATTGGGAAACGGAGCATCCCCTTTAGCTATTTCTCCGTTTATTCGGGTAGCTAATCGTCTCCACGGATTCCAACCAGATAAAGTTTTAGTAAATCCCGCCATTCGTATTCCATTTCAGTTTTATATTATGCTGCTTACTATTTCTTTTGTTGTTTCAACGTATTTTGACAATTCACCCGTAGGTTTCAATGTAACTTCTATTTTTATCATATTCCCTCCATATGGTGTTCCGGGAGATAAGGTCTGAACCCCTGATGCAGCGGGTTGTCCTTTAGCTGACGCTGCACTTTCAGTACTAAGTTTCATTAAATTTGCCTTATGATCTTGATAATTAAACCCACTAAATTCTTTTTTTGCTATTCCGGGATTAATTGGAGAAGAATCAGTTAATGATCTCTTGTTTTTAGTTCCCATATCTCCGGCTTCATATGCGGCTCTAACTTCTTTTGTTCCTACCGATGCTGTTCCTACCGTTGTCCCTGCGTTATATTCTTTTTTATAACCATATATATCTTTATTATCGCCTTCCTGCTCACCCTTAGTTCTCCCCGATTTATAACCTGCCCCAGTAAATGAACCGGCCACTTTTGTTCTACCGCCGCCAGTATCCTTAGCTCTCATACCACCAAGCGCCATTGTATTCATTCTATCTTCACCCGTTGCATCTTTTACCGACTGCATTAATTGAGTCACGCCTTTATCTTGAGTACCTATAATTTTTGAGAACTCACCGGCTCCAGCAGCCATTTCTGTCATAGCATCTAAATAACCCTCACGAACATCCTTAGTTATATCATATATCTTCTGCTGCTGTTGTAATTCTTTGGTCTTAAGATCTTGTTGCTCTCCCCATAACCTAGTCAAATCACTAGCTTCTTGTCCTGTCTTACCTAGGGTATTTTTAATATATGCTTCAGCCTCCCCTATTGTTTCTGTCGCCAAAACACGCTTAGCTTCTTCTGCATTTATTCCGGTTAATGTTTGAGCCGTTTGTAATGTCACCGCTTGTTGGCTAACGTATTGGTCTTTCATTTTTGATGCAAGAGCAACTTGTTTTTGCATCATTTCAATACTAGCGCCCATACCAAACTGTGCAGATTCCATAAGCTTTTTCTCTGCCTCAAGCCTAGATTCCGCTTTACTTGTCATTTTCTCCATGTTACGGGTTTCGGCAAGACTCATATCATAGCTTTTCTTACTTACTTCAAATTTCTTTTGCTTATAACCTATTTCTGCCTTAGACAAGAGAGACAGAGTTTCCTCATTCGCAAGGTACTCATCTGACCCAACGACAAGTTCCGCCTGCTTTTTATTAATAGCATCTATAGCTGCCCCAACTTGATCAAAAGCGCCTTTCTTTGGATCGAATTTAAAATCCATATCCGCATCGCCAACTAATTTTAACCTTCCCTCAAGTATGGTTTTTTGTAAATCAGCTTGTCTCTCTAATGACCGTATGGCAGCGGAATAAGACTCCCTATCTACACGACCAAACTCTTCAGCATTAGCTATCTGTTGATTCTGAGATTCTGTTATTCCTTGAACAACCTTGAGTTGAAGCTCAGCCTGTTGTACTGTCAATCCCTGTCCACGCTCGCCCTCTTGTATCTGTTTATTGGTTTCGGCGGCTGCTTTTCTCTGCTCTTCCATTTTATCTGCCAACTCTCCTGCACTAGTCACGCCCCCATCGAGTTGTTTCTCTATTGATTTTAAAACTCCAAAACCCTCAATATCCTGTATATTACCTCCTTGGTTTTTAAACATAGAAGACACATCTACATTACTATATTGTTGTTGTATCTGATCCATTAATTTTTTATTATCATTCAAAATATCATCAGCATTGTCAACTCCAAATAATTTTTGAACAAATGCGTTATCCCCAAATTTGCCAACCCAATCAGAAATACCAATAAAATGATCCAAAAGTTTACCAATACCATATCCCGCAGCACCCGCAGCAGCAACAGAACCTCCAAACTTAAGAAGTCCAGTTACCCCTCCGCCTCCTAACATAGCTGCCCCTTTTGTTAAGGAAGTGACACCTTTAACTAAACCTACAAATGGCTTTAAAGCCTTTAAAGCCGTGAACGCCCCGACCACACCCATAATCTTATCAGGAGATCCTTCCATTAACTCTAAAAATTTTGTAGCAACTTGAGCCATTTTAGTAAATATAGGCATAGCCGCCTGACCAAGTGCAACTAGAGTATCCTTATATTGCGCCTGAACTTTTCTTGCGGCCTCACTCTGATCCCTCATTCTAGCTTCTTCACTAGTCAACTCTTTAGTTTCACTAACCATCTCATTAATAGCTTGAGCAGATACGCCTACTATAGTGGCTCTACGTCTCATAGCTTCGTTAGTTTTATTTATCGCCTCCCTTTCAGACACAGATAGTTTTCTATTTTCATCTCTAGCCTTTTTTAACGTAGCAAGATTTCTAACTTGCATGTCATAAATTCTAGAATCCTGTTGTTGAACGGACTGTAACCTTTGCCAAGATTTAGCAGCCTGTTCATTACTCATTGACTGAGACTGAATAGATTCATACAACTCCGACATAGCTTTTGTGCCCGGTGGAATACCAACAAACGCCTCAGACATACTTCTTGCCAATCCTAAAAACTCACCTTTAGATATAACTAGAGATTCCGTTAAACTATCTATATTACCCCCTAAACTTAAAACCTCACCAGAACCAGCACGTTGAGCTTGTCCCAATCCAACTAAAGACTCATTGTATTTTAATGTTTCGGTATATAATTCCTTAAAACCAAAAGCACCTACCCCTAGGACACCGCCCATCTTAACAGCAGACCCAATAAATGATTTAGCAGCAGAAGCTACCCCCTTAAATGCTCCACTAAGATCCGCCGTAGATTTAGTCTGTTTTTTTATTATTGCATTATAATCATTTTGATGCTTTTTGCTTTGGACAATAACATCCATTGCCTCTTTAGACGCTTTCTTCTGATCTCTTAAAGAATTGCTAAATAATTTTTCAAAAGTAGTCGCATCCTTTAAAGATTTGCGATAATCTATATAGGATTTTTCAGCCTTGTCGGTAGCAGACTTTAGCCCATTAAATCCTTTATTAGTGGCACCCATTTGAGCCACTAAAGAATTTAACGCTGTGGTTAATCCCTCTATATTTTGTTGAGCTACTTGAATATTATCCGGCATGTTTCACACCCGTTGTTTTACTTTAATTTAGAATAAAAAGAAATAAAGAACGCTGAAACCATAGATAGGTATTTAGGATTTAACAATTGAGCATCTGTGGCGCTTATCGTTTCTATCTTTTGTTCCAATATAGACTCGTCAGGAGTTCCCTCTTCATTCATAAATGTTGACATATCTAAATTTCCCCTTCTACGGTCATAAAGGGCTAAAAGGTCTTTATCGTTAATCATACTCATAAAATGCATACACCTTTCTTTAGCAAAATTATAATTGGCATCTACATTGTCACCCCCTAAATGCTGCAAAACGTATTTGGTTATCCTAGTTGCTTCATTCCATATATATGGATCTATGTCACCTCCCGGAACATATTTACTAACACCATGAGGATTAACCAAAACCCCCTCCCCTAATGCTTTTGCAAAGTCGTCCAGACCATTCCTTCTTGCCGCCCCTTCTACCTCGCCGCTAAACCTCCTTAATATTCCAGAAAACATATCTATCTTGTTCTGTTTTACTGTTTTCTTTTTGGACTTTTGATACTCGTCTACTCCACTAGGTTCACGAGATTCGGTAAATTCCATAAATGCATTATGAACCGTAATTAAATCTTCAGTTATTGATTCTATTGGTATTTCAATGTCTGACTTAAAAGTAGAACATGTTACTATAATATCACTAAAAGGTGCTAAAACACTTTCTGCTTGATCATCTTTAACACTAGCAAAAGAAACAATAATCGGAAACATAGATGACGCTTTACTTTTGTCAAAATAAGATATAACCTCTGGGATGGAAATAGAAATAGGATGTTTTACTCTCATCTTCTTAAGGGTCAAAAGAGCGTCATAAACCTCAGAATTTTGCAATTGTGGTTTTACTATTTTGATAGCCCCCTCAGAAGAAAGCCATTTTTGTATGTTTTGATTATAAGCTTGAGCAACTTTTATAAACAAATCCTCAATAGCTCTATCTTTGGTTTCAACATATAGTCCTCTAATGTCGTTGCTAAATTTATGTAAATCAGGGATTCTCATAATGCTCCATATAGTAATTACACTCTATTACTATATTTCCTTAAAAAATAAGAAAATCCTGTTAAAATATACCATCTAAACTAAGTTTTTCCCTTAACCCATAAACAGCAGCCTTGACAATCTTTGGATCTAAATTTAAAATATTAACATTACTGAGTTCTTCTGATAAACTCCACTCCCTAACCAACACTAAAAATCTAGCAAATTCTAACTTATTTAAACTATTGTGATCTGGGGTGTCATCGTCATTAATGAAAGATCCAGATTGAGAACTAATTACATTAAAATCTCCCTGAGAAGGATATTTGAAAACAAACTTTATTTCTTTAATATCTTCTCTATCTTCATTAAATACTGGATCTACTTTATCAACAAACAACCCTTCTTTTTCGTCGCTATAGCATCTTACCTTAATATCAAACCTATCTGTCTCTTTGATAAACGGAGAGAAACCTAACACATCTTTAGAAGTTTTAACCCCTTCCGCACCTTCAGGAGTTTCAGTTCCTTCAGACCCATCTCCCCCTTGTGCTACCTCTAATGCTTTAACTTCTTCTTTAACTTCTTCACTCATAACTTCCTCCTATATTTACTTTATACTTCCCTATATCTCTTAGTCTGTCCCCTACCTTTTGTAGTATGGCTATGTTCAGACCTAATTTGTTCAACAGCCCTCTTTGTCTCAATAGCCGCCTGCTTCTCTCTCCTAACTAAAAACATCGTTTGCAACTTCTTGTAAGGTATATTATCTATATCTTGAGGCAACCAATGAAAAGCCTCTATAAGATCATTTTCTATTATCTCTCTGGCAGGTGCTTGCGAGCCTGATCCTCCATAATATGCATGGACCTGCCTAGCTATTTTTTTTCAGATTCATCTCCCAATAATACAGCATTATCATAAGCCCTTACAATGGACTCCGCTATCTCTGGAGCTAACCCCCTAATAACATCTACACTTACCTTAATCTCTTTACCATCTTTATCTTTTATCGGAGTATCATTACCTTCTTCATCCTGTGTAGACCAAGAAACAATAGTCTTTTCCAACTTACCCTCTTTAAAGGTCTTATAATGAAATTTACTCATTCCATTAGGTAAGTCCCTTAAGGCATTTTCCTGTAAATCGTTCTGAAGCCCCCACGTAAGCTGCCTCATAACAAGATTTAAAGATTTATACTTCTTTTTTTCAGAATCTCTTAACTTAAGTTTATCAAATTCTGAAAACGTATAGCTCTCATAAGTATGTCCACTTTTGAGATAATATACCCTAACTTTTATGTGATCATTTACATCTATAAACATAGATATTCCTCCTTACTTTACATACGTTATTATACAGATTATTCAAGAAAAGAATAAAGAAAATCACACTATTCCACTAGATTAGGAACAGTAATTATAATAAGGGAAAGGGGGAATGGTATAGGATATATTAATCCTATACCATTATGTTAAAATTAAGCTTCCCAAGGCAAGCCAGTCTGATGCCCAACCCCTGTAAACGCAACTGTAGATGTAATAAGTCCGGTTGCAGAAGCAGGTTGAACCCTATGAAATACCGCCTTCATAGTAACAGATAGGTCTCCAATATTAAAGGTAATACTATCTGTATCACTTGCTAAATAATCATCCCAAGCATCAGCGCCATTAAAATCTGGGGCATTGTAGACCGTAAGACTACCACTAATACTCCTCAATCCGGGAACTATATCAACAGGAAACAAATTATCTTGAGACAAAGTGTATGCTGCCTCTAAATTATTAGCAATATCAAATGAAAAGCTCTGATAGTTTAAAGCTCCATATGTCCCCGGTAATGTAACACTAACTTTATCCCAAGTTATTAATTTTTCAGAAGTTGTAACATGAGGTGGACTTGTATCAGCCCATGCTCCAGCTGCAGTACCCATTACATCAATAGAGAATTGAGCAATGTCTCCCGCAGTACATGAAAAATTCATAGAGTTTACTTTCATCCCAGTAAAATTTCTAGACCTACCACCAGTATCACTATCACAGTAATAATACAACAATACATCATCTGTACCAAGTGTACCACATGGTGCTGTTCTTGTGCATGCCCATCCAAATACCCCGTCTAAACTAGCAAAAGTTTCTGTAACGGGTCCCGAAATACTTCCACCAACTTCGATCTTACCATATACCCATGCATCCCTATCCCAATCTCCCATTATCAAATCATCAGCTTGAACTTCTTGTTTGGCAGCAATATCAGCAGAAGCAAACCTAACGTTGGTTCCTCCTATGACAGCTATGCCTCTATATCCTGGATTAACAATAGCCATGGCTCGTCTCCTTATTCTTTATCTTTAATATTTTATTCTTTAATATCACAACAAATCCTTTAAAAATCTAATGGTAATTGAGCCGTAACACCAGTACTAAATTGATTACTCGTATGTCCATTTATATAATCATACATATAATCAGCCACCATAGCTGTTATATTAGAATAAGCATTACTATCGTTAGTGATACTTTGAGATCCTCCATTTCCAGCCAGAACTA
>Ga0114918_10005092_pt1 | contig 11307 bp, 20 predicted proteins | sample LantaG_FD_87015 | JGI IMG/M metagenome (GOLD analysis project Ga0114918, IMG submission 87015) | Deep subsurface microbial communities from Baltic Sea to uncover new lineages of life (NeLLi) - Landsort_02402 metaG | ecosystem: Environmental > Aquatic > Marine > Oceanic > Sediment | place... | reverse complement strand
TGAGGGAGCTGCCCAAGAATATACAATGGCAGTGATGTTGGAATCGGGTGGGCATCCTGTTCCTATGGATGATCTTAGAAAGCAAAACATATTTGTAATTGAAGTAATCCTTAAGCGTATTGAAGTAATGGGTCTTCCCATTGAATTCACTGCTCCAGGTTTGATTGCTGCCTATGCTATGACTGAGAACGTTGTAAGTAGAGGGGTTGCTCTGCTTATAGATTGCTTAACTAAGCATGAAGGTAAAATAATCAATGCTTCAATGTTAGCAGATATGTACCCTTATGGATTTTACAGTGAAGCAACCTTCACCGACTATGTAGACAACTATCTCAAAAATCCTGAGGTAAGAGATCAAGTTAAATGGGCTGAAATTTATTAATTAAGCCATCGCCAGTATAATATAACATACAAGGATGTGTGTAATGACTCCAGAAAGAGAAACTCAGTTAAGAGAAAACATTTTCGATATGTGGTTTGAGCTTCTAAGAAGATTTTGTGAAGCATCCTGTGACCCCGATCTTGGGGGAACTCCCGAACAATTAGAATCAGAGTATAAAGTACTTAAAGAGAGTAAAGATACTTTGCGGGAAAATTTCATTAAACACTATCATCTTAACAAAGAAATTATACAAAGAGATGATGAGAATCAAAGACTGATGGATGAGTTGTAAGAGAACGGACCAGGACTTACGAGATTACAAAATAAAAGAGATGGATTCTGTTTCTGATTCTTTCTGTGCTGCGAAATGGCTCTATTCTATTATCTGGTTATACAATGGGACAACTGCAAGCTGTCACCACCCCCACCCTCATAAAATACCCCTCATGGAAGCTCTTAAAGACCCTTCTAACCTTCACAACACTCCTATCAAGAAGAAGTGCAGGGAACAGATGTTGGAGGGAGAACGACCTCCTGAGTGCTTTTACTGTTGGGATGTAGAAGACTCCAAAGAAGATGCAATTAGCGATAGAATTTTTAAGACTGGATCCTTTTATTTAGACTCAGTGCAAAAACTTAAAGATCTCGATCCTCAGCAAAATATTAATCCAGAAATCTTAGAAGTAGCTTTTAGTCGTAACTGTAATTTAGCTTGTGCTTATTGTTGTCCTCTATTCAGTACTTCCTGGGATAAATATGACTCTTCTTACGCATCTCCTTTTTCAAATAATGATAGTCCTTATGTGGGGATCTTTTGGAGATGGCTCCCTCAGATAATAAAATATTTAAAACTTTTAAGAGTCACTGGAGGAGAACCTTTACTATCTAGTGACTTCTGGAAACTTCTCGATTGGGTAATACTAGAGAAACCTGAGCTTAACTTCTCTGTAAATAGTAACCTCTGTGTGGCAGACGATCTTATTGATAAGTTGATAGAGAAGGGGAAGAAAGTAGATAAGTTTGAGGTGTTCTCCAGTTGCGAAGCTATTGGACCTCAAGCAGAGTATCTTAGAGATGGGATGCACTTTGATAAGTTTTGGTATAACTGTGAGAAGATAATAACTGAGGGTAATGTTCACCACTTCTGTTTTATGGTTACCGTGAATGCTCTTTCAGTTTTTAGTTTAATTGACTTCATGGATGCTGTGGAGAAGTTAAAGGTTAAGTTTGGACATGATCATCCTAACTTCTTTATTAATATTCTACACCACCCTCCGTTGATGTCTGTAGATATTCTCCCCAAAGATATACGACATAAACAAAGAGATCTATTGCTTGCCTGGTATGAGGAGAGAAGAGAGTCTCCTTTATTTAGAATATATGAGATGGAATCTTTAAAGGGGTTGATTGATTACTTAGGTAAAGAGACAGAACCCACTCCAATTATGCAAGCTAAGTTTAAAAACTTTTTTGATAAATATGACAAAGAAAGAAACAAGAATCTGCTTGAGGTTTTTCCTCTTGGGGATTGGTACAAGGAGATAGAGATATGATGAGAATGATGGAAGCGTATAAGGCATTAGCACCTAATAAAGATTTAGATTCCTTTAGGGTTGGCTATTACTGCAGACAGGAGCACATCGATATTCTTGAACAAGAGAATATGCAGTTAATAGCTAACAAAGATTTTTATGAGAGGAAGAAAGCTACTATTGAAAGTTTAGAAAGAATTTTTAATATGCTCCTTACTCATGAGAACTCCGAGTGTGGTCATTGTTTGTACTGTGAAAATCAGTGGCAGATCATAGAGATGATTGAGGAAAAGCTTGACGAGTTAAAAGGATAAACTGATTACATAGGACAAATAGGTACCCCTCATTTATGACACAGTCATAAAGTCGCATCGTGTATAAACAAATATAAGAAAAACTAATCTAAAATAATAAAAAAGAATAAAAATAGTATTGACTTAAGAATAGGATCTGTTAAAGTTGTATTCATTGGAAGGGACAAAAACAAAAAACAAAAACAGCGATCACATCAAAGTTCAAGTTTGGATTTTTTAAAACTTTCAAAGAGGAGACGAAAAGGCGATAGGGAAAGTACTGAGCTGATGCTATTAACTTTCACTACCTGAGCCAAATCCAAAACAAGTTCTCTGATCATTAGCAATAATGCTCTCAGTAAACGACCTTATGGATAATGTCTCTAACTTGAGAAACTTTGAGTAGGGTAACTTACAACGGGTGTTAAAAGAAGCGATAGCTTTTAACACTTATCAAAAAGATTCTCTAAGAAGTAATAAATACAGAGTATTTTAATCTTCTTAAACATTATCGTGACAACTCTCTCTTAAGAGACCTTGTTAGAAGGAATTGAAAAGGTAAAACTGGAAAATTCCTAATATTAAGGAAACTTAAAGAAAAGACCCTTTACTTAGTATACTTTGTAAATTCTTTTCTAAGAGACACTAAGTGACTGAGGAAACTTTTTCACGTACAAGTTTGATAATATCTTTCTTGTTGAAGGTGACTTATTTGAGAGACTCTAGTTAAACTTTGTTGGGGCAACTTAACTTTGTTTCTCTAGAACACCTTTTATCAATGAAGTTTTTGAGGGGAAAGCCTGACTAAGATGAACTTTTTAAAAGGGGTGCTTGGAAAGATTTTCCGTTTACGGCTGGACTTTAATGTCAAAAATCTGGAACAGCACACTTTAAAGATACTCTTTGGTGAGTTTGAAATTTTTAGATGGATACTTTAGCGAGTCTAAGTCTTTAAACCAGAACAAACTTTTGAGTTACTCCAAGAGTAATTTCTTGAAGAGACCTTAACCCGTCTTTGATAGATGTAGCTTTAAGAGAAATGCTAATTATTCTTGCTCTACTGTTTTATCGTAAACTATGGGCAATATAGAACAGCTAACTTTAAAGAAAAAAAACGTAAAATAGTGTTGAGTTAGAAACGTGGAGTCTTTTGATTTGTGTGGGTTAGAGTTAATTACTCATGAGCCTGTCGAAGGAACTGTTAAATGGTGACATATAACAACTTCCTTATGTGATGTGATTTACCCTCAAAAGTATTTCATATTCTAAATCAAAAGATTGTAGTGCAAGTTTGTATGCCATAAAAAACTCTCTCACTTTGGGATTTGATCCCCCATCGTGACAGACGAATTCAGCAGTCGTAATCTTTCCTTCTCCTCGCCCTTTTGGGTGAAAGAGATCTATAGGCATATGGGAAGGTACTCCAAAACAAAACCTTAACGGGCTTTTGTTGAGATGCTAGGGATTTACTTGAAGATGTCCAAACCCTGGACTGTACATAAGTGAAAGCTTAAGTACTCGTTGGCGAGAGCCTCTGATCGATAGAGTAGATATGAGTGCCATTAAACCGATTGGATCTTAATTTATAGGCTTGCAGGTTTATACTTTAAGAAGAATCTCAGTTGTAATCCTTCCTATCTCTTTCACCTTTTTTTTCTTCTTTTTTGAATTTACCCAACATAAAGTCGTTAAAATGTTTTGTGTACTTAGCAAAGATGCTTTCTTTTTCTTCTGAAGACAATTCTCTATCAGGAAGTTCCGTAGGAGTAATAACGTTGATTATACTGATACCTGTTTCCCCACCCATGATTCCTCCAATATTGCAATGTGTTTAATATTACAAAAACTAATATCAAGAGTCAAATCTATATAGCTTACAAAGTATTACTTATAGACCTATGTAAATTATGTTTATTTTGATAGATGGCGTTACATTATAGCATATTTAGCGAGATTCTTTGGATCAATCTCCATAGCGTCTTCAAGAGTCGCTTTAGGCATGTGGGGGTTTAATTTGCAGTAAGCAGTCCAGAGAGACCACCTAAGTATGTGGACTTCTCCTATAAATATCTCAATAGTGTCGCAGGGATCTTTTTCATGAGAATTTATTAGATCTTCACATGCCTTAATGCTTCCTCGCAGAACTGTTTTCTCAACACTTTCTCCAAAAGTATTCCCAGCTATCTTTTCTTTTACTCTTTTATTAAAAACGACATCAGCAAGTTTATAAGTATATGTACTTAAAGGGTCACTTAGATCGCCATCATATTTTTTATTAAGTTCTAGACGTAGATGTTTAAGTCTAGTCACAATGTCTTCTACATCGACAAAAGAGTTATCCTGGTGTTCTAACAATAGAGCGTCACATAGCTCTAAACCACCCTTTATGTGAGATCCCTTAAGTTTGTTATCAAAGATAGTTCTTTTAAAAATTTTTTTCTTTTTTCCTAGAAACATCTGAAATTGTAAATAGTCTGCAAAAGTATGTGCTCCCGTAATTAAATCTTCCATAGGTCAATCCTTCCACTGCTTGTCTATCCACTCTTGAACAATCTCGTAAATAGTGTTTTTAGTAATATATCCTAAGTGTACCAGCATTAGAAAAGTTTTCATACTAGGTGGTTTATCTTTCATTTCAATTTGAGAAAGAGCACTCTGTGTGACACCCAGCTCACTAGCTAATTCTCCTTAAGTTTTTTTTCTCTGTTCTCTAATTCTCTTCAGCAGGTGCATCTTTTTTTCCCTTTGTGCAGAAGCTTGGACTTGGCATGTTATACCCTCCAGCTTCTGCCATTTCTTTAATTTTTTCGTCAGAGTAATAGCAATCTTCGTCATCCTCACCATCTTGGAAGAATTCTTTAAAGCAAGATATCTTCTGATCTATAGTGAGATCACTTCTTTCTTCACCACAGACAACACACACTCCTCTAGGAGTATACTCATAAGCTAGTCTCTACCAACTTAGGTTCCGTATCGTGATGCGGGCAGTTTATCTTTATCTTCTGAGACTCTTGATACAAATCCCATTTCTGTTCTTCTATTTCTTGTAACCTTTTAAGATCTGATACTGTTTTTTCATGTCTCTTTTCCATAAGAACTCCTAACTCTTTATTTTGTACAATGTATATTCAACTATAATCTCTTCTCCTGGTTCTATATCTCTCTTAGCAACTAAGTACCACTCATCTCCCCGCTGTGCTTTTACACAGTTGGAATTTTCTGAGTGATTATAGAAACCTCCTAAAGGTGTTCGGATTGTCTCACCTTTTACTTTGATGTGAGACAGCCCGAAGATGTGGTCTTTTTTTATCTTAGCTGTCGCAAACAACCCTAATCCTTGTATAGAACTATTCTTTATAGTCAACTCTTGTGGTAACGGTCGATAAGTCATCTAACGCTCCTTAAAAGTCTTTATTGGGGTTATTTAAATAATCCAAATATTCTTTAGAACATTTATCTGAACATAGATATTCACTTCCATATTTAAGACCTCCACAATTAGGACACTTTCCTGTAGGAGGACCCTTAGATTCATCAGATTCTTCATAAGAAACAATGTATGTTGGATACTGGTGAGCAGTTGGATCCACAACTGTCCCTTCTGGAGTAACACACCACCAGTGAGGAGTCTTTGTAGGACATAGACCGAAAGGTTCTGCTACAGAAGCTAGTCCTCTTACTCTTTTTAGTTCTGTAAAAACACGGACCATTTCCTCAGTAGCTTCTGCACATTGTAGTCTTGCTGATTGTGGAGTGGGGTAATTATCGTTTATCCAAATGTCATAAGCTAACTCTTTAAAGTTAACATTTTTAAATGTTTTAACTTCTATTGCACCTTCAAATTCCATTTTGATCTCCTTCATACTTATCTTTTAATCTCCGATACTCTTGATATTGTGGATCATCTTCTCTTTTCTTTATTTCCACAAAATCGTCATAGTACTGTGTCCATTTGGTAGGTAATTCTTTTCGGATAGAATTCATATAAATTTCTATATCGTGTCTATCCTCTTCCGTTTTAGGTTTTTCTAATATCTCTTTTTCCAGATATTTCATAAACTCTATATAGTCTGGAATGTTCAACATTATCTTAATCATTTAATCTTCACTCCCATCTAAAGGTTTGATAAAATCTATACTGTTGGGGATTGGAGTAGGTAGGCGATCTCCTTCCTTCCATATCAACCATTGTCCATCTTTTTTAAAGGGAAGATTTTTTCCACCAGCAACCTTACTTCTATCAAGTCGCCTAAGCTCGATCTCAGCATTTATTAAGTTATACATCTCCAAGCTTTTATAGTATCTTTCTTGGCGTATTTCTATGATAAACTCATTAGTTTTATCACCTTCTTCTAAGTGTTTTTTATATTTCTCTACGTTACGCCAGGTATAGTTTAGTAAGTTAAGTACATGAGTGTCCTTTAAGTCCTTGATAGGTATTTCTCTACCATCATAAGTTCTCCACTTTGTTTCTCTTGTGAATTTTTCATCATCGCCATGAATACTTTTCTTTTCCATCAATCATCTCCATATAAAAAGTCTATATTGTTTGGGACAATCTCAACATAGCGATCATCTCCAAAGGTATTATTCGTCCACATAGATTCTAGGAGTATGTGTCGGTCACCCTCACGAGTTTCCATCACAGCTCTTATCTCACTAGTCCTACTGGAGTATAGTTTCTTAAACTCGTCACTACCTACAAGAGCACCAAACATTTTCTCTATATCTATTGCTGTAAGTCGCTTTCCTTTTTTAAAAATTTTAATAACCCTACCGCTGATTCTCTTGTAGGATTTACCTCCATATTTACAAGATAAGGTAGGATCTTTCAGAGCTTTATTTATAAAATAAAAAACCCTGCTTCCTTCTTTCATATATCGTCCGTTATAAAAGCTACTGAGTTAGGAACTATTCTTGCGTACCCAAGCACACTTTGGGGGGTGCCTCGTACCCACATAAATTCGTGTACCAGTCTATATTTACCTACCTTGCTTTCAGGGAATTTTACTACTATCCGTAACCCTTTTCTAGAACTACCCGATTCAAAGCTTTTTCGCATAATGTCATTATTGTTACAGTAAAAGTCAATGTCCATTGTAGTTAAAGATTCATTGTCTTCTAGAATTCTTATAATGAAACCTATTTGTTTTCTATGCACAATACCTTTACTAGGATCTTTTAGCATAGGTGCTCTTGAACCTTCTTTCATTTTTGAATAAGGAATCTTCCAGAGAAGATTGATGTTTTTGTATAAATAAACTCGATTGCCCACTTGCATTATTATTAACTTCCTTGGATATAAATCTATATAGACATTATAGATAACATATTATAGGATCTTTTGACAATAAGAAAAACTAATATAGCAAAGCGTTAAAATTTAAAATTATTTTCATTTAACAGAGAAAAGAATTTAAGTTAAGCTTATATTTTAAAATGACGTGGGATAACTACGGTTTAGGTACTGGTAAATGGCAAATTGACCATATAGTAAATTTAAATAGTTTTAATTTATCTAATAGAAAAGAATTATTAAAAGCATGCCATTTCTCTAATTTACAACCTCTTTGGTTTGATGATCATATTAAAAAAACAATTAAAGAAAGGTGGGGAATATGAAGATAATCATGCTCGATATGGATGGTGTTTTAAATAGTTGGCAGTCAGCATACTGGTATCGTGAGATGTTGGGTCATAAAGAAGATGAGTGGGTAAACTATCGAGTAGAAGATATCGATAAAGAAGATGATGAATTTTCGGAGTATGCTAAACAACTTTGTCCTTTAGCTTGTGCTAATTTAAGATCTATCTTAGAAGATTATCCTGACTCTAGAATTGTTATCTCTAGTACCTGGAGAAGAGGCAGGACTCCTGATTGGTTTAACCGACTGTTTAGGATGTTTAAGATCCTTGATGAGGATAGAGTTATTGGTAAAACTGATGTTATGGGTACTGAAAGAGGTTATGAGATCCAAGATTGGTTAGCAAAAACTGAGGAGAATGTGACAGAGTTTGTTATCTTAGATGATGATGGAGACATGGGACCTTACTGCGGAACAGATAACTTTGTTCAAACAGACAGTAAAGTTGGTTTTGATTACTTTGCTAAAGAGAAAGTGGATAGACTCTTTGGAGGATACAATCTTAAATTTGAAGATCTCAAAGTCGGCAAACCTTATTATATGTTCTCTAGAAATAAAGGTTCTGTCTTTTTTAAAGATGGGGATGGTATGGCTTACTATGAAGGTAGCGAACTTCGTCGTGGTATTTTCTTTTACAAAGAACATGAGAGGTTTGCTCTAGCTCCTGAAGAGGAGTCGGAGTAGTGGGGGTTTATAGAAGAATAAACACAATCTTAAAATTTCTAAATTCTCATCACTATGACAGTGCTCACGAGATTTGGTCGGCTTTATCTCACCCCCACAATAGAGTGCTAACTATGGAACACCTTTTTGATTTAAGCTGTTGTGTAGATGAAAAGGAAAAACTGTTCATCTATGGTGGAAGAGATTCTGTGTTTGATGAGAGTGTTATAAGTAAAAAAGTATACATGATACCTTTGCCAGAGGATTTAGCAGATAAAGTGTATGAGGCTCTTCAAGGGGTAGCCCTTAAAAAAATAGATAGCGAATATGTTGAAGAAGAAAATAAAGAACGAGAAAGAAAGAAAAGAAATTACTTAAATCAAAAATTATTTGGACCAAGTATATCTTTAATAATGGAAATGGAGGAGTAGATATGGGAACACAATGGAGCTATCAAATCATTAACGTAAAATTATGCTACAGAAATGTAGATAACCAGCAACTCTTTCATGTGATTGTGCCTGAAGGTGAGAGGTTTAGATGGCAAGACTTCATGAGCTTAAAAGATTACCTAAGAAGTAAGTTCAAAAATTCTTATAACAAAGAGCTTTACTTAGCAGGATCTCCTAGATGGTTTGACGAAGGGTCTACTACATATGCTAAGGATCAACCTGTCTTTGAATATCAGTGTAACGCTAAAGATTTGATTGTAGCAATTGAGGAGTTTGCTAAAACTCAATTGAACCTTGGGGAGTATGCATTCTCTTTTGCCAATATCGACTACGATTTTATTTCTGCAATGAAGGAAGTACCTTTAGACATGATGCATGCTGGAGAGACCTTTCATGAAATGCAATAAAAAACTTTCTAATATTGGGTTAGTAACTCTATACAGCCCTATGATTGTTTTGTACTATAGCGTATACGGATTAATAATCACAATGCTCTATTTTAGCTGGGGCTTTATTAGGGCATTGAACATCGTTAGGGGAAGATGATGGTTAAAGTATACGAACCTTTGGATTACTTTTCTAGAAAAGAACAACAAGCAATTTTTTTAGCAGGAGGTATTGATCGTGCCCCCGATTGGCAGAAAGACGCTATAGCCTATATTGATGAGAAGTACGGAAACATGGATCTAGCTGTGTTAAATCCTCGTAGATCTACTCCTTTTTCAAGAGAAGACTATGAAGCTCGAAGTGAGCAGGTCGAGTGGGAATTCCAACACCTCAGATTTGCTAATGTTATTTTATTCTGGTTTCCAGAGGATGCTCCTTGTACCACCTCTCTCTTTGAATTGGGGTACTGGTTAAATAGCTCTAAACTTTCTATAGGTATCAATCCTGGGCACTACAAAGAGAGGTCTATAAAGACTCAGATAAATCTTTTAAATAAGTCTAGGATAGGAATTACAGTTAAAGTAGAATCTACTTTAGAGGACACTGTAGACACTGCTATTAAATATCTTAATAAAGGATTTTGATGAGTGGTATAGAACCTATTTTTCAATCCCACTACATAAGAACTATAAGAGTTGGGAAAGCAGGTATAGGGGAACCTATGTCCAAAAAAGCTCTAAAAGCTATCCACGAGTTAGGTAAAGCGACGGGTAATAGGGCTCTACCAGGTAAACGAGTTGTTAGCCCAACATTTAAGATTAAATCAATTAAACCTATGCCCTTTGGAGGACTGTTCGTGTCAGAAGTTAGATATATAAATAGAGAAGAAGTAAAAGTAAATATTGAGAGACTCAATAAGAAGCATAAAGGGAAGTATCGCTTTAAAGCTAATGCTTATGCTCCCATATACTGGGAGGATACCCCCGATCCTCCAGGAACAACTAGTTTCTCAGGATCTACTTGGGGAAGAACGGAACCTAACCAAAAGATGACAGGTTCTACAGTGTATTCAAAAACAAGATATGGTGCTGAAGCTTCTGCAATTCTTCAACTCTTACACCAATGCCGTAGACCTCTAACTAAAAAACAGAAACTAGAAAACAGATCTAATAAGACTGAAACTAAACATAAGCGTCATGTCAGTGTAGAAGTCCGAGTAAGTAATGCTTTAGATTTTATAATGAACGATGACGGTAAACAAGTGTGGCATAAGATTAGGAAAGAATCTTAAACGTCAATCCAACACTTAACAGGACAATCTTCACATTTATCTACCCTATCGTTAGGTATAAAACAAAGATTCCAATTATCTGAAGTAATAGCTTTTAGTAGTTTGGGGATGAAGTGCCCATACTGTGGGAAATCCTTAAGTTGGTCTATCACAGCTAGAGCTGTACCCCGATCAGTTATATTATAGCCCATGTCTGGGTAGAACTGGGTTCCTGACATTGTGATATTAAATTCAATTTCTGAATATTTATTTAGGAAGTCTTTAATTAGGGGAATGTTTCTTTTGTGAATAACAATACTGGGTTCCACAATAGGATCTCCTTTAAGTATTGTCTTCAATGTCAGGGGACTTATATCCTTGTCAAGCTCAGGGGTAACATGCACATATAAATGTGTAAGTCTGTCGTGGTATTTCTCATAATAACCTTTCTTAATGAAAAGCCCATTGGTTAATACCCCAACTTTCATAGTGTAAAAAACATGGTCCCAAAATTTATCTGAAAGTAGTCCAGGTTCTCCACCTGTTATATGAGTCAGCTTATTCTTGTGCCTCTCAAAGATCTCTAAAGCTTTGTCTTCATCTGGAACAAAATGATTGTCGGCATACTCACAATAAGAGCATTTCCAATTACACTCTTTGAGAACACGCACCATTAAAAACTT
>Ga0114918_10005090_pt1 | contig 11311 bp, 14 predicted proteins | sample LantaG_FD_87015 | JGI IMG/M metagenome (GOLD analysis project Ga0114918, IMG submission 87015) | Deep subsurface microbial communities from Baltic Sea to uncover new lineages of life (NeLLi) - Landsort_02402 metaG | ecosystem: Environmental > Aquatic > Marine > Oceanic > Sediment | place... | reverse complement strand
AGAGAATAAGCTGACGCCCACGCTCTTGCAGCAACTTGAGCAGTATTATGAGATTACTGATACTTGAAGAAGTTATTATCTCCACTCCGCTAAAATCGATTATCACGTTACAATTACCGTTGTTACTCATGGTTTCGTTGACGCTTTTAAGCTCATTCGCTATTTGTGGTTCTTTAAGCGGCAAATCGACGAGAAGAATATCTTCCGGCAGGTTTTGAACGCCCATTTTGTTCCTTCCATTTAACCCAATACAGTTTTCGTAAGTTTCAGAATGTTTTATCGGCAGAAATTTGGCCCGCATTAACCAAAAAGACCAGGCTAAATTGAAGTTATCCTCTAACATTGACCGATAAAAACCGGCATTCTACGCGAGGTTCACGGCTCAAAAAAGTCTTGTCGCCATATCCGAAACGGTTTATAATCTGCAAATCAGCCAGGAAGCTAAAATAGCAAAAGACAACAGACTGTAAAATCTGAACTCATTACAGCTTAAGCTGTTCGGACGGAGGAACAGTTATGATTTGTCGCTGTGAACGGGACAATCACAATGGAAAAAGTTGCTCCCGATGATGAAATTCTGGAATTCGCAATTGCCAGGGAAGTCGAGGCATATAACTTTTATATGGCATTGGCTGAACGTGTAGAGAGTCCCGAAATCGCTAAAGTCTTCGAAGATTTGGCAAAAGAAGAACTCGAGCACAAAGCCAAACTGGAACTGGAAGTTGTCAAAACCGGAAAAACCCTGCCAACAACCCCAAAAGTCACTATCCCTGAGCATGACTATATCATATCAGATGTCAATTCGGCACTTGATATGGATTACAAGGATGTACTGATGCTCGGAATGGAGAAAGAAGAAGCGTCATTTAGAACCTACGTTAATTTGATTCCGAGCGTTCACAACGAAGAGTCGCGCGAAGTGCTTATGGCCCTGGCCGAAGAGGAAGTCAAACACAAGCTCCGCTTCGAAACTGAATATGATCTGCTTTTGAAGAAAAGCTGAATTGCTCGCCTTCGTAAGCAGCAAAACGCTTTCCCCGCTGCGCTTGCGGATTATAATAGTCATCATTATGACAGTGTTAATATATGGTGGCGGCGAGGGGTGAACACGGAAACCCCCGGCAGACAGGCTGTGTCGCAATTAAGATTTTGCGAGTTTTACCTTCGATTTTAAATAAAAAACAAAGGTGTTCGGGGCGATTTTTGGGTTATGACACAGCCTGAGAGCCGGGGGCTAAACATAATTGAGATTGCTTCGCATTGCTCGCAATGACCCGATTAGAAATCCGTGCTGGAGCACGGCAGCCGTACCCTGACCGGCCAAGAGGCGGCTTATTTCTAACGGGGCGAACTTTTGGGTTGACGGGGATTTTGATTTGGGGGTTGCAGATAAGCGCAGGGCTTTTTTTGTGCTTAAATATTATTTGAGGAGAAATTATCTGCGTGTTAGAATCTCTATAAGGCTATAATCGCCTAAGCTGGAAGGACAAAATGGATTTAAGCATAAGACTTAAGATAGCAGATGATGTAACGTTTCAGTCGCTAGGGCCAAGTATGGAGACTGTTATTCTGTCACTTAACTCAGGAGTGTTATATTCCTGCAATGATGCTACGGCGGCATTTCTGTCTGCTATCGACGGGCAACTCAGCCTTGCGCAAATAATTGATAAGCTTTTAGATGAGTTCGATGTCAGCAGAGCAAAACTGACGTCAGATATTCACTCTATTGCCAATAAGCTTATGGCTGAGAAACTTATCAAAGAAGTTATTGAAAATTAGGTGTATTTTCTGATGGTACTTCGGCTGTTTAAAATGCACGTATATGTCGTATCAGTGATGATACCCTTGCTCGATAATTTGCTTGGCTTAAAACAGATGCTCAGAGTGCTCACACCTCCTGCCTGGTGCGAATTTTATAAGGGGATTTCTGTCGAAAAGGTCTGCGAAGTGGTAGCAGACCGTCTTAAAAAACCAGTATTGATGAAAAGGCGCAAGTGTTTACGGCATGGTTTTATTCTCTTTCATTTTCTTTGTCTTGCCGGGGCACCTGCAGTTCTGCAAATAGGAGTTTTTACCCGTAAGCAATATCACAAGGGAACCGCTCATTGCTGGGTTACGTGCCAGGGACGCAGCTTATCCTCGGAGCCACAGGAGGAGGTTGCTGTAGTTTTAACCCAAAGAAAAAAATAATTTCCTAATACAAACTTGATATCTACGCCGTAAGATAGTATAAAGCATTGTGAATTTCGTGTGAGTTGAGGATTATTTTATTGGAAATAAGAACTATGCAAGAGAAAGATACCGAGAAGAAAACCTATGAAGAGCCGACGTTGGTCAGGCAGGAGGAGCTTGCTGATATTACCGAAGGTGTTGTACCAACTGTAGGGTCAGATGCTGTTGAACCAAAATAAGTAACAGGAATCGTCTTCTGAATCAGCATAAGGTTATTTTATTGGAAAGAAGAACTATGGAAGAGAAAGATACCGAGAAGAAACCCTATGAAGAGCCGACGTTGGTCAGGCAGGAGAAGCTTTCTGATATTACCGAAGGTGGTCCAGCAGTTGTAGGTTCAGATGGTGTTGAACCAGATTAAATGACAGGAACCGTCTTTTGTGTCGGCATAAGGTTATTTTGTTGAAAGTGGGCACAATGGAAGAGAAAAATACCGAGAAGAAAACCTATGAAGAGCCGACGTTGGTCAGGCAGGAGAAGCTTTCTGATATTACCGAAGGTAATGGACCAGTTGTAGGTTCAGATGCTGTTGAACCAACCTAAATGACAGGAATCGTCTTTTGAGCTGCACCGGCTATTCGATACATAGATGTGTTTATGACGTGTATGGATTAAGCCTAAGTGTTGCTACGAACTCGAAAGCCGTTGCACGAGTCGTAGATTCCGTGCTTGCACCATTCTCGGCTGTATTCAGAGAATCAACCGAGACGTGGGATGTGGTTATAGCAAGAGGTGAATTAGCAAAGAAAGTATCTTGTCCGGCAGGTATGCGTCAATTCTGGTCTGGTACTTTCCGTGACGGCTCAAGAATGGTCTACTGGACGGGTGAGGGTGTTCATCAGTTAGATGTATTTGGATTGGCCAGTACGTTCATTGACATTCCATCGCGGCGTGCAAAAATCACTGTTCGTGAAGGCAAGGAATGGTATATAGCGGGTGGGCCATTGCTATCGGTGCTTTCGGAGTTTCTGCGGGCTGTCGGTCATCATATTGTCCACGCGGCAAGTATTGTATGCATTAAGAACGGAGAAAATCAAGGTATTCTTATTGCGGGAGGAGGCGGTAAAGGGAAAACCACCACAGCTCTGGCACTTAGTGGCGCCGGGATGAAGCTCCTTGCCGATGACATTACCTTTGTTACAAACGACTCAGAGAATGGTCTGTTTATCTGGGGTTTGCAGAAGGCCTGCAAGGTGCATCATAAGACCCTTGAGATGCTAACGTGGTTACAGGATTTGCCGCAGAGACCCGCTATAAGGGCAGATGAAGTTTTTGTTGATGTGTCAGAGCCTTTCGGATGTACTCATTCGATACAAGTAGAACCAAAAATGATAATCTTCCTGGACGACCGCAATATGAAAGAACACTGCATAAATCCCCTCAATAAGGTTGATGCGATTAAAAAACTGGCAGGAGAAAATGTTCGGGCTTTTGACTCTAATGCAAGAGGTGCTATTGGCGAGACATTTCGCGTGTTCGGATTATTAGTCGGACAGTGTGATTGCTATTTACTAAGTGCAGGGCCGAATGTTACCAGTCTTCATAAGATTTTTACCGGTCTGTTAAGGTAGCGAGTATGTATAGATTGGTTAATGAGTGGTTGCTTGCATTGGCAAAGCCGGGATATTCAAGCGTAAACTTTCCACCACAAAAGCTCAAGCCATACCAGTTGAATGATTTAATAGAGTCAGCAGACTGGCATGGTGTTTTGCCGTGTGTTGTTAATAAGCTGCATAAAGCTATCGAAGAGTCTTCAGAGAGCAGGATAGTTTACGGTACAGAGCCATCTAAAGTCCTTAGTGATATTGTAAGCAAGGCATTGGCCAACTTTAGAAAACGAGCAGCGTTGAAGATGCTTTTAAATATTCAGGAAAAGCAAATCACCGAGGAATTCAAAAGGCGGGAAATTCACTATATGATAATCAAGGGCACACAGTTTGCAACAAGACTCTATGAAACTGATTCCTTGAGACTGTCAATTGATATTGATATATTTGTTCCCAAGAGGGTATTGGCAGATGTGGCTGAAGTGATGTCTTCTTTGGGTTATGAGACTGAAAACAGACAAATGAAGTATTGCAGTAATTATGGCCAAGGAGGGTGGCAGCGGAATAATCAACCGGGCGGCAGGGTTGAAGTACACTGGAATCTTGTTAACTCGCCGACAATTCGACGTGGTGTCTCCGTAACTTATGAGAAGCTACAACTGGACGATGCCGGCCGAGCAAGTCCGGCGTCTATTTTATTGATAGCCGCTGTACACGCAGCAACAAGCCACTGTTTTGACAGACTATGTCTATTGGTTGATATACTTCAGTCAGTTCGAGGCATCGCTGGTGAGATTGATGAGTGTTGGCTTAGAGACGCCGTGAAGCAAACAGGAGCAGCCAGGCCACTGTCAGTGGCCCTTAATCTGGTTGAGAAGTTGTTTGAAGAACCACTTTGCGGTGAGCTTAGAAGAAGACTTGGCATTGATTGTTTTTTTATAGAAAATATTATGTTGTCAGCCGGGATGATACTTAGACGCCATCATAAAATGGATTCACTCAGACGCGCTATTTTTCGTGAAATGCTGAAAAGAAAATGAAGATATTACTTGTATATCCGGTACCACCTAAAGTCCATTGGCCGAAAGGATTGTTTCGTTCGCGTTGGGTCCCAAGCGGGATTTCTTACATTGGTCGTGCTTTGATTGATGCGCGACACGAAGTGCGGATACATATGCGTGAAGAGCGACTGGTTAAATGCAACGTGGATTGGAATCATGCTGACGAAGAGCTAAGAAATGAGCTGATTAAATTTAAACCCGATATGGTTGGTTTGTCAATACTGACGCCTTCAATAACTGAAGCCGGATGGATTGCAGAACAGACGAAGGCGGCTTGCGGGCCTGATACAATAATCGTAGCTGGGGGAGTCCATCCGAGTGCCCTACCCGAGGAGACCCTGCGGGACTACACGGCAATCGATTTAGTTACTGTGGGTGAGGGAGAAAGAACTTTAGTTGAGCTCGCCGAAAAAGGTATATCTTCTGATGTTGCCGGCTTGGTATATCGCGACAACGATAAATTCATTCATACTGCGAAGAGAGATACTGCAAAAGATTTAGACGCTCTGGGCTTTCCAGCTTATGAGCTGTTTGATATGGCCTATTACAGCGAACCCTCACCGTGGCTAATCCGTTGGCTGCCCCTGTCAGCAGCAAACATACGAACATCAAGAGGATGTCCCGGGGTCTGCAAATTTTGTGCCGGACATTATATTGGGGGTGTAGGTGTTAGATATCACTCTGTTGAGCATGTTATTGAGCAGATTGGTATGGTGGTTAAAAACTATGGTGTAGAGGCAATACACTTCGAAGATGATACAATGGGTAGTGACGTCGAGCATTTACGAATGTTATGCCGGGAGCTTCGTAAAAAGGGTTTCGATAAGCTGAAATGGGATTGCTGTCTTCGTGTGGACCAGGTAGATGCTGAGCTGCTTAAAGAGATGAAGGCTTCAGGATGCATTCAAATAGAATATGGTTTTGAAAGCGGGTCAGACTCTACTTTAAGGCGCTTGTCAAAGAATACCAGCGTAGAGCTTAACCGCCGAGCCGTGAATCTAACACGAAAGGCAGGAATACGAATTTTTGCTGACGTTATGTTCGGTTTGCCGGGAGAAACAGAGGAACAGTTTAAATCAACGATAAGATTTCTACGTTGGGCCAGGCCGGAGATAATAAGCGCCAGTTGCCTTTGCCCTTTACCCGGCACTTCTCTTTATAACGAACTATCGGAAGAGACTAAAAAAAACATTGAATGGGGACGGTACGCTTACCTTGAGAAGGTCGGATTGGGCATAAATATGACTGCTATGCCTACAGAAAAGCTGCGAAATCTTTATCGACGCTTTTGCCATTACATTTACCAGCCACAGATTCTATATAGTTTTCTGCGAGACACACCAGACTACGACCATGAGGAACGAAGAGCTCTTGCCAGGAAATATCGCCATTTTTGGCTGCACCATCCTATCGCAGCTATTTGTTTGCCGAGATAAAATCAGTTCCGGTAGTTGCTGCTGCTAAATGTTTCGACAACAGTGTTAGTGGCAGAGGAAAATAGGCGGAAAATAGGGACCGCGGGGCTGTTGAAAAAGCCTGGATTCCCAATGACAGCACAGAAATCTGTTGAGGCAATCTGCGTTATTGAGCCATTTCGGGCGTTTCTAACAGCCACATATTGGCATTGAAGGCAGAGAGTGCAGTTTTTCAACAGCCCCACCGCCACCTATTTCTTCGCCCGTTGGCAATCCGTATTATTTTCAGGGGAAAAGGCTTGATTTGCTGGACGATGGCGGTTTAGAATTAATGTCGTGGCCCTACAGGAATTACTCGACCTATTTAGGCCGTTGGCTCCAGGCAGAAAAACTTGGCATGATACCGAATGACAACGAGATTAACCCGTTCTTCCCACCTTGGCAGTATATGGATGGGTTGAACTTGTATGAGTATGTCGCCAGTAATCCTATTATTGGACTTGACCAGAGCGGGTTAAAGAAAAAAAGTTCAATGCCGGTGGATCTATGCTTCGAAACCTTCATAATTGCTTGGTGGAAAGGCTACCCAAAAGAAAAAGGTTGCTGCAATCCTAATCTTAAGATAATCACTTGGGACACACCACTTAAGAAGGCCTGGTGGGGCGACCCATTGAAGAGTACATATGTTTATACCATAGGTACTTGGGATGATGCGAAAAAAGTATGTATAATCGAGTCGTTTAGGTTCTACCTTGATAGGAAGAGAGAGGAGGGAAACGTCATAAAGAAAAAACAGATAAAATGTGGCTTCCTGTGGAGTAAAAGCTGCTGCGAATATACGGTTAAGCTAACGATGCGCCGGTATCATGCTTACAAATTGGAGCGGATCAAAAAGAAATTAAAATGGATCAAAGATAAGAAGACCTGCGAAGCTCCTTGGGGTTTCCCCGCTCCCAAGATCGTGTCGTGTGTTGGTGCTTCTTCCTCCATCGAGGCCTGCGATTGAATCGACTGATGGGTCTAAGTGTGAATGTGTAAGGCGCTGGACTAACTCTTTGATAAAGAAAATATATGTTGTGTAGCATGCTGCGGCTCAAATGCATAAAACCGTGACGCTAATATCTTGCTGGGAGAACAGATGAGAAAGAGTGTTGTTGTAGTTCTTGGCATCCTCTGTTGTGGAATAATAGCGATGACGGTCACAATCACCTACTTCTATAATTCTCAGGGGCCTGGTATGGTTCTGCCTTTTAGAGAAGTGACCGCTTTTAGTCGTCCGGCACAGCTTATTATGGTCCTCATGCCACATAAAGCAGTGTTAATGAACGTTTCGGGCAACAGTGGTCTATCGTATAGCGAGTTACATGAACCAAGTCGATTTAGTCTTCAAAATCTTTCCGATTATGGTTTTTTCCCAGGAGCAGCTATTGCAGTCCGTCCCAATGGATCAAAATTCTATATTTCTACGGCTGACCAACTTGCTGAATATGACAAAACAGGGTCCTTATCACACCTAATATCAATTGCAGAATTTCGGGTCGGCCCGGGTAAGTACATATTTGGCGAAACAGTCCAAGCCTCAAACGAGCGCCTATGGTTATCGGTGCAATCTCTGCCTCGCCGACACTCTAGACACTTCGTTATTGAATGGCAGCCGGGTAATGACCCAAACACACGAGAAATTGGACCAGAGGCCGTTCTGTGGACTGTTGCTCCTTCCCGCCGTCAGGCATTTGTGTTCGGCGAAAAAACAGGACTCTCTGACCTAGATACCAACTCATTTATTGAGAAGCCTTGGAATATGTATTGTTTTGCCGACTTCACTGAAGCCGACGGCTTGCTTTTGTCGGGCGTTCTTGCAAGCGACAAATATGATAGAGTTGCATTATTTGACCTTGGCAAAGACTCGCAAAAAGATATTACGTGGGGGGCACAAGCTCAATGGGGATCCGATGGTTACATATACTTTAAGCGCGGAAGTACACAACTGTGGCGATGTAAACCTGACAAAACTAAGCCAGAACCTGTGTACCTAGCGACGAGAGTACCTCGAGGCGGGGATTCGGGAATTGGGAATGAACTAAAGCTCAGTCACGATAGAACGTTTCTGTCATTTTTTTACAGAGTGCCACACCCTTCGGGCGAAGAACGTCGGGGACTTGTCTTGCTAGGTCTGAAGAATAAAGAATATACTGACCTCGATTCAGAAACCTTTTGCCGTTTGTATCCGGGTCCACGATCTCAAAAAATTGCGTTTGTCGATGGGGAGATTAAGCAGCTTGAAAAGCCGACAAAAAACTTTTGGTTCTTGATCAATATGGCTTGGCTGGTGACGCCCGAATAGTGCATGAAAAAACTGCTTTACCAAGATCACCAAAGACGGCAACGACATAGCCGAATTTGCCTATGACGCCCTCGGCAGGAGAATAAGAAAGATAGATTCAGTAGCCAGCGAAACAACCCTTTATTACTATAACAACAACTGGCAGGTCTTGACTGAAACCGATGCTGACGGCACTACCCAGCGCTGGTTCATCTACGGCAATTATATTGACGAAGTCTTGCTAATCAAAGCCGACAGCAACGACTATTACTACGCCCAGGACCACTTATACAGCCCGGCTGCCCTTATAAATTCCAGCGGCAGCGTTGTTGAACGCTACGAATATGATGCTTACGGCGACTGCAACATTATGGACGCCTCATATAATCCGCGCTCGAGCTCAAATTTTGGCAATCCGTATTATTTCCAGGGGAAAAGGCTTGATTTGCTGGACAATGGTGGTTTACAATTAATGTCGTGGCCGTACAGAAATTACTCAACCTATTTAGGCCGCTGGCTCCAGGCAGAAAAACTTGGCATGATACCGAACGATAACAATATAAATCCTTTCTGTCCACGCTGCCAATATGAAGACGGCATAAATTCATATGAGTATGTGAAAAGCAACCCGGTGATTCGCTTCGACCCTTGGGGCCTATCTTGGTGTACATGGGATTTTGTCGACCATTACTTTGGAAGGGGTTTCATCGGTGGCATATGGCTCTGGCCCGGTACCCCGGTTGACCTTGCGGATGTAGGCTTGTTAGACGCATTCAAATCTGCTCCAAGCGTGGTAAAAGCTGTAGCTAGTTTTAAGTCAACAGTAGATGACGCCATCTGGTTGACGAAAATCTCACTTAAAAACTGTCCAGTAATTACTGACATCAGCGGTAATGATTCCATTCGGACGAAGGTCACATGGGTGAAGTGTCTGTTCCCCGTTGGCCGTAGCGCTTTTCTCCGAGACTTTCTTTGCGATTTGTTCCCAGATCCCGTTGATCATTGCAAATGGGGTCACACATGTACATTGACTTTTTCAATAAAAGATAAATTCAAGGACCCATTAGATATGGGATTTGAACTACTAGGTGGTACAACATACCCAATAACGGCGAGTTGGAGCGAAACTTATCCGTAGAAATATAAGGGACAAGAATGTGGAATTGAAGCTAACTAAATACACACCTATATTCTTCATAATTTGCATAAGCTGGCAAACAGCAGTAGGTAGCGGTTGGTGTGATTACGATACCAGATTGCCTAACGGATATGAGCTTGTGCGGACCAATGTAGACACTATAGTGATATTTGCACCAGATACGACAGATTGCTATTTCGCCTATAACGGTCATTTGGCAGTACCCACTAAAATTACCTCACTAAATGTTCAGGCCCATGTGGTATTTGGAAGGACAGTTACCTCACCAGACGCTAATCCGCGCATGAAGGGGCCATTAGGTTTTTTTATACTGGACACAAAAAATCATAAAGTCCAGCTCGGCCTGGATAAGGAGAGTTGGCTAACTTCATTAAAGCTGTTCGGTGTCAAGAAAGAGCCGTCATTGAAGAAACCATCCCGATTCTTTATGATAAAGATACAACTACCAAGAGCTCTAAAGTGGATGATGGTAGGCATAGGTATTGCACTGTTGATGCTCATGTGGCACAAATTTCACAAACCACATAAATTACGTGCCCAAGTTTGCGAGAAGTAAAGCGCAGCAATGTCGTCGAATAAGTTGCTTCTTATCCCTGCTGGCTGGCAATCCGACCCTATGCAAGAGCGGCATAAGAATATGATGCTTACGGCAACTGCAACATTATGGACGCCTCATATAATCCGCGCTCAAGCTCAAATTATGGCAATCCATATTATTTCCAGGGAAAAAGACTTGCTTTGCTGGACAATGGTGGTTTAGAATTGATGTCCTGGCCGTACAGGAATTACTCGACCTATTTAGGCCGCTGGCTCCAGGCGGAAAAACTTGGCATGATACCAAACGATGCTCATATCAACCCATTCGGACCTCACAACCAGTATGAAGACGGCATGAACCTGTACGAATACGTAAAATCTCAACCAACATCAGCACGCGACCCACATGCGCTAATCACTGTGGGCTGCTGTAAAGCGGCGCTGCCAACTTGGCTCAAAAAACCCACCACAAAGCATCTTTACGGTAAAGCTATAACAAAGAAAGACGCCAAAGGCAAACCATGCCTGAAGGACATCAAGTGCAAGAAATGCAGTGATAAAAAGCTGAGGGGTTGGTACGACCGTAAAAAGAGGAGGATTTATTTGTGCGGCCACAAGGGGCCATCGTGCAACTTCTATGATTGGTGGAGAACTCTTGAGCATGAACTCATTCACGCCATAAGTTTGTGTGGCTCTTCGCCAAAAGATTGCAAAGCTTGTATGATTGAGGAAAAGCGCGCGTATTATCTGGCTTTTCAATGCTTCTCTAACTGGGAATGCACCCTGAAGGCTTGGGGGAGCTGTACATACGGCAAGAAACCCAAATGCGACAAAAAGGACAAATTGAGTCCTTATATAAGCGTCGGCTGGCCTCCTGACCCGAGTGTTGTGTTCTGAAACAACTGAAAACTGTGAGTAGCTCATTTTCGTCCGTGGTACCTTTGTCTGCGGACCGGTAGAAACGAGGTACGATATATGATTTCCTTCAAAAAGCTGATGGTGATTCTTTTAACAGGCGTGGCTGTCGGGAGTATTGT
>Ga0114918_10005089_pt1 | contig 11312 bp, 15 predicted proteins | sample LantaG_FD_87015 | JGI IMG/M metagenome (GOLD analysis project Ga0114918, IMG submission 87015) | Deep subsurface microbial communities from Baltic Sea to uncover new lineages of life (NeLLi) - Landsort_02402 metaG | ecosystem: Environmental > Aquatic > Marine > Oceanic > Sediment | place... | reverse complement strand
GTTGGTACCACCGCCAGTGCGCGCGTTCGCCGGTGGGTCCGGGGCATGGGGCGACTGAGGGTGGGGATGTGGCCGGTGGGCGGGCCAGTGATCCCGGGCCCAGCGGTCGGCCGGTGCTGTCAGTGATGGTGAGGTTGTGGGCGGGTCCGGTGATGGTGATGACGCCGCGATGGTGTGCGCGGTGGTGGTACCGGCTGGCTAAGTTACACTCTAATTCGTGACGGTCATTCCCGCAGCGTGTTACTGCCGCATCAGCAGCGACCCCAACGACCGGCGCGAGGGTGTGGACCGGCAACGCGAGGACACCTCGATCCTGTGCGAGGCGAAGGGCTGGACCGTCGCCGGGTATTACATCGACAACGACCGCAGCGCCAGCAGCGGGAAAGAGCGCCCGGAGTGGGATCGGCTGCTCGCCGACATCAGGGCCGGGAAGCTCGACGCTATCGCCGCGTGGGATCAGGACCGCGGCTGGCGCATGATGCACGAACTGGAGACGCTGCGCCGGTTCTTCACCGGGCTGGGCCGCAAGATCAAACTGGCGACCACCGGCCAGGGCGACATCGACCTCTACTCACCTACTGGTGTGCTGGCCGCGCAGATCAAGACCGCGGTGTCTGAACATGAGATCGCGATGATGCGGGTGCGGATGCGCCGAGCCGCCCGCCAGCACGCCGAGCAGGGACGACCCAAGTGGCGCACCGCTTTCGGTTATCTGCCGTATGAAGGCCGCAAGGAAGACGACACCGGGCACCGCGAACCCGACCCGCAGACGGCACCGCTGGTGAAGCAGGCTTACGCCGCAATCACTTCCGGCGCGTCACTCAAGGACATCTGCAAATTGTTTAACGACGCCGGGGCCTACGGATTGACCGGGAGCCCATGGACGACAACAACCGTGTCGCAGTTCTTGCGGAGCCCGCGTAACGCCGGCCTAAGGGCGCACACCGACACCGCCACCGGAAAAACCGAGATCGTCGATAAGAAGGGCTGCTGGCCGGGACTGGTGGACGAAAGCACCTGGCGCTCTGCGCAATACGTATTCAACGCGCCGGGGCGGGCTCCGGGCCGCAAGGCTGTGCGCCGTCACCTGTTGACGGGGATTCTGCGGTGCGGCAAGTGCGCCACCGAAGGAGAAGGAGTCGACGCCCGCATGGGCGGGCAGTGGGTCACGCGGATGACCGGGGGGCAGCCGGGGCGGATACGGGACGGCGAAACCCGCCGACCCAAGGAAACCGTGCGCCGCATCACCTACATCTGCCAGCAGTGCCGGGGCTGCTCAATCAGCGCCGAACACACCGAGGCGTTCCTGGTGGCGCTGATCGGTCGCAGGCTGGCAAGGCCGGACGCCGTTGATCTGCTCAAGGCCGAGATGCATGACGCTGCCGAAGCCGAGCGGTTGCGGCAGGAGAAAAGCGACCTCTACACCGAGTTGGACAACCTCGCCGTCGAGCGGGCGCAAGGGCTGCTGACCGGGCGGCAGGTGCAGATCGCCACCGAAGTCGTCCAGCAGAAACTCGACGCCATTGAACTCACGGAGCGCGACGCGGAGAAGGTGCGCATCCTCGACGGCATCCCGTTGGGCACCGATGCTGCTGTCGACGCCGTGAACCGTTTGAGTCCCGACCGTTTCCGCGCGGTGCTGGACATGTTGTGCACGGTGACCATCGCCCCGCTCGGCAGGGGCCGCGGCAGGGTGTTCCGCGAGGAACGGATCAGCGGCGGGGTGGTGTGGCGATGACAGACCGGCCAGAAGGAAACATCTTCATCTACTGCGACGACCCGTCGCACGCTAAGCATGTGGCGGTAACCAACTTCTATCCAGTCCACGGCAGCCCCGGTCACTGGAATGAGCGGTACGCCAGCCGCGCCGCGCGAGGCGACAAACAGTCGGGCCAGACCATCGTGGACGATGCGCCGTTGCGGGAGGGTTCCCGGGCGCGGCAGCAAAAGGGTCGCGACGTGCGGTCCCGATACCTGCTGACGTGCCGCAAATGCGGCGGCGGGCGTGCGGTCCCAGCGCGGGAGGAAAACCTGTTCGCCGTCTTGGATGCCCTTGCCTCTAAAGGCCAGTCAAAGGTTGCGTTGGCGCAAGTCGCTGCTAATCTGTAGGCAGCTCGACGGTTAACGTCGAGACGTGGACGCCGTAAGGCATCGGCCCCGAGCTGGGATAGGGTTAATCCGCAGCATTTAAGCGCCTCAGCGGGCGGTGGTAATCACCGTGCCCCGGAGGCGAATCGAAGTGAAACCCAAGTCCAGGGTTGTGGACCCCGAATTGGCGCGCGCCCGCGGCCTTGTCGGTGCCCTGACCCGTTGCGTGAAAAATGGTGAACGGTCAGCCGATGAACTGCTGGTCGCCCAGCATCAGCTTGAGCAAGCCAAGAACAGCATCGTAATAGACAAGCTGGTGGCCGCAGCACCCGTGTTGACGTCCGAGCAGCGAACCAAATTGGCTGAACTGCTGCGCCCAATCCGTGTGACCGCTGGCCTGGACGGCGGTGCCTGATGCCGAACATAGAAGTGTGCCCCGGCACAAAGTCCGGGGCCACCACCACCATCGCGACCGCCACAGCCGCTAAAGCCAAGAATACCGCTTACCGCCGTCAGGATGGCTACACCGCACCTACCGTCGAGGACCGGGCCGTGCAGGCCGCCCTCGACCTGCTCGCAGAACATGGTTACGGCATCGCGCTGCGCTGCCTCGACTGCCAGCACCCGATCACGGCGCCGTCGAGTTTGGCTCGGTTGCGTGGACCCCGCTGCGCCGCGAAGGCGGTGACGCAGTGACTGAATCGCAAGAAGTGCTGTGGTGGCCCTGTCACGTGTTCCTCGAGGCCGCCGTTAACCAAGCCAACACCGGCCCTCTACCTGCCGCCGGGACACCCGCGTGGGATGTGTTGGCAGACAGTGATCCCGCGAAACTGTTGGCGCTAGCCGTCGCCGGTGAGCATCACGTGTTGCGTGTTGAGACTGCGCAGGCTGTACGCGCTGAGGCCGCCGAGGATGTCCACGGCGGCGAAGACTGGTCAGAGGTTGCGCGGCAGATCCAACGCCGCCACACCATCGACGCCCACCGAAGGGCGAGCCGATGACTGTTGACCGTAGCGACGAATGGATCGAACTGCTGCAAGAGGATGCGCGCCGTGATACTGCGATCCTCAACGGCTACCACCCCGACGACCCCGGACCACCGGAACCACCACCCGAAACAACCGTTGACAATGTACAAGATTGTTTTTCGGAACCGCCTTCTGGCACAAAGGAATCCGATGAACCCACTACGTGGGAAGCCGTCGACCTCGGACCCTACCTGCGCGGCGAAATCGAACACCCCACACCCGCCCTCGGACTCACCCGATCAGACGGGCTACGCCTCATCTACCCCGGACGCGAACACGCCGTCCTCGGCGAAACCGAATCCGGGAAAACATGGCTGGCGCTGGCATGCGTGGCAGCCGAACTCGACACCGGCAACCCCGTCCTCTATATCCACTACGAGGAAGGCGACCCCGGTTCCACCCTTGAACGCCTGAAACTGCTCGGCATCACCGACACGACGATCACCGAACGGTTCCGGTTCGTCGCACCCGCGAAACCCGTCATGTCCGGGTGGATGGCGCCGCTACTGGATCCCGCACCCACCCTGGTGGTGCATGACGGCGTGAACGAGGCGATGGCACTACTCGGCGCCGACATCATGGCAGCAGAAGGCGCCTCAGCGTTCCGGCGGCGCCTCATCGCACCCTGCACCCGGGTCGGCGCCGCCACCCTGTCCTGTGACCATCTACCCAAAAGCATGGACGGACGCAGCCGCGACGCCTACGGCAGCGTCCATAAAGGGAACGCCATCGACGGCGCCCGCATCGTGCTCGAAAACGATGCACCATTCGGGCGTGGACTACGCGGCGTGTCCTACGTGTACATCACCAAGGACCGACCCGGATACCTGCGAGCCCGCGGACGCACCACCAGGCTGCCCGGGAAAACATTCGTCGGCACCCTGACAGTGGACGCCGAAGCCACCAGCCCCGATTTTGAGCTCGGTTTCTACGCACCTAAGGACAAAGACGGACCTGGCGACGGTGATGGGCAACAGTCAACCTCGGCACAAATCGGCGACATGCTGCACGCCGCGATCGCGGCCTTACCCGAGCAGTCGGTGACATCGCAGCGGCAGTTGTTCGCCCAGGCACGCAAAGCCAGGTTGGCGTTCCGCAACAGCGTGCTACTCACTGCCGTGGATGACCTGCTGGTGGCGGGTCGGGTTACCGAAGTACCGGGGCGGGGCGGCGCCACCGGCTACAGGGCAGTAATAGACCCTATTAAATCGGCAGATAAAGCCGATCCGGGTGCGTCCCAGCCTTCTTCTACACCACTGCGTCCCACGACTGCGTCCGGTGACTGCGTCCCTATAGAGACGGGACGCGGGACGCACTCACACACCGAGTGCGTCCCAGAGTCGGGACGCACCGGGACGCACCGGGACGCACCGGGACGCAGTCAAAGAAGGGTCTAGACCAACGCCTAGACCACAAAGGCATAAACGCACCCGAAAGAAGGGTCAGCACAACCCTCAAGGCGCAGTGTTTGTCGACAGAACCAGCAAGTTATGGGGCAATCCGTTCAAAGTTGGGCTGGACGCCGACACCCACGCCGACGCCGTGCGGCAATACCGGAACCACCTCGACGCGAACCCCGAACTGGTCGAACGGATCAAGACCGAGCTACAGGGTCGGGATCTGGTGTGTGCATGCGATCTGGACGAACCGTGTCATGCGGATGTGTTGCTCGAGGTCGCCAACGGTGGTGGTGAATCGCGAACCGATCCGAGAATAATTCGAGTAACAATGTTACTGAATTGATCCGGTCCCGCCCGTTCTGTCCTGGCTGCGGTTGTTGGTACCCGATTCACGGTGCACACCGGATTGATTGCACCGCCGACGCCCCAACCCGTATCCGGCTGATGTTCATAGAAGGGGTCGACCGGTGACCGCCGTGGACGCCCTCGCCGCCCAGATCGTCGCACCACCACGCCAACGGAAGCCGCCACCGTGAACACGCCGCCAATCCAAAGTTTCCCCGGCGTGGTCGTCATCTGCGGCCCGGCGCTGCGTGCCGGTGCCGATTGCGCGTTGATCGCCGCCCGCGCTCGACGCCAGAACGGCTTACCTGACAGCACGTACTTCGCCGAACTCGCCCGCGCCTTCCTGCAGGCGTCCGCGTGCGGACACCCGGACGTCCCCGAACCGCCTGCCCTGCAATCGTTAACATCACCAACAGTGACGATTCAGGAAGCAGCTACCCGAATGAACATCTCACCCCGACAGGCACGGCGATTAGCGCGACGGCTCGGCGGGCAAAAGGCCGGCCGGATATGGCTGCTCGACGACCAAGCCATCACCGAACACCTGGAAGGACAACACCGTGGATAACGCCGAAGTGATTCGGACCCTCGCCGCGATGACCACCGACGAGTTCGAGGCGACCGTCGCTGAAGCCCGCGGCGACGACCCGCAGACACGGAAAGAGGCCGCGATCAAAGCGTTGCGCGAATATCACCGCCTCGGGCCGAAAACAGATTAGGAGCACTTGATGCCGCACCACATTCCGCTGCCCGAGAAGTTCAAGAAACACCGCAGCCTCGTCGGTGTTCTCGCCGACGCGGGCGTGCCACCACCGGCCCGCTGGACCGAGCTCAACGAACAACTGAGCACCTATCTGGATCTGGACGACTTAGCCGCCCAACGGCTCGCCGCCGCCGTCATCACCCCCCACAAGAACACTGACCTGACCGCGCTGCGCGCCCACGCGCTCGCCGAACAATCCGCCCCTCCTGAGCGCGCCGCTCAAGTCTTGAAGCTCGTCGTCTTCGCGGTGTTGGACGCGATGCTCGATGTTTACACCCCGGTGGCGCAGGAGAATTACCGCCATATCGCTGACCGGTTCAACTGCGCAGCCGAAAGGTTTGTGCACGCTGCCAATACGGTTGACGCCGAAAGCGATCCGCGCGACATGGTCGTTGCTGACGACGCTCAACGGCAGGCGTGGCTCGACGCCGAGATCTTGGCCGCCGAACTCGATCAACTTGTGCCGGTGCTCGTGGCTGCCGCGGAACTCGCCGGCGTCCACATCACCAACAATGCGGGTCCGATGATCGCCGCCACGGTCGCCACCGAAGGCATGCACCGCCGGAAGATTTGGCAGGCATGGCAGCACACCGGCGGGCGCACATCACGCTGGGGTGCACTCAACAAGCTCGGTGCCCTCATACGCGCCTGCGACCTCGCCACGTTCCAGCCGTACCGGGAACCACGGCCGCTGATCTACAAGCAGCAGCAGGCTATTGGTCAACCACGCGGCATCGTCGAGCAGATCGTCATTGATCCCGAGGACGAGGAGGTCGACGCAGACCACATCGAAGCGGTGACACCGGTCGACCCGGTACGAAGCGACGGCGTGGTCGTTGGCTAGCCACATGGCCACCCCCAACACCCTGACCTGCATAAAGGGGGTGGGGCATGACCTTTTCGCGCGGTCGCGCAAAGCACTCACGGCAATGCTTTCGGAGTTTTTACGGTTGTTTCCGCTGGGTCCGTTTTCCGCCGGTAGAGAGGTAGGTGAGAGGTGTCAGTGAGCCGGATTCGTCGGGCGCCTGTCACTGACGCGGCGAGGTTGGGGCGTCGGGAGTTGCTGGTGGCGTTGCGGGACAAGATCGCCGCGGAGATTGATCGCGGTTGCCCTGCAAGAGAGTTGGCGGCGTTGTCGAGGCGTTTGGTGGATATCGCGGATCAGCTACAGCTGGTGGATGACGCTAGGGGCGCGATCGCTATGGCCGCGTTGACGCCGGACGAAAAGTGGATCGAGTGATCCAGATGCCAGCCCGCCGTGCATGGCGGCGGTGGGTGTTGGGGGCTTTGCGCCCGTGGTTGCCGCGGTGACCTCGGTGCTGCATCGCCTCTGTGATGCCCGACGCGATGTCGGCATCTGGTGGGCCGGCGGCGTGCTGTGGACCGGTCACAGCGTGCCCCGACTCACCGCCGGGGAGAAGTTGTTCTGGCGTTAGCTCTTAGGGGTCGCGCCTCAGAAGAGGGTATACAGCGTGAACGGAACCACAGTGTGGACGACGCCGGTGAATGCTGCCACAAGGAGCAGGATCATGATGAGAGGTAGGACCCAGTAGGCCTTGTTGATGACTGCGTAGGAAACGAACTCGCTCAGCAGTTTCCAGCTGTGGACGATCCGGCGCATCAGTCGAGTACCGTCGAGACCGCGAACAACTCCCGGTTCCCTTGATCTGGCTGTTGTTGCTTGTCGAGGAGATGGTCTCCAAGGACCAGATAGTCCATCTCGGTGTTCATGAAACACCGGTAGGCGTCCTCTGGAGTGCAGACGATCGGCTCGCCTCGAATATTGAACGAGGTGTTCACGAGGACGGGACAGCCCGTCAGTTCGGCGAATGACGTCAGAATGTCATGAAAGAAGGCGTTCGTGTCCCGTGAGACCGTTTGGATGCATGCCGAGAAGTCGACGTGGGTGACCGCGGGGATCGATGACCGCACCCGGTTGACCTCCGTGCGGATGTCCCGCGATCCATGACCGGCCCCCACCGTGCGCACCCGTTCTTGGACGGGGCTCACCATAAGCATGTAGGGAGAGGGCACGTCGAGGTCGAAGTATTCCTTGGCTCGCTCCTCAAGGACCGCTGGGGCGAACGGACGAAACGACTCGCGGTACTTAATCTTTAGGTTCATCACTGATTGCATCTCCGGTGAACGTGCATCGCCGAGGATCGAGCGATTTCCGAGGGCCCGGGGGCCAAATTCCATGCGTCCGTGGAACACGCCGACGACGTTGCCTTCTGAAAGGAGCTTCGCGATCTTGCGGGATCGCTCTGCTGGATCGGCAACTGTTTCGAACGGATACTGGCGGGCGGACAGATATTCGCCAATCTCTCCCGATGAGAACTCCGGCCCAAGATATGCTCCCCGCATACCGTCTCCGGACGTTGTGGTGGACCGCGAATTGTTCGCGATTTTGTACCAAGCGTACAAGGCAGCTCCAACGGAGCCTCCGGCGTCGCCGGCTGCTGGTTGAACCCAGATGTCGGCAAACGGCCCTTCGCGGACCAGCCGCCCGTTGGCGACGCTGTTGAGGGCAACGCCACCGGCCAAGCAGAGGTTCTTCTCGCCGGTCAACGTGGCCGCAGTCGCTGCCATCCGTATGACAATCTCTTCGGTGACCTCCTGGATGGAGCGCGCGATGTCCATCTCCCGCCGAGTGATTTCGCTTTCCGGAGGCCGAGCCGGGCCGCCGAAGAGATTGGCAAACCGGTCATTCGTCATGGTAAGTCCGCCGAGGAAGTCGAAATATTCGAGGTTGAGTTCGATCGAGCCGTCCTCATGGATGTCAACGAGGTTGTCGGTGATCAGGCTGGCGTACTTGGGCTCCCCGTACGGTGCTAGGCCCATAAGTTTGTACTCACCGGAGTTCACTCGAAAGCCGCAGAAGTAGGTGAAGGCTGAGTAGAGCAGGCCCACTGAATGCGGGAAGCGTAGTTCGCGTTCGATCGTGAGTTGATTGCCTTTTCCGCATCCGATGCTCGCGGTAACCCACTCGCCGACGGCGTCAATGGTCAGTACCGCTGCCGACTGGAACGGCGACGGGTAGAAGGCGCTTGCGGCGTGACTTTCGTGATGCTCCGTGAAGTACAGATTGGCTGGCATCTGAAAGCCGAGCGCTTTGAGGTTGCGCTCAATTTCGTAGGGAATCCACAGTTTTGTATTCAGCCACTGCGGAAGTGCCGTCCGGAACGATTGAAAGCCTCGTGGACTTATCGCGCCGTAGGTCTTGATGAGACGGACGAACCTCGTTATCGGCTTCTCATAGAAGGCAACTGCATCGATCCCGCCGCGGTCGACATCCCCGGCGCGGAGGCAATACGCGATAGCGTTACTTGGGAACCCCGGGTCATGCTTGATACGGGTGAAGCGTTCCTCCTGTGCGGCCGCAATGATCTGACCGTCTTGTACCAAAGCCGCTGCCGAGTCGTGGTAAAAGGCGCTGATGCCCAGAATGTTCATGGTCGCGCTCCTATGTCGCCCCTGTCGGTGCAGACCCAGAACTCATGCGGCCTCATGGCTCTATGCTGAGATGAGGATAAATTGCCCGCGCCACGATCTCTGCGCCTAGTTCGTTTGTGTGCACTTCGTCGATGAACACGGCGTCTTTCACTCCGTCCAATGAGTCGGACAGGTCGAGAATCGGGGGGCCCAAGAGTGCCGTCGCATCCAGATAAGCTTGTCCAAAGCCCTCACGATCCGGACTCGTGAAGGAGGCTGCATCTCCGCCCTCCGTCGTGTATGCGTCTGGCTGCCAAATAAACACGGCCTCAAAACCGTAGCTTTCCGCGAGGCGCTCGATGACCTCCACCGCCCTGTGATGGAGCTCCACGGCATTGCGCGCCCGCGTCTCCGCTAGCAATGGAGTTGGCGCCAGTCCGGAACTTTCGGAACGAAAGGCCTCGGCGCCGCGCACGAGGATGCTGTGTCTTTTGTAGAAACCCTTGAAGGAATCCATGAGGCCGGCGAGTGACCCGCGCAGGCGGCGATTATCTACAGCATTTTTCACGCTACTGGCTTGCAGGTAGGAAGGGTCGGCGGTGAGTTCTTGTACCTGCTGGCCAACTTCGTTGTGACCGTTGTAGAAGACCGCCACATCGGGAACGTTCCCTTCGGCCAGCAACTGCTGGAGAAGCGAGAGCTCCTGCCAGATGACCCAGGCAGGCTGACCATAGTTGGTGACACGGACGGGGCGCCCGTCGTCTTGAGCAAGTCGAGCCAGATAGGAAGGGATCGTGTAGGAATCGCGTTGACCGTAGCCCCACGCTGTCGACCCCCCGAAGAAATACACGGACGTGGCATCGTCACCCTCCCCCTCTGCGACATAGGTGGCTCGAGCTCGGTCCGCGATGTTGATGTACGTGCCCTCGTAATCCGGAGGCGTCAGGCCTAACAACGGTGTCCATGCGAAGCGATTAGGCCATACATCATGCAGCTCTTCGAAATAGTCTGCGGCCCAGGATTCGTTGACCATCGCAGCCGTAGAAGCGCGTCTGTCGGCGTCGGAGTCCAGCGCTCCTCGGACGGACACGTATGCAGTCCCTAACGTGAGATCAACGGCCATCAACAACACCAAGGCACTAACCATCACCACTAGCAATCTTGCTGCGGTAGCGGCGCGTCCTTGTTGCGTCCCTGCCGATGCTCCCGGTTCGAGCGTGAACTGGCGGCGAACCATCGTCGTATCGGATCTTGGCTTGACGACCCATGTGCCGGCGGGACCGGCCGCGGCTGGAGAAATCAACGGATCGCGGCCGAAGAGGCGGAGGAACAACGACGCAGGGGTAATGACTAGGAAGTACACGATCGCCAATAGGATCGTCGCCACCGATCGTGCGATCGGTGCCGTCACTTTGGCGATGCCTACGTCGATCCTCGTCCCTGCGGTCGGGGAGACAATCGATATCAGAGAAAGCGCCAGAACCGCGACAACAACCAGCGCCGCTCCGAGTCGGAGATTGAGTACCCAGAGAACCCCGGCGAAAACGAGCCCGCCTACCAGGCGTATCACGGAGGCCCTCAAGGCCGCCGAACGTGGTGATGGCTGATTCTGTGTGTCGCGGAGTCCTGGACCCGAGCCGGGTATCGGCGACCTGTCATCGCTATCGACAATGGAGGCGTCCCCGTCCTTCGATTGAAGCTTCGCTTTCGCCACCTCTCACCCCACCCCCAAATGTGCTCCGTGGGCGAGGCCCTTAGCCGGCCCTTAGTCCGCCGTGCGCTGATGGTACTGGACCGCTCTCATCTAAGAGTCGGAGCGCATACGCGTCCGGTCGACCTTGTTCTTTCCTCAATCGATGTGTCCACGTCCGGTAACAGGCTGGCATCGCGCCAATGGGTGGTCGATTGTCATGCAAACCTATCTTGAGTGTCTTTGGTAGCTACCCGCAAGCCGTTGATGGTTTAGTCAAACTGCGCGGAGCGCCGCTTAGGCGACTGTCTGAGACGTCGAAACGTGTTCCGCCACGGACTTGTTCACCCAATGCGACGGCACTTTAGAGTGTATTTCAGCTATTCGCTAATGGTGGGGGCACACCAGTACGAGGTTGTTGAGTTCGGTGGGGCCGCCGTTTTCCCAGTGCCGGATATGGTGGGCGTGCAGTCCGCGGGTGGCGCCACAGCCGGGGACCACGCAGCAGCGGTCCCGGTGCTCGAGGGCACGGCGCAGCCGTCGGTTGACTGTTCGGGTGGCCCGAC
>Ga0114918_10005088_pt1 | contig 11314 bp, 4 predicted proteins | sample LantaG_FD_87015 | JGI IMG/M metagenome (GOLD analysis project Ga0114918, IMG submission 87015) | Deep subsurface microbial communities from Baltic Sea to uncover new lineages of life (NeLLi) - Landsort_02402 metaG | ecosystem: Environmental > Aquatic > Marine > Oceanic > Sediment | place: Baltic... | reverse complement strand
CTACCAGTTTGAGGGTCTGCAGGATTCCATACGCTCGGCACAGGTTGTCCAAGTGCGCTAAAAGCCATCAACAGAGCTTCTTGAGCAGACGACTGACCAGAGGGACGTGAAATTAAACAAGCTTCTGAGAACTTTATTACTGCGCTAGGAAAAATATAACTTTTATCATCGATTGTTGCGGGCAGAAGGTATACTTTTTCATCCACTTCCGCTGCTACCCAAACAGATTCCGCTCCTGATGTTGCTATTATTTCATCAAGATTTATATTTCTAATATCTAATTTACTCATTGATTTATTTGCCTGTTTAATTTTATGGGGATGGACTAGGCGGCGCTGGGGCGGCTGGAATAGGAACATTTGCAGGACTGCCTACCGTACCGTCCTCAACATTTGTAGAAGTATTATTAGAAAAAAGAGCAAATGGTTTTATTCTATCGTCGTCCGCTCTAAAAATAGAAAGCTCGGGATCAAATAATCCTAACACAGGAACGTTATAATCTACCCATCCTCCATCATTAGTTGGAACTTGAGAGTATACTTTTTCACCAAACCCGTTTCCTCCGCCTTCTTCATTGTCTATTGTTACACACACATTATTGACTAATTTTGTTAAAAACTGTTTACCATAAAAGGTTTGTCCTAAATTTAGTATAAATTTGTGTATTTTATCCAAATCATCAATATTTTCAATTTTATTAGCATTAACATTTTGTCTGGTAATCTCTAATAATATATCCTGTACAGGACTTCTACTCGCGTTATACAGAACAGTCGGATTCGGATCTCTATTTAGGAGCTCTATAAGTTTTTGCATATAGTCCGGGTTTACGAATTCTTTATAAATAGGAGCTTGTTGTAATATTTTTACTAAAGAATTATCTATTGTAGTATAGTTTCCGGGAGGATTAGTGATTTTTGTAAATGTTCTTGTTAGCCATAAATCGTAGCTAGATAAAGCAGCCCTGATATCTAGTTCCGAAATCCAAATTTTATTGACCGGGTTGCCATCAACAATTATAGGAGAATAAAGAGTATTATTTAATTTAGAAATATCAATATAGATCCAAAAGCCACAATTGCTAGATGTTTCTCCATCGGGCTCACAAAATTCTCCGTCTTCGTTTCTTATAGGATAAATGGGATTTCCAAAATCATCTTCTCCAAAAAAGGGTGTAAATTCTGTAACAGTTGTAAGATAATGAATCTGATCTCCAAAAATTAATCTTCTGGTTTTTTCGTTTCTTAATTCTTTGCCATAACTAAGATCTGTGGCAGTTCCTTCAAACGCTGCTACTATACCGAATACGCTACTAGCAATCGGTTGTTGAAGACGTGCTGTTGAAACCTTGATAACGTGTTCTTGTCTAACAATATCCCAAAATAAATTAACATAAAAATCTCTGCCTGTTAATTGACAAATGTTTTGTATAAATTCTAATAAAGATATTTTGTCTGTTATTCTATAATTTGGTGGACCAAGAGGAAGTTGTGAGTCGTCGGTTCGTGATACTACAAAATCTGAATCATATATGTCGTTATTACTAAGAGTATATCCTAGATCAACCTTAAACAATCCATTAAATCCAACAAGCTCTGTTGTTGGTGAAAATACTCTGAGTCTATAATTTGTGGTATCTCCACTTTGTCCAGCTAAGGCTAATAACCCTTTTAGTATATTTCTATAGTTCATTCCTCTAACTGTGGAATTAGCGGTTCCGAAAACGTTACAGTTTCCATAGTTTACACCAGCCTCATAAGCAGAGTAAACATTATAATAGTTAATATGCTGAAAAGGAAGATCTGAATATGAATCAAGTACAATTAAAGTATTGTCTAAAATTTGTCTAGGATCTGCTATAGACACACTATAGGTTAATCCTCCAGATCCTAATTTTTTGCTCCAGTTAGTAATGATACCACCAAACCTGAATTTGTTGTTGGGCAACTGACTATCAGGAGAAGGTAAAGAAAAATAAGCGGCAGATCCTATAATTTCTACCGAATTGCCTATAAAAGAATCTGGACCATACTGCTGTATTGTTTCTGTAAAAGTGTTATAGCCCTGAGTGGCTTCACAGTCTTCTACCAGCTCAACATTCAAAGTTCCTGTCTCTATCCCCCATCCCATTTGAGAGGTAACAGATAATAGAGTTGCCCCTAAAAATTTAATTGGATATTCTGTAACCGGCTGAGTACATCTCGTTAAAGTATTTGCCATATTATCAACATCCTTTGCACAAGTATCCTAAGTTTATAGTATAAGAACCATCTAAAAAGTTCGTTGTTTTGGTTTTAGCTGTGAGAACATAAATAGTAGGGTCTGGTAGTTTATCAATCAAAGAATTTGGTATAGATATATCTTGGCATATATTTGTATATATACTATTAATATTTGTAGAATTTAAACAACATTTTTTTAGTAAGTCATTTTGTCCTTGAATAGTAAAATTTATACGCTGTGCTGTTTTTGTTCCTAAGTTCTGTAATACTGTTCCAATATTAGTTGTTCCTCTTGCTCCGGGTATAACAAAAGTATTATATACTACAACCGGGTTGGTTACAGATATTGCTATACTATTAAATTCGGATTCTCCACAAGAAAAATTACTAGAATATTCCGCAACATAGTTAATAGTACCAGCGAAAGGGTTGTGTGCCAAGTTAAGGATAATAGGCTTAATATCATCTATGGATATCGAAGAACAAGAGGTGTCCAAGACCTCCAATCCTTCCTGGGTGATACCTAATTTCTCTTTGAGGGTCGATATTAGATCATTTTTTTCAGAGTTTAAGATGGTATTTAAGGTTGATAGTGCATTGGTATATTTGTTCTGAACATTATTACCCGTTACAATTAAATTTCCAGACTGTGGTAATTTAAATAAGCCATTATTAGCGAAAACTATACCACCAGAAATAAGACCTTCTATATTACCAGTTATACTAATTTTTTTAACAAAAGTATTGGTTTTTTCATAATCTATACTTTTACTAATAGTATGTCTAGAATTTGTATTCTTAAAAGTAGTAGAATTTTTTTGTATAATACATTTATAAGCTGCGGAAAAAGTACCGTCTGATTCGGATGTTTCACAAGATATCTCTTCGTTATATAGTCCATAAGAAGAAGCAAGGTTGGAAAGAATCCCATTAGACGAATTAAGTTTATGTATTGTGGATAAAGAATCTTGGGCCTCACAAGCAACATCTCCACTCAGACCAAGAACACCAGCTAAAGAGTTAATTCTACTGAATAATTTATCTTGAGCAAAATTTTTGGCATGTTCCCACGCTGGCAATAATTGGTCTTGAACAAAAAAGTTTTTACCTGTTGCTTCCACAGTATATGTAAATTCTATAAAGTGGTTATTCATATCTAGATCTTCACCAATGTCTGTCTTATCAATAAAGCTATATAAGTCTTCTTGAATATTTACATCATAAGATTCATTGTATTCTTTTAGTTTGTATTTAGATACATCCACAGCATTAGGACTATCAGAGCTACTAAAAATAAAATTTAAACACTCATAGTCATCTCCCACATAATTAATAGCTTGAAATTCTATCTCAGCCACATATTCAGCAAATGCTTTCCAATTATTAGTAGACTCACTAACATTGAAAGATATCAATTTTGCACCTATGCAAATCATAATATCTTGATCTTGATCATTTTTTACATAAAGAGATCCGCCCATTTTAGATAAAACACTCTTTATTGAGTTGAGATTGTCTAGTACTTTTTCTATTATAATAGGCCCATAATCGTCATTTTCAGAGAGCTTACGAAAAGCCGTTGCTCTACCGGTAAGAGTTAATATATGCCTGTGGCCTACGACCACCTGATTGGTGTCGCTAGCATAATCAACTTCTGTGGAGACTGCTATAAGTGGTGCTGGGACAATTTGTGTTGTAGAATTAAACACAGGGGTAGCTCCCTCTGCGTTTGTGTAAAATATTTTAGTCATATCAAAATCCTTACTAATTATTTAGATCACAACAAGTATATACTCTTTGTATCGAAAATGACCCATCTAAGGAATTGGTAGTATATTCGTCCGTGGTCAAAATCAAATTTGCTTGGTTTTTGTTGGGTATTCCGATTGTGGGCAAAAGATCGATCTTGTCGTTACAAATCTTGTCAAGAATATCCGAAGGGTCAAAGCAGCAATTTATTAAAGCCTTATCATAACCCTGTATATTAACATCTATGGTTTTAGGTTGATCGGAACCTATTTGTTGTATAATAGGACCTCCTGATCTGCCCGGAATTATAAATTCGGCCATTCTTGGAGTTTTATCATTTTCAACTATAGATATGAGTCTTATTGGAGTATTCTCTAAACAAGATATAGCAGCATCAAATTGAGTAGAGTACGTGATAGTACCATCAAAATAATTATGTCCGGCATTGTGTTTTGAACTTTTGGGTCTACCAACACAACTTAATCCCAGACTGGTATTGTCTAAATTTAGGAATGTCTTAAAGTTTTCTGTTAGATCGTCTTTTAAGATTATTTTATTATAACACTCTAACGCAGCTGCATACTTTGTTGGAGGAGAAGAACTATTTAGTAAGAACACTGTACCATTTTTGGGAAACTCTATTGCTGAGGGGTTGTTTATGAGTCCCCCCAGAACTAATCCCTGAATATTACCATCAACAGATATATTAACATTTTTATTGCCAAAATTAGTCGTATTTTTATTAAAGGTAAAGGTATGAATAGACTTTTCTGTGGATATATTTGTTGTATTCGTTTTTTTTAAGATAGCGGAGTAGGTAACTGAAAAGGTGCCCTGAGACTCTGATGTTGAGCAAGTTATTGCTTCGTTGAATATTTTATAGTTTGCGGCAGGTACGAGAGCGGGCGAGGATGGTTGTATAGGGCCCGAACTCAAATTGATTATGCCAATATTACTATCTAACTTATGAATATCATCAATTGTTTTAGATGGAGAGCATCCATCATTGTTGTTGTTTGATTTGGGTAGAATATTTCTATTTAATGCTTTTACTTGATTGTAAACCCTATCTTGACAAAAGTTTTTAGCCTGTTCCCAAGCTGGTAATACTTTGTCATTATTAAAAAATAATTTTCCTGTTGCTGATATTTCATACTGAATATTGATATGTTCATTATGAATTCCTAAATATCTATTGTTTATAGTATCTTGATTTAGGTCAAAGGTCCAATTGTCTGAAAAAGTAGATATCTTATATTTGCTAATATCTATTAGACTACTATTATAGTCTGAATTTTCATATAAAATACCAGAGCAAGCCATTTCTGCAACGGTATCACAACCAAAGTATTCTATCTCTGAAAATTTAAATTCAGCAGTAAACGGGGCATAATTTGTCCAAAGATTATCTGATTGTTCAATCGAAAATTTTTGTAAAATTCCTCCTCTAGCTTTTATTATGTTTTGGTTGTTATTACCTATGGCCGTTAGTTGTCCTCCGTTAAAACTTAGGATTTTGCTAACAGCGTCTATTTTTTCTGTTAATTCTGTTATAGATGACTCAAGATTTGGAGATGCTTCTGTTCTATCTATAACAGTAATAAATCCTGATAGAGTGATGTTATAATCATATCCAACTATATTATCATTGGCATAATTAAGATTGGTGCTAACATTAAGTGTGGGAGCTGGAACTATACGATATTCCGAAGAAGTCGCAGAGTTTGGTGGCCCATAATACAGTTTAACTGGTGGTGAATAAGACATAATTTTCCTTTTAAAATTAGTTTGCTCTTCCTAATTGTCCTCCGGATTGTTCCCATAAAGCATTCATCTCTATTCCGATCTCTTTGTTTATAAGATTTTTAACTCCTTCTTCCATAGCTTCGAATGCGGCTGCTCCTGTAACATTTACTTCTACGGTGTGTTTACCAACCATTTCAATCTTATCAGGAATTTTTATTTTCGCTAACTCTGTTATGTATGCATTAAAGTCTTTTCCAAAAGTATTGAGACTATTAGCAAAAGTTTCCATAAATGTTCTGGATTTATCCTCTAGTGAAACGGAGTATGACCCATTAAAAGACGAAGAACTAGAAGTCGATGGCGAGGATGTTGAACCAAGAGGGCCACCATTATCCATATATTTAGGCTTAATAATTCCCCCATTATTCATATAATTTAACGCGGGCAGATTATTAGCGGTAGCGGCATTATTCATAACATACTCGCCCTTGCTAAGCATCGCGGGAATTCTGTCTGTGCCTTTTGGTTGGTATGCTACCATAGTACCCTTGTTTGCGTATACTAATCCTCCACCACTATAAAAATTGCTAGGATCTATTCTTCTAAAAGTCTCTCCCATAAGCTCATATTCTTTTGCTATAGATTTTTCTATAGCTGAAGTATCTTTTCCGGTTCTTTTTAAAAGATCTGTTTGAGCTAAAAGTCTCTCCATTTTTCTTGTAGTCGGCAAACCTTTATAGGAACCTCCTGCTCCTGTTTCTCCTGAGTGTAGACCGACTTCGTCTTGATACAGAGGCTCTCCTAGCAGATTTGCCTTTCCTTCGGATTCGAACTTCTTTCTATTCCTTCTCTCCAATTCTGCCATATCTTTACCGGTCTTTTGTCTTCTAGTTCTAGCGAATTCTTCTCCTAGATTCCGTTTCAAATAAGGGTTCGAAGGATTTTCAAGAAGATTCGAAGGGTCGAATCTTGCACCAATGCCTGTTTGATTTATATCCAAATCCGTAGGGTCTACAATTGATTTACCAATATTAGTATCAAGTATTTCTTTTTTAGCGGCTGCTGTTAATGTATCTAAAGTTTTTTTATCACCAACATAAATTGTCCATTTATTTTCTAAAAATTTTGCTTGATCTACTAATTCTCTATTTCTTTGAATGAAAGCATTGATAGCTTCTTGAGATTCTGGAGAGGACGGATATAATCTAAATTTCCATCCTGTTGCTCCTTCAAGACTTCCTGCTCCTCTAGAAACTCGACCAGCCAACTCTTCTTCTGTTGATTTCAAAACAGACATAGCGTCTTGCATTGGATTTTTTGGATCAAAAGTTCTATTTCTATAGCTTGATGAGGTTGACGTAACTGCTTCATCTATTTGAGAAAGAGGGCGAGGCTGTGGCGGTAGCGACCCACTGGCCTTGGCTGCTCTTCTTTTTTCCTCTGCTTTTTTAACTCTGTCAACCCGTTCGGCTGCGCGGGCTTTACTCTCAACTTGTGTAGCACTTAGAGAAATTGGAGTTGATTGTGTATCACGCAGACTACGAGCTTTGAATTCATTTATTAGATCTCTAGGTCTCACACCAGCTCTTAATTGTTTTTGTATATCCTCAATCCCCATCGTACCCATATCTTTTGTATTATTTCTTAATGAAAATAACTCTATAACATCAGACTCATAACCTAATAGTCTTCCTATTTCGGCTTGTGATTCCGGAGTTGGTTTTGTTTCTGGAGTTAGTAATTCGTCAATACGTTGTACATTTTCTTTTCTACCAATAGCCGTACCCCTAGCATTAGAATATATAATTCCTTCTTTTTCTAATTGTTTTAATTTAGCTGCGACTTGAGGAGAAATACCTGCTATCTCACTTTGTGGAACCAACATAGCTGGTTTATATCCATCTGGCCAGCCACGCTCAGCAGCTTGTATAACGGCTAAGACTTCTTGTTCTGTATTTAACAACCCAAAGCCCAAAGCAGCTTGACTCTGTAGTTTGACTTCACCCTCTTCGCTGAGAAGCCCACGACGCGGCCTCGCTTTAGGAACTTCGAGGTCCAGCCCTTTAGACATTTGCTCTCTATCAAAGATTCTTTGTGCTATTTGTTCAGCTTTTTTTTGTCTCTCTAGTGTGGATTCAAAAGCCACTCCTGCTGATGATTGAGACCCAGACCTGCGTCTAGGCCCAGGCAATACCCCGGATTCGATCAGGCTTTCGTTAGAAAAATCGGGAGCTTCCTTTCCCATATTTTCAAAACTTGTTCGGAGTTCTGCTCCTCGTTTTTCGGCCGCTCTTAGAGCTACAAGAGGACGAGTACCCGGAGGCTTTATTGATATAGGTTTAACACCAGGAATAGAATCAAAAACATTCGAAACAGGCTCGCTAAAAGAAATTGTTGGAACTCCCGACGATGTAACAATCGGTTTTGTTGGAGTATCAACTTGCTGTGCTATTTGGCTAATTGTTACTCCTTCTTGGTCTGGTAGTCTCATAGCATCTTCAATAGCTTGTTGCAACCTACTCTCGTAGTTTGTGGGAATTGCCGAAGATACTGGTCTTGGTGTGGATGCTGAAACTGATCCTGCTGTTGCTGGCTTGGTAACGTTACCTGAGACGATAGACTGTTGCATTGGAGAGAGGCCGTCTGGTGAAAACGACTTTCTTACCCGTTCGAGTTTTTCCTCCACAGCTATCTCTTCGAAAATATTTCCGGCTCTTGCGTCTTCTGCTCGTTGAGCGGCTGTTGTTATTTTTTCTTGGCGTAATCCAGCCCCGTATTCGAAATTTTTTCCGAGAACTCTTTGTTCGGCTTGTGGAAATAATTTGAAATATTCTTCTGGATTATCAGCAAAAATATCGGGAATTCTTTCGACCCTGCCGGTTGCTGGATTTACTAATCTGGTGGTACCCGACCTTACATCCCTTATTCGTGCCGCGTTTTCTATTGTCATAGCATCATTTACAGCACGAAATCTTGCTCCGAGATTTTGCCCAACATCAGACACTTTTTTGGTACCAGTAGACACAACATCTGCTACTCTCTGTTATATGCCTTTTCGCTGTAGTGCTCGTCCAACTGGCTGAGCTACTGTTTGATCCAATGCTCCAGCTGCTCTAGCAACACCTTTACCAACAGCACTAAAACCCGGAATTGCTGGAACAGGCATGGCTAAGTCGAAAGCCGTATCTCTGGTAAAATAAGAAGCCTGGAGCATCTCTCGTGGAGAAGGTAGTCTGATTGAATAATTAGTTTTTCCATCTCCACCAAGAGGCACTTGCAATAATGGCTTGCTAGACATTTCTTGGAGCTTTTGAGACTCGTAAGAGGCTAGTGCTGAATCCTGAGCCTGCTCCATAGTTTCTTTATCAAACGAAAGAGCTCTTCCAATTCGGTCAAAACCGGTTCCAGCAGTGCTAAACACAGCAATAGAACCCTGTAAGGCCTCTCTTCCTGTGTTAAACGCTCCCATAGCAATAGCATTATCTTCTAATTGTTGTATTGGCTTGAGAGCATATTCACCATTTACAATCGGTCCTTGTGATAGATCTCCTCTAAAATCTCCCGCATAGCTTAGTAATCCGGCGGCCGTAGAAGCTGTAGCCGAGGCTAGGCCTAATACGCCTACTGTTGCGCCAATCCCAAGTTCTCCTAGTCCATAACCAAATTCTCCGATAGCTCGTGTGGGAGTAGACTCATACAATCCTTCAGCTAAGTACCCTAGAGATCCTTTATTTTTTTCTGCGGTCTCAAATCTTATTTGTTCATATCTTCTTTCTTCTGAGGCTTTTTTGGATGCAACCCTCATTCTTTCTTCATATTCGGCCTGTTCTTTTTCATATTGTTCTTTTACTAATCGTTCTTCTTCTTCTTTAACTCTTCTAGCAACAGCGGTTTCAGCGGCGGTTCGTCCGGTCTCTCTTTCAGCTTCTATTTGTGCAAATGACGCGAGGCTCCCCGGTGGCTGCCACCATCCGGCCCCGCGGCGCTTATTTTCAAAGGCTGCTCTTTTTGTTACTCCAGCCTCCTGACCAGCATTTTTAAAAGGTTCTCCTGTGTAAGGATTAATTCTTGTTCGTGAACCAAGATCTTTATCGCTACGTTGAACCATTTCTGTTTTTCTTCGACTAATATCTTGTGCCTGACGATCTAGTGCTTCGTTACCCTCAGCAAAGTTTAGTTCTACTGCTCTGTCTCTGTTTTCTGTTTCGGCTCGTGCTAATCTATTAGATTCGGATTCTGACAATGGCCTATCACCAATATCACTTGAAACAAGTCCTAGGAGTATAGCTCTGCGTTTTTTAGCTTCTTGATCGGCCTTAGCCACGCTCTCGGCCTGAGCTTTTGCGACCTTAGCATTTTCACTAGCTTTTCTTGCTGGTTCGCTTGCTACAGACTCATAATTTCTCATAAAGTCTTCTATCGCAGCATCTGCCATTGATCTGTCGTTGGTTTCTAATAGGTTATATCCTACCGGCCTAAAACTTCTAGCTACTAAATCTTTGTATATCTCGTGTGAGTCCGAAATAACGCCCTTGTTACTATCGAGTATCTCTTGATAAGAAGAATCAGACTGTGAAGATAAGAAGTCTCCAAAAATTGAACTAGTTTTTCTTCTACTACTAACTTCTCTTGCTTCTGCTTCGCGCCTGTTTATATCTCTATAATTATAATCTCCACTATCTCTACGATAACTAAGATCTTCTCGTTTTTTTTGTGCCGCAGCAGCTTTGCCTGGAAATCTTCTTTCGAACTCTTCTCTTTTTCTTGTTTTGTCAGCTTGAGCTTTATCATAGTTTTTTTGTTGTGCGGGAGTTCGCCCAGATAAGGAGTTGACTGCGGCAGGGATGACATTACCCATGCCCATACCCATACCGCCCGACACCACTCCTCCTACAGCAGCATAAATCGGAGCAGTAGGAGCAATCATATCAGCAACATTCTCTCCGTTATTAATTGCTGTAAGCAAATCATAGTTCTTTGCTGTGTCATCTGCATTAACGATAAATTCACGAGGCTGAAGCATATATGGTTGACCATTAGTGGTCATAGCTGGCACAGTATCTTTGCCTCTAGGTTTAAACACTTGAGAAACTAAAGACCCCTTGCTAGCATAAACTATACCGCCCGTTGAGGCTGCCACGGGATCTACTGGATTTCCCAGTCTTGTATTTCTAACAGCATCAGCATCCCTCTGAGCACCTTGAGCAGCTTGTATAAGAGCGTTTGGAAGTGTAGTTTTGAGATCTCGAAATAAGTCCCTAATTTCTTTTACAAAAAGATTCGCCTGTGTCTCACTACGAGTTGCTAACTCATTTAGGGCAGCTTCTTGTAGGGCAATAGCCTCATTAAAAGCTACTACCAAAGGATCATCTTCGTTTATTTTTCCCGCCTCTATTTCTGCTAGTTCTCTAGCTGTTCTGCCGCCAAATGCTGGTATCGGAGCATCTACATTTATTCCCTGAGCCTGTAAACTAGCCACAGTAGCTTGTTCCAAGATATCCGCAGCTTGTTCAGGATCCAACAAAGATTTAAATCTTTCAAATCCAGCAAAAAAGTTTCGAGCAAATTGTTCATTACCAAAAGCTTGAGGTCCGACT
>Ga0114918_10005087_pt1 | contig 11317 bp, 11 predicted proteins | sample LantaG_FD_87015 | JGI IMG/M metagenome (GOLD analysis project Ga0114918, IMG submission 87015) | Deep subsurface microbial communities from Baltic Sea to uncover new lineages of life (NeLLi) - Landsort_02402 metaG | ecosystem: Environmental > Aquatic > Marine > Oceanic > Sediment | place... | reverse complement strand
GGGAGGGGCAAGGTGGGACGGCTGACGGGGACCGGTGGCGGGGCACGCGCTGACGGGCCAGGGGGGGGAGGGGGGCAGTTTTCTCTCTCTCTCTCCATCCATCCTATCCTGTCCTCACCACGCCCAGGTAAACACCTCCGCATCGCTCGCAGCCCGCCGCATGCCGGGCGCGAAGGCGGACGCCACAGGCGCGTGCGGGTCGAAAGAGGCGCCCACAGCAGGCGCGGTCGGCACGGTGGGGACCAAGGGCACGCCCGCCGCTGCGGACGCAGCGACAGCCGCCACCAGCGCCGCCGTCAGGCCGCCGCCCGACTCAGACACGGCCTTGCCGCCGGCCTTACCCCCGCCCTTGCCGCCGCCCCGAGAGGGCAGCCAGTCCGCCTTGCCCCGGATGGACCGGATGTCGTCCTTCATGGCCGCAATCTCCACCTCCAAGCGGGCCAGCAGGATGGGCAGGGTGCCCAGCGCGTCGATGACGCCCACCACCCGGTGCGCGGCCGCTGTCGGTGCGCGCGCGGCGCGGCGCGCGCGCGCGGTGACGCGGGACACGCCGCCCGCCACCGCCTCCGGGATGCCCGCCCCGATGAGGAGCAGGACCGCCAGGGTCGTCGCCGCCAGCGCGCCCGGGCTCCAGGACAGGGAGGCCAGGGGTGACAGGGCCGCGGCCACGAGCTCCCACTGGCCCAGCGCGAGCGCACCCGCCGCGCCCGCGACCATGCCCGCCTGCACGGCCGGCGAGGCCGGCTTCCAGAAGGGCAGGTCGATGCCTGGCGGGGCGGCGGGCGCGATCGCCACGCCCAGCCTGGCGACCGGCGTTTCGGGCGGCGTGGCGGCCAGGGCCGGGTCGGCCGCGCCCCGGCAACCCGGCGTCGCGCAGGGGCGCCCCCGGACCGGGTCGGCGTGCGCGCACGCCCACCCGGCCAGCAGGCCGTCACCCGTAAGCGTCCCCGCCGTGTAGGCCGCGTACCGGACGCGGGCGGCAGCGGCGGCGGCGCCCGCGTAGGCGGCCGCGTCCCCGCCGTAGGCTTCATCCAGGACGGACCCCTCCTCAAACCAGAGCGCGCCGTCAGGCAGGACGCCGGGCGGCAGCGGCTCGCCCGCCTCGTCCACGGGGCCGGCGTGGACGGGCGGAGTGGCGGCGGCCGCGCCGGACAGGGCGCGGGAGGGAGAGGGCGTGGCGGCCCTGTTGCGCGGTCCGGCGCCCGCGGCGGAGGCGGCCCGGGCGGAGGGCGCAGGCGAGGGCACGGGCGCCGCCTCCTCCCCGCCCACCGGCTTGGCGGGAGACGGGCTAGGCGCGCCGCCGGCCGCAGAACTGCTGCCGCCCATCACCAGCGCCGCCGGCCGGGGCGGGCGGTTGGAGGCCACCGCCCCCTTCTCAGGACCAGGCAGCAAGGAGCCCTCACCGTCCGCGCCGATCAGGGCCGCGCTACGGGCGGCCAGGGCGATGCCGGACTTGGAGCGGGACAGCGCGAGCGATGGGGGGCCCTGCGGGGAGGCGCCGCCGGCGCCGGCAGGCTTCCCGCCTTTGCCGCTGGCCAGCGCGTCACTCAGCCCCGTGAACGAGGTGGACCGCCGCCAGGCGGCGCGCAGGGACCCGCCCAGGCCACCGCCCGGGTTGGGCGAGGTGGATCGGGAGGAGGACATGATTGTTTTTTTGGGGTGTGAGTGACAACGGGCGGGGGAGGCCTCCTAGACGATGCGAGCGCTTTTGTTTTGTTTTTATTCGGAACGACGGGAAGGCTGTTGTTGATTTTTTTGTGGGGGCAAGGGGTGGGGATGCTTCAGCTTTTCAGTGAGAGGCGCACATGAGAGGTCGTGCGCGTGGTGGAGCCCGGGCCTGGGGCACAGAAGGTACGGTGAGAGAGCAAGAAGGGGACAGGTTCGCGGCGCCGGGCAGCTGCGCCGTGTCGGTCCGTCCAAGGAGACACACGGGGGGGCGACGGCGTGCTGCTCAAAAAAGCAGCACGCGTCTCACCCGCCAGCACAGTGGCCAGTTTGTGCATCCCTGTCCACGCAAGGGTGTGTGGAGGGAGTCCAGACGGCGTCGTGTGGGCGCGGCCGGCACACACGCGGGCACACACTCTCGGCGCGCGCAAGTAGCCCCACGGGCATGCGCGGTGCTTTTGTTGTTTGAGCACGCCGCGAAGGCGCCGCGCTTCATGCCACGGCATCTGCCCCGCTTTGCCACCCGCCCAAGAGGTGGGCATGCATTTGGGCTTCAGCTGGGAGCAGATGGGCAGGCGTGGCGTGGGCTGGCAGGGCGACGGGTCGCGGACAAAGACGCACCTTGGCGTCGGCGAACAAACGTGTGCGGCGGAGAGGAGAGAAGCCCGACCAGCACCTGCACCTGCAGCACCCCCTCCAAACCCTGTCCACCACACGCGGCGGCCGCGTGTGCCTCCTCCTCTTGCGCCCCCACAAATCACACACACACCGACCTGCCCAGCGCCAAGCCCCCCTGCACAGCACCGTGAGACAGCAGCACAGGACAAAGCAAAGCAAACGCAAACAACAAAGCACTCCATTGTTTGCAAAGAAAACCAGACACACCACCTTCCCACCTCTCGTCCCCTCACTCGTACGTCAGGCCCATGCCCCCATGGTGTCATTCATTGCGAGGGCTATGTCGAGTTGTGTGGAGCGCGGAGAGAAGGAGAAGAGGGACGGCGGGCATGCGCCAGGTAGATGAGAGAGGAGGCAGGTGGCAGAAGCGCTCGGGGTGGCGGCCGGGTGTTGAGAAAGCCGCGCTGTTCTGGGAGCGTTCAGGAGGCGCCGAGGGGCTGGTAGCACTACCAGTAGGCAGGCCAGGTGTCACATAGTAGACAGGGAGGGATTGAGTGTGGGGCGAGGCCGTTTTTGGGGCCTGGGCGACGTGTGCGGGCGTGAAGAGAGGGGAGAGGAGGAGAGGAGGAGCAGAGTGAGCGGGCGGGCCGGCGATGACGAGTGGTGCGTGCTCGCGCGCTTCTCCCCCATTCATTTCCGTTTCCTCTCGCTGACCTCTTCCACCCCAGCGCCGCCTCCTCCCAGCGCCGCCTCCCTGAACGCACGAGATCACGAGATCCGACACATCCAAAGCCACAACATGCAAGCCGCCCGCTACACCAAGTTCGGGGACGCTTCCGTCGTGAACGTCACCGCCATCGACAAGCCCGCGCCCAAGCCGGGACACGCGGTCGTCCGGGTCGTGGCCGCCGCCCTCAACCCCGTCGACTTCAAGGTGAGGCTTGGAGCGGCGCACCCGAGTCTTGGAGGGACAAAAACATGAGGACAGAGCCAGCATCCGGCAGCCCGCGTCCGCGCGGGCGGCAGGATGCCTTTGGCCGGCCTTCTACCTCCATCATCCAATACATCCATCATCCAATTCTCTCCTCTCTCTATCTCAGCTCCGCGCCGGCCAAGTCCCGCGCCCCATCGCCCGCCTCCCGAAAACCCCGGGGTGCGACCTGGCCGGCGTCATCGAGTCCCCCGCCCCGGGCGGCCGCTTCGCCAAGGGCGACCGCGTCTTTGGCATCCTGTCCGCGGCGGGCGGGACCGGCGCCGGGTCGTGCGCTGAGTTTGCTCTGGTCCCTGAAACCCAGCTCGCCCCGCTGCCGTCCAGCCTGACCTTTGAGCAGGGAGCCTCCATCCCGCTGGCCCTGCTCACCGCCTGGCAGGCCCTGGACGCGGGCCGGGTGGGCGCGGGCCAGAAGGTACTCATCACCGCCGCGGCGGGCGGGGTGGGCAGCTTTGCAACGGCGCTGGCGGCCGTGCGCGGCGCGACCGTGTCCGGGACCGCGTCGGGTCGGAACGCGGCCTACATCGGTGGCCGGGGCGTGACCACGCCCATCGACTACACGCAGGCCCCCGACGCCGTGGCGGCCATCGCGGCGGGGGCCGAGGCCAACAAGTTTGACGTGGCAGTCGATGTCATGGGCGGGGCGACCGAGGACGCGGCCTACGCGGCCACCAAGGACCGCGGCGGCCGCTTTGTGTCCATCATGAATTCGGGCACCTCCCTGGCCAAGGTGGCGGGCCGGACCCTGCGGGGCGCGCTGGGCCTGGGGCGCAAGTACAGCTTCGTCGTCCTGGCCATCAACGACGGCACGGGCGCCCGCCTGGAGGAGGCGGCCGGCCTGATCGAGGCGGGCAAGCTCAGCCCGCCCGAGATCAAGGCCTTCAACGGCCTGGCGGCCGTGCCGGCCGCCATGAAGGAGCTGGAGGGCGGCCACGTTCGCGGGAAGGTGGTGATCAAGGTGGCGGACGAGTGAACGTGCGGAGAGAGAGATACGGCAGGCGGTGAAAAGACAGGCGGGGATGGCATGAGGTTGAGATGCGAGGGTTGGATGGGTGGATGGAGAGTCGGAGAGTGGTTGGTTTGAAATCAACAACACGGGGTGTCTGATCCTACAAAACTACGACTGGCCCTCCCAGGCAGCCAGGGCAGCGGGTGGTGGCGGGCAGGGCGTGAAGTCGGCGACGGGCGTTCCTCCACCATCATCTCCACCCTCACCACCCGCACCCGACCCGCCCTCACGCCACGCCTCCAGCCCCCACGCCCGCGCGCACACGGACAGCCAGTACAGGTTCCCAATGACGCGGACCCCACACACCTCCCCACCCGGCGCCCGCACGGCGGCCTGCCCCGCCTCCCCGCCCACCATGCGCGTCTCTGTCACGCGGATGCCCGCCCTGGGCGCGCCCGCCCTGCTGACGATGGGCGAGTGCAGGCATGGCAGGACGGGCGGGCAGGAGGAGGTCCGGCGCGCACAAATCTCCATCGTCAGGGAGCACTGCTCCACGACCAGGGTGCCGCCCCGGTGGTCCAGGCAGGACCCACCCGTGGGGGGCGAGGTCAGGTGCAGGCCGGCCAGGCAGGCGGACGCGTTGAGGACGAGGGCGCTGGACGAGCCCGGCGTTGCCGCGAGGGTGGGCTTGCGGCTGTTTGTGCTCCCGCCGCCGCCATCACCCCCTCTGCTACTGGCCTGGATGCACAACGGCCAGTCGACGGCCAGGGCCGGGCAGGCGTGCGTGGAGCCGGCCTCCAGGAGGAGAGTGTCGCCCGGGCGGGAGGACGCCAGGGCGGATGCCAGGGTCGTGAACGTCTCGCGCGCCACGGCGCGGGGCGTGCGGGCGGTCGAGGGTGGGGCCGGCGAGACGCGCACCTTCAGCGCGTCCGAGCGGACCAGGGCGTGCAGGCGGGCGCAGGTGCGGCCGGCGGAGAAGGCGTCGGGCAGGGGGTCGAGGCGGGCGAGGATGGACAAGAGGAGGTCGTCCGGGAGGTCAAGCAGGTGGGCGGCATCGTGAGGGGCGACGACCGCTGTCGCCCCCGCGCCGTTGGGCGCGGCCTCCTTCATGGCGGGTGGGCGACCTTGCCCTGCGTGGCAACGTGCGCCCAATCTCACCGTCCCGCGCGCGCGCTGGTCGGCGGTTGAAGAGAAAAGCGCGAGTGTGCTCTTGGGCCGTCGTGACGTGCCCCCGCATTCATCTTCACATCTCTCTTCTCCTTCCGGCACAAACCGCGCGCACACGGCCCCACCCCGCACACCCGAAACCATGCGCCCTGCCCAGGCGATCGCCCGGCCAGCCGGCACGGCGCTGCACACGGACCGGCGCAGCAACGGCGCCCGGCCCCTGCCGTCCCGCCGCCCCGCACGACCGGCCGCCGTCGGCCCGCCGCCGCCGTCGCCCAGCCCCCACCACCCCCGCCTGCCCTCGCCGCCGTCCGCGGCCGACCCGTCATCATCCCCGCCCTCTCCCTCCCCTAACCCTGCCCTCATCGGTGAGGACGCGGCCGCCTTCTCCCTGGCCTCCCAGTCCCTGGGCGCCTGGGCCTTCTTCTCCGCCGAACTGGCAGTCGTCATGGCCATCCTGTACGCTGTGTGGGTGTCGCCCACAACGGGCTGGGCGGGCGCGTACTGCGACGCCTTCGAGGCCGCGGCAGGGGGCAGCAGCACGGGCGCCATCGTGCTGCAGCTGCTCGTCTTTGCAGTCGTCCACTCGGGGCTGGCCTTTCTACGGCCTTACGGTAAGAGATGGATGGAGAGAGGGAGAGGGGATGAGGTTTTGCCTCCTCGACCTACCTGCTGGCTCTCCTTCCAATCCACCTCGCCCCCTCACCCCTTCACAACACCCGCCTCCCTTCTCTTTTCCCTCACAGGCGAGTCCGCCATCGGCGCCCGCGCCTGGCGCGTCCTGTTCGCCTCCATCTCCCTCCCCCTAGCCACCGCCGCCGTCGTCTACTTCATCAACCACCGGTACGACGGCGTCGCCCTGTGGAACATTCGGGGCACCCCAGGCCTGCACCCCCTCCTCTGGCTGACCAACTACGCCTCTTTTTTCCTGCTCTACCCGTCCACCTTCAACCTGCTGGAGGTGGCGGCCGTGGACGAGCCTAAGCTCCACCTGTGGGAGACGGGCGTCGCCCGCATCACCCGCCACCCCCAGGCGGTCGGCCAGGGGCTGTGGTGTGCCGCCCACACCGCCTGGATCGGGTCCTCCTTCATGCTGGCCACGTCCGCCGTCCTCATGGCGCACCACCTGTTCTCCGTCTGGCACGGCGATTACCGCCTGCGCCGCAAGTACGGGCCCGCCTTTGATGACGTGGCCGCCCGCACCTCGGCCCTCCCCTTCCAGGCCATCTGGGAGGGGCGCCAGGTCCTGCCGCCCGACTACTGGAAGGAGTGGGCGCGGGCGCCCTACCTGACGATCGGGGTGTTGACGCTGGGCGCGTACCTGGCGCACCCGGCCATGCAGAGCGGAGCACACTGGCTGGGGTGGTGAATGGAAGGGAGAGAGAGAGAGACAGAGAGGGGAGAAGGCGTGTGTGACGGCGGAGAGAGTGCATGAAAATGTGTGGAGGTTTCCGTCCTGACAACCACACCCGAAAGAAAGGCTCCGCCCTGCGCAGGGCACACACGCCTCGACCGCCGCGCGCATTGTGCCCACGACACGCCCAATTAGGACAAGCGTCGCCTCATAGACCGGGCCGGTGCCATGCTGTGGGCGGGCGGTGGTGGCTCGTGCGCCAGCGGGGCCACGAACAATGACCCATTGGCCGCCGCCACGGCCACTGTTGCGGCCGGGACGGGCGCGGCCCTCACTCTCCGTGCCTGCGACGGCGGGGCATCGACGTCCTACGCCGACCTGGCATTTGAGTCGGGGCCCGTCGCCGCCTCCCCGCGCCTGCACCGCCTGCCGGGCGGCCCCCGCCCCGCCCCATTTGCCAGCGTGACGAGTGGATGCGGCGGCGGCCCGCCGCCCACCGTCTCCCTGCCCGTCATCCCGCTGCTCGCCTCCGCCAACGGCTCCTCCCGCCCCTTTTGGCAGCGAGGCGGGTCCGCCCAGTTTGTGTCACTCCCCATCGGGGTGGGGAACGGTAAGTCAAGACAGGGTCTGCGGAGAGGAGGGCTGCGAATTGGGCACACGGCTAGCTGTTTCGCTCAGAACATCCTCTAACCCTCTATCTCTCGCTTTCCTCCAGGCAAGCGCCGGCGCCGTTTTGTTTGGGACGGCGCCCGCATCCGGGCCGTCGATACCGCCGCCGCGGCAGCCGGCGAGGAGACCGCCTCCGGCGCGCTCGGCTCCCGCCTGCGCAACGCCCGCCGGTCCGCCTGGGCCGCTTTTTTCCCGGACCCGGCCGATGTCACGCCGGATTACTGGGCGTACGCGCGCTGGCGGGCGGGCCACCGCCTGTGCTCCTCCATGCTGACCAACTTTGCGACGCAGAGCCTGTTGGTGGCGGTGGGCGTGGGCGCCCGCCGGTCCCTGCCCGCCGCCGCCGCCGCCAACTGGCTGCTTAAGGACGGGCTGGGCCGGCTTGGCCGCCTGGGCGTCGCCACCCGCTTTGGGCAATCCTTTGACTCCGACCTCAAGCGCTTCCGGTTTGCGTCCTCCTTGCTCTTTGCCGCCTCCATCGCGCTCGAATTCGCGACGCCGGCGTTTCCTCAGCACTTCCTGGCCCTGGCCGCCGCCGCCAACGTGGGTAAGAGCGTCGGTCTCACGACCTACATCTCCACCCAGCCCTCCTTTGGCAAGTCCTTTGCCCGGCGGGAGAACCTGGCGGACATCACGGCGAAAGCCCAGGCCCAGCAGATGGTGGTGGACACCTTTGGCCTAGCGGCTTGCGTGGCCATCATGCGCGGCGGGGCGCAGCGGGTGGCGGCTAAAACGGCGGCCGCGGGCGTGGTCGCGGCCGCGACGGGCGCGGCCGCGGCCGCCGTCCCCGCCACCGCCGCCCTGCCCTGGCTCTTCCTGCCCATGCTGGCGGTGGGCGACCTGACATCCATCTACCACGAGCTGAAAGCTGTTCACCTGCGCACCCTCAACCGGGAGCGGGCGGAGCTGGCGACGGCGGGCTGGCTGGGCAGCGGGCGGGCGGCCGTGCCCTCCGCAGAGGACGTCGCCCGGGCGGAGCCCCTGGTCGCGCCCCTGGCCGTGGGCGGGGGGCGCCTGCCACTACGCTTGACGACCGTGGAGGATGCGGTGGGCCTGACGCCCGACGCTCTGGACGCCGCCCTGGCCCGCCACGCCCGGGATCGGTTTTTGATCGTCCGCACGCCCCCGCCCGGCTCGGCCGCCCTGCTCCCGCACGCGCTGGCCATCGGCCTGGAGCGGGCTGGCCTGGTCCCGGGCGCCGCCTCCGGCGGCCTGGCCGCCATCATGCGGACGGATGCGATTCCTGACGACGTCCTGGCGGCGGTCCTGGTGGCGGCACACGCGCGGAGGGAGGCCGAGACGACGGATGGTGGTGGTGGCGGGAGCGTCCAACCACCCGCACCGCCGGGCGGGCCGGACCCGGTCCTGGAGGCCGCCACCCGGGCCGCCCGCAAGGACGTGCCCAAGCTGCTGAAGGCCCTGAAGAAACAAGGCTGGCAGGCGGCGCCCTTCCTGCTGTCTCCCCGGGAGAGGGGGGGGTACGTGGTGCTGGGGTAGAAAGACAAAAGAGGGAGAGGAGAGGGGGAGGCGTATGGACCTCTTTTTGTCATTTCATTTCATCTTCAACCGAAGAAAACTACACGAGCAAGAGCTGGCGTGCGGCGGCCTCTTCAATACAGGCCGTCCTCCACCCACACGTCCACCAGGAAGTCCACCATTTCCTGTGTTGATGATGAAAGAAGAGAGAGGAGAGAGGTGAGCAAGCGTGGGTGTTTCCCCATCCATCCCCCTCTCATCCCATCATCTCTCTCATCGTCAAAACACTCACGTCCAAGGAGATGGGCACGGGAAAGGGTTCCTTGCTCATCAGCAGGCTCTCATACGTGGCGTCCGGGTCGATGACGGGCCGGCGGGGCGGGCGTGGTCCAGCGGCCGCGCGGGCGGCCGCGCCCTGGGCGCGCCAGGCCGCGACGATGGCGTCCGCGACGGCGGGGCCTGAGTGGGGGGAGAGAGAGGGAGAATGGCGCATGCAGGCGCGTGAGAGGAGATGCAATGGCGTGGCGATGCGCGTGCAGTGTGTGCGGTGCGTGCGGCCCGGCCCCCCTCCCTCGTCGCCATTCATCATCATCATCATCCGCAACGGTCCCGGGTTCGCGTTCGCATGCCCCCGCCATCAAAAAAAAACTCACCCGTCCGCGCCGGCGCCACCGCCTCACCTCCTGCGCCACCCTGCATCTCATCCTCCCTCTCCTCCTGCTGCACGGCCGGCGGCCGCGGCGGCTCTGGGTCCATGCTGGGCGCGACCCGGCGGCGGGCGCGGCAGGCTGTCGCCCGCGGCACGGCGTGGCCAGAAACGCTCTGGTGCACCAGCAGCGCCGGCGTCAGCCGGCCTGCGCGGGTGGCCGCCTCCGTGGTGCGGGTGCGGGTGGGCGAGGTAGAAGGGGCAGCTCGCCCCGCGCGAATCGCGGGACGTTCCTCTCGCGCGTGCCGTGAAAGAGAGAGAGAGATGCCGAAGTGAGAATGGTGGACAAAACCCACACTGCGGTTTTTTTTTGGCGTGCGCTCGCTCGCTCGCTCTCTCTCGGCGGGCCACCCACACGGCCGCCCGCGCGCCCACACAAGGCACCACACATCCCAGGCCCGCCTCTATCACCGCCGTCACACCTGGCGTGACTGGATTAGGCGCCCGCGCTCTCTCCCGCACCCCGTGCCGCGCCCGCGTGCCGCGCGCAATCGGTCCCCACCTCCGTCAACCTCGCTCTCTCTTCCTGCCATGCCCGCCCCCGCCGCCTTCGCCTTCGACATCTTCCGCCACTGCCGCTGCCTGCGCCATGTCGGCAAGGTCATGGTCCTGGTCGTCATGGGCGCGGTCGCCCTGTCCACGGCGGCCGTGCTGTCAGTATACGTGCCCCTGGCCGCGGGCCGGGCAGGTCCGGCCCCGGGCGCGCCCCGCCCCTCCGGCGGCGCCCGCTTCGGCGCCGCCCTGGGCGTGGCCGCCTTCCTGGCCTCCGTCGCCATGCTGGTGTGGGCCTACTTTGCGTGCGCGGTGACGGGCCCCGGGCGCGTCCCGCCCGGGTGGCACCCCTTCGCCTCCGACGCCGACGCGGCCGCCGAGCTGGAGCGCCTGCAGAGCGACCCGCCCGACCCGGACGCCCGCCTGGCGGGGCTGCCCCGCCCCCGGTGGTGCAAAAAATGCGCCGCCTGGAAGCCGGACCGGGCGCACCACGACTCCATGACGGGGGCCTGCGCCCTGAGGATGGACCACTACTGCGTCTGGGTCGCCAATTGTGTGGGCCTGCTGAACTACAAGGCCTTCCTGCTCTTCCTCATATACACCCTCATCGCCTGCGGTCTTGGCGCGGGCCTGCTGATTGCCGCCTTTGTGCGGGCCATGCGGGTGTCGGGCGACGCGGACGGGCCCGGCGTGCCCATCATCGTCTTTGCGGGGTGCGTCCTGGACGCCGCCTTCGCCCTGGCAGTGGCGGGCTTCATCGTCCTGCACGCCGGCCTGGTAGCCCGCAACGTGACGACGATCGAGGCGTACGAGAAGCGGCGCGTCGCCGCGTGGCCGTACGACCACGGCCTGGCGGGCAACCTGGCAGCCGTGTTTGGGCGGTCGCCCGCGCGGTGGGGGGTGCCCTCGCTGAGCGAGGCCGAAAAGCGGGCGCTGCTGGAGGAGGCGTTGAGAAAAGGGGGCAGTGGAGGGGGAGGGGGCGTGCCGCTGGTGGCCCGGGTGCCGCCCGGCGCGAGGGATGAGGTAGAAGGCGGCGGGGTGGACCTGGAGAGTGCGCGGTCTCTGTAGAAAGATGGAGAGTAAACATGGCGTTGGGATGGATGGAGATGGGGGATGGGGATGGGATGAGAGAGGTTGGATGAGAGAGGGGGGGGGGGGGGGGGACCCCCCCAAAGGGGGCCCCCCCCCCCCCCCCCTGCCCCCCCCCCGCTCCCCCCAGCGCGCGCCGCC
>Ga0114918_10005086_pt1 | contig 11317 bp, 7 predicted proteins | sample LantaG_FD_87015 | JGI IMG/M metagenome (GOLD analysis project Ga0114918, IMG submission 87015) | Deep subsurface microbial communities from Baltic Sea to uncover new lineages of life (NeLLi) - Landsort_02402 metaG | ecosystem: Environmental > Aquatic > Marine > Oceanic > Sediment | place: Baltic... | reverse complement strand
GCTGGCCACCCATAAAAAAACCTGAGGCCTGCCTGCCACGCGCGCCTCTGGGTGGGCCCGGCACGCGCCCCGCACACACGGGGGTCGGGGCACCCACAGCCTCACACGCACTGTGACATCTCTCCCCCCCTCTCGACACAGCGGCGGCCCCCCCGCCCTGACCTCGGAGCTCGCCGCCCGCGCGCCCGCCTCGGGCGCGGCCGCGGCCGGGCTGGCCGCGGCCGCCGGCGCCGCCCTGGCCTCGGCGGCCCTGGTGGCAAAGCGCCTGGCCCTGGGACCGCTCGCGCCCGCGGAACGGGAAGCCGCCGCCGACCGGGTCGCCCGGTTCGCCGCCTTGAAGGTCGTCTTCGTGTGCGCGGTCGTCTCGCCCGGCGACGCGGGCGCCCTGCTGCGCTGGACAGCCTGGTTTGCGCTCTGCTGCGCGGCGTCCACGCTCTGCGCGGCCGCGCGCGCGCGGGCGGACGCCCTGGCCGCCCACCCGCCCCCGCCCCTCCCCATTCCGGGCCTGTGGGGTGGGCCGCCCTCGCCCTTTGCCAGCCCCCACTCCCACAAGGCGGCCTCGGCGGGGGCGTGGGGCCTGATGGCCGCCTGCCTGGCCGCCCTGGCCGCGTGGGGCCCCGCCCTGGGGTCGGCCGCCGCGGCGACGACGGGCGCGGCCGGCGCGGTGGCGGCGGGCCTGTGGGTGCCGGACGCGGTCGCGGCGGCCGCGGACGCGGGAAACGGCCTGCTCCGGTGTGGGGTGGGGTGGTGGGACGCGCGGGCGGGGGCCGCCGCGGCCGCCGCCGCGGCTGGCGGCGGCGCCCCGCACGCACACGCCGCCGCTGGCCACACCGCCGCCGCCGCCTCCCCCTCCTCCTCCACCCCGCCCCGCCCGCGGGCGGCGCTCCTCTTCTACGCCGACCTGGCCGCCGACGCGGCGGCCCGGATGGCGGCCCTAGCGCACGCCGCGTCCGTGTGGGCCGCCCGGGGCGCGTCCCTGTCGGTCGTGGACCTGGCCCTTGCGGCCGACGCGCACGCGGCGGGCGCGGCCCTGATCGGCCGGTGGCGGGCCCTGCGCCGCTACTGGGCCGCCCGCGCCCGCCTGCGGGCCGGGTTCAGCCCAGCCCCGGCCGCCTGGCTGGTGGCCGCCCGGGAGGCGGGCGACGTGTGCGCGATCTGCCTGGAACCCCACTCGGAGGGGGCGGAGGTTGGGGAGGGAGGGGGGGGCGCGCCGCCCGCCGCCGCCGCCGCCGCCGCCGCCGCCGCCGCCGCCGCCGCCGCCAGTGTGCCCCCCTCTCCCTCCGTCCAGCTCACGCCCTGCGGCCACGGCTTCCACGCGGCCTGCCTGCGGGACTGGCTGGAGCTGGGCGAGCCGTGTGGGCGCGGCGGCGGGCTGGGCGGCGGCGGTGGCGGCACTGGCGGCCCGGCTGCCACTCAATCCTATTTCCCTTGCCCCCTCTGCCGGACGCCGCTGTGCGCGTCCCCCTGGCCCGGCAGCGCGGGCGCCGGGTGGGGGGGGGAGGCGCGCACGGGCGCTGCGGCGGCGGTCGCGCCCGTGGTGGGGCGGACCGGGGTGCCGCACCGGCGCCTGCAGGCCCCGCCGCCCCCACCCACCGCCGCCCCCTCGGGCCGCCCCCGGTTGGGGCGGGCGTGGCGGGCGGTCGCCTCCTCCTCCAGCCGCCTCCTGCTGCGCCGGCCGACGAGCGCGGCGGCCGCGCCCACCACCACCACCCCGCCCTCCCTCGCCATTCCGTCCTCCTGGGCCACGTCCCTGCCCGCCGCCTTCCCCCTGGAGGCGGTCCCGCACGCGTCCGCCTCCCTGCTGGCCGCGGCGGCCATGGCCAGCACCACTGCGCTGTCCGCCCCGCTCTCCCTCTCGCCCGCCCGCTGGCGCACTGCGGCGGCCGGGCTGGGGCCGAACCCGGCTGTGCGGCCGTCGCTGTCCTGGGCGGCGGGGCCGGCGCTGGCGTCGCGCACACCCCCCACCCCCCCGCCCCGCCGCCCGCCCTCCCCCACCTCGCCCCGCCTGTTTTCCGAGTTTGGGCGGGGGGGGCTGGGCGAGGCGGCGTCAGGCGAGGCCCTGCCGCCCGCGCCGCTGCCCGTGGCCGCGGGACTGGCGTGGCGCCTGGTGGGCGCGGCCCGGCGGGCGTGGGCTGGCGGTGGTGGTGCCGGCGGTGGGCGGCTGGGCGTGGCGCCGTGCCTCCAGGGGTCGTGAGAGGGGTAGGAGGAGACACCTGTACATTTGAACCCGACCCTTTTTTTTCTTTCATTCGCTCTTGCTCCCCTCTTCGTCTTCCTCGGCCGCCTTTCTCCGCATGACAGGGCACTGGCCACCCGCGATGCGGGCGGCGGCCGTGTGGGCCCCGCCCGCCAGGCGGGTGAACAGGCGCCGCAGGGGCGAGGTGGCCGGGCTGGCCACGGCGTGGGCGGCCGCAGCGGCGGCCACTGCCGTCAGGAGCAACGGCACCAGGCCGGCCCGGGCGGGGGCGGGCGCGGGTCGGTCCGCGCCGCCCCCTTCCGGCAGGTGGGGCGCCAGGGACGCCAGCGCCCGGCGGAGGGCGACCGCCTCGGCCCCGCCCGCCCTGGGCAGGCGGGCCAGTAGGGCCTCCGCGGCCGCGGCCGCCTGCTCTCCAGGCGGTGCCGTCTCCACGCCCGCCAGCAGGTCGGCCAGCGCGCCCGCGGCGGCCGCCGCGACGCCCGGGGCCGGCTCGTTGCCGGCCAAGACGCCCGTCAGGGCGTCCAGCCCGCCCGCGACCGCGATGGGCGTGGCGGCGACGGACGGGGAGGTCGACAGGGCGGCGGCCAGGGCAAAGACGGCCTCAGCCGTCGCAGCGGTGGGGGTGATTGCCGGCGGCGGGGCCGGGCGCGGGACGAGGGGAGGCGGCGGCGGCGGCGGCGACACGCTCCCCCCTCCTGCTGCTGCCCTACGCACCGCCGCCGCGTCCACGGTCTGTGCACGCGCCCGCGCCCCCGCCCCCGCCCCCCCGGCCGTCGCGACGATCGTCCCCACCAGCCCCCCCAGCGACCGCGTCCCGGCCAGGGCGGCCACGGCAGCCTCGCCCCCGCCCAGGGCCAGGTTGCCGACGGCGGCGGCGACGGCCGCCATGGTGGCGGCCGTCCGCGGCCCGCCCGCCGGGTCGAGCGGGCCCGCCAGGGCGGCCAGGTGGGCCGGGCCCCGCCCCTCCAGGATCGCAGCCGCCGCTGGCGGCCCCCCCCCGGCCAGCCAGGACGCCAGGGCCGCGCCGGCCGCCCGGCCGCCGTCCGCAAAGGCGGCCCGGGGCATGGCGGCGGCCAGCAGGGCCGTGGCGGTGGGGCCGGGCGGGAGGGACGCCAGGGCAGGCGGCGGCAGGCACGCCAGCGCGGCCGCCACGCCCGCCGCGGCCGCGGGCGCGGTCGGCGGGGGCGCCCGCGACGCCCCCGCCAGCAGGGCATCCAGGGAGCCCTGGGCCAGGGCGGCGGCCTGGGCCGGGTCGGCCACGCATAGGGTGGCCGCCAGAAAGTCGGCCAGGGCGGCCGGGGCGGCGCGGCCGCCCGAGCCACCGCCCTTCAACAGGGCGCCCCGCGCGGCCGCGGGCAGGCCCGCCCGCGCGGCGGACGCCGCGGCGCGGGCGTTACCGGACACCAGGGCGGTGGCGACGCGGGTGGCCAGGGTCGGACTGCACAGCCTGCCTCCCTTGTCAGCGATGCAGGAGGACAGGGCGGCCAGGATGGCAGGGCGGGCGGCCAGGGTTTGGAGGGTGGGCGTGGCGAGGTGGAGCAAGAGACAGGCCGCGCCGGCGAGCGACAGCGCGCCGAGGAGGAGGAGGAGGGGGGCTTTCTTGCGCCTTTTTTTGCCTCCGCCCTTGACTGGCCGGGGGCGAGCGATGGCGGTAGAGGCCATGGTGAGGTGCCCCTGTGTGCCTGCCTCTCCCTGTGGTGCCGGCGGCGCGCGTGAGACGAAAGCGCGTGTGAGGGATGAAAACAACGCAAATCTGCGCGCGCACACCCTAGTTTTGAGTTTCCAAGGACACTGCCCGTTACGGCGCCAACGCACCCTGCGCGGCCCCGCTCAGTCCACTCCTGCACGCTCCCAATCGGCCCTGCTCTACCCGAGCTGTCACGGCGAGCGTGAGGCGCCCTCTTCAGACACACGCACGCAAACGCCCTCGCATTCAAAAGCGCGATGCCGGGCGCCCAATCGGACGCGGCGCCAGTCGCCCTCCCCTCCCCGCCACCGCCCGGCCCGCCCTCGCCCCAGCGCTGTGCCTCGCCTAACCTGAAGGCTGATGCGATCTGTCGGGAAGGCGGCGGCGGTGACGGGGCCAGCGCCCTCCCCATCCGCGCCTCGGCCGGCGGAGGCGACACAAGAGCGCCCCCGCCTCCGCCCCCGCCTCCAACTTCGACCCCGCCCGCCATCCGGGCCGGCGCCCGCGCCGCCGCCCGGGCCATCATGGCCGCCACTGCGGCCGTGGACGCCGACGTCCGGCGCCGCACTTTTAGTGAAGGCACCGACCCGGCATCCCTGCGCGCCGCCCTGGCGGCCGAGCGTGCGCGCGCCGCGCGCCTGGAGGCGCGCCTGGTGTCGGCGGGCGTGGAGGCCAGCCCGCCGGGGTCGCCCCGGCCGGAGGTGGCCGTGCTGAAGGCGGCGGTGGCGAGTGTGGATGCGGCGGCGGCGGCCCGGTCAGCGCGGGCATCGTCTGCGGCCGGTGGGGGTTTCCCGACCACCCCACCCATTGACGCGGCGACCGCAACCGCGCTTTCAGTGGCGTCCCTCTCCGAGGCCGCGACGGCCGAGGCTGTCGACCGGCTGAAAGCGTCCGAGGAGGCCCGGCGCCGGGTCGAGGCCGCCCTGGCCCGCGAACAGGTCCGGTCCGCCCGCCTGGCCGCGGAAGCGGCCCGCCTCGCCTCGGCGGCTGCGGGCGCGGAGGGCGCGGCCGCGGCCGCGTACGCCCGGGCCGACTGCGCCACCGCCGCCGCCGCCGCCGCGGGGGCGGACGCGGCGGCGGAGGCTGTGGCGCGGGCGGCGGCGCTGGAGGACCTGGTGGCCGCCCTGACCGCGCAGCTGGCAGAGGGCGGCGGTGGGAGTGGCGGGAGTGCCGCCGCTGCTGCGGCCGCGGCGGCCGAAGCTCGCGCCGCGGAGGCGGAGGCGCGCGCGGCCGCGTCGGAGGCCGCCCTCCTGGGCGGCGGCGGCGCCCCCAACTCCCGCCTGTCCGCCCTGTGGGCGCACCTGGAGGCGGAGCGGGTGCGGGCGGCGGCCAGCGAGGCCCGTGCCGCGGACGCGGAGCGGCGGGCCGACGCGCTGGAGCGCGCGCTGCGCTCCGAGCGGCCGACCCTGGTGGAGGCGGCGGTGGGGCCACCCGCCCTGCCGGCGACCGCGTCGGGGCGGATGGGTGGGGTGGGCGGTCTGTCCAGGCCCGCGTCGGCGGGGGTGGTGGCCGCCCGGTCGGGCGAGGGCGGCCCGGCCGGCCCGCCCCTGCCGCCCGGGCGGGCCTCGCTGCCGGCCTGGCTGGAGGGAGGACGGGGGGTGAAGGGGGGGGCGGCCGCGGCTGCCGCGGCCGCAGTTGAGGTTGATGGCCCTCACCCTCCGCCCGCCTGTCCCTCCCAGTCCGCGCCGGCGGCGGTGGAGGAGGCGGAAGAGGAGGGGGAGGCGGTGTCGGCGGTGCCACCCACCGAGGTTGCTGCTGTTGCTGCTGGAGAAGGAGAAGGCGAAGGCGGGCCGGACGGCGACGCCGCCGCCGACGCCGCCGACGCCGCCGCCCTCTACACCGCCTTAGCCACGGGCGCGGCAGTCTTGGTCGGCCTGGCCGGCCTGGCGGCGGGCCTGCTGGCGGTCCGGCGGCGGCGGAGGCTGTTGTGAATGAAGAGAGAGAGGTCGAGACTCAACCCCCCGCCTACACAACACAACCGCACTTTCATCAACCCCTCCCTTTGCCTCGTCTCTCTCTCCATCCTCGTCTCTCTCAGTGTTCTTCACGGCAGCAGAAGCAGGGGGCAGTCCACGAACTCGGCCAGCAGGTTGGCGTCCGCCGCCCCACCGTGCACCGCGTCCGAGGACAGCACGCAGAGCGTGGCCCCGGACTCGGCCGCCGCGTCGCCGACCGCTGCGGCCGCGTTGTGCGACGGCTCGTCCGCCAGCGCCTTCTCCAGAAACGTCACCCCTCCCGCGTCGATGCCGGCCGAGGTGGTCAGGAAGGCCTGGATCGCCTCCATGCGGGCGGCCACGCTCTCCGGGGGCGGGGCCTCCGCGCCGGAATCGATGATGAGGATTGTGACCGCGCCCGGTTTCAGCGCGCCCGCGGCGGCCAGGGCGCCCTTGGAGCCGTCGCCGAGGACGCTGGGGGAGGCCTCGATGATGGGCACGAGCAGGTGGTCAAAGTTGAGGGGGGACTGTCGCAGTGGAGGGAGCAGGAAAGCGTGTCAGTGTCGGAGGGGTGGAAGAGAGGAGGGGGTGGTGGTGGGTCCGAGGACGCGCTTCCGGAGAGGAGCGGGAGCGCGCTGTCTGCTCCATCCTCCTTCCTCCTCACCTCCACCGCCGCCCGGACCACCACCGGCCGCCCCCGCCGCCCGGACGCCGGGCGAGGCGGGTGGGCGAGCGAGGTGCCTGGGCGGGCCAGGGTTGCGCGCATTGAGGTGGGTGTGGGCGTGGGGTGTGGGCAAGCGGAAACAAAAGCGAAGTGATGCCTCGCCTCGTCACCTGACCTGGGCGCGGCACACTCACTCGTTTGCTCGCTCGCATCCCCTCAGCCCGGGGCGTGGTGTTTGGCCTCGCGCTGCTGGCACAGGGGAACTCCAGCGCTTTTTCACCTCGCCAGCCATGGGTGCCCTCCCGCCGCCCACCGGCCCCAGCGTCAGGGTGAGTTTGTGGGGGCGGAGGCAGGCGCGCGCGTCTCGCATCAAAAAAGACGAAACGGCGGGCGCCGGCGGCGGCGGCGGTGGCCTCTCTTTCACTCAACCTCCCCTCTCTCCATTCACATTCACCAGGTCGCCGTCCAGGGCTGCTGCCACGGCGACCTGGACCAGATTTACGCGACCATCATGGCCCTCAACGCCCAGGGCGCCGCGGCCACCCCGCCGTCCCCGCCCATCGCCCTCCTCCTCATCTGCGGAGACTTCCAGGCTGTCCGCAACGAGGCCGACCTGGCCTGCCTCGCCTGCCCGCCCAAGTACAGGGAGCTCAAAGGCTTCCACCGGTACTACAGCGGGGAGGCGTCCGCACCCGTGCTGACCATCTTCGGTGAGAAGAAGGAGGGGAGGGTAATGGGAGGGAGAGAGAGAGGCGCGGGCGCGGTGACGGCACCACCCCCTTCTCACCCCCCTCTCTCTCTCATGTCCATCATCGCGCTCCTTGCAACACACAGTCGGCGGCAACCACGAGGCCTCCAACCACCTGTGGGAGCTCGCCCACGGCGGCTGGGTGGCGCCCAACATCTACTACCTGGGCCTGGCGGGCGTGGTCCGGTTTGGCGGCCTGCGCATCGCCGGCCTCTCGGGCATTTTCGACGGCCGCGACTTCAACGCGCCCCGGGTCGGCCCCCCGCCCTACACCCCCTCCGGCCTGCGGTCCGCCTACCACCTGCGCGAGGCGGACGTCCACCGCCTGTCCCGCCTGACCGGCCCCATCGACATCTTCCTGTCCCACGACTGGCCGGCGGGCATCACCGCGCATGGCGACCAGGGCGCCCTGCTGGCCCGCAAGCGTTTCCTGGCCTCGGACATCGAGTCTGGCTCCCTGGGCTCCCCGCCGGGCACCCACCTGCTCCGCCACCTGGCCCCTCGCTTCTGGTTTGCCGCCCACCTGCACACCAAGTTCGCCGCGGTCGTGGAGCACGGGGACGGGCGGGAGGCCACCCGGTTCCTGGCGCTGGACAAGTGCCTGCCGGGGCGGGACTTCCTGCAGGTGGTGGACGTGCCTGTGGCGGGCACGGGCGGCGGCGGCGGCGGCGGCGGCGGCGGCGGCGGCGGCGGCGGCGGCGGCGGCGGCGCTGACGTGGCGTCGCCGCCCTCTCCCGCCCTGGCCCTGGCCTACGACCCGCAGTGGCTGGCCATTGTGCGGGCGGGGCACGGGCTGATGATGCCGGGGGTGCGCCTGCCCCGCCTGCCGCCCGCGGGCCCGCCAGCCGAGGGCGAGGTGGAGGCCGCGGCGTCCGCGGTCGCGGCCGCGCACGGCGGCTCGCTGGCGGTGCCCCCCAACTTCGCCATCACCGCCCCGCCCGCGGGGTCTCCCGGCGCGCCCCGGGACCCGCCGACCGTCCCCATCCGGTCCCCGCAGACGGAGGCCCTGCTGGCGTCGCTGGGGCTGGACTGGAATTTGGACTACCCAGGCCCGGGCGGGGGTGGTGGCGGGCCGGCCCCCTGCCTGCCGCCGCCGCCGCCGGGGCCGCCGCCGCCCGGGGCGCGCCTGCACCACCAGCAGCAGCAGCAGCCCCTGTTTGTGCCGCCGGCGGTGGCGGCGGCCAACCCGGAGGAGATCGACATTTGATGATGGGGAGGAGGGGAGGGGCATGTAGCATCAGCCGTAGCAACATGAATGGGGAGAGAGGGTCGGTCGAGAGGTCGAGGTCGGGCAGGGGGTGCCCACACGCACGACGCCCTTCTCCCCCACCTGTTCTCTCTCCTTTCGCGCACACAGCCCCCCCGGTGCACAAACCCGCCATGCGCCACTCGCCGACCCCAGCCCTGCTGCTGGTGGCGGCCCTGCTGGTCGCGGCCGGCCCGGCCGGCGCGCACGCCTCCCGCCCGGGGCGGGACACGGCCGAGCCCAAGGCTGCGAATGCCCCATGGCCCATGCCATCCTCCTCCCGCCTCACGGCGGCGCCCATCACCCTCCTGGCGCCCTGGGACAAGCTGGGCGCGTCCAGCGCCGCCCCGCCCGTCCACGAGAGCGGCTACTTCAAGGTATGTGAGAGGGCAGGGGCAGGCGAGGGAGCGGGCTAGGCAAACACCGACGCCCCCCCCGTGCCCCCGCTCACCCACCCCCACATCATTCCCTCTCCGCGCGCACAACCCACACAGCTCAACCGCACGCACGACGCCCACATGTTCTATATGTTCTTCGAGAGCCGGTCGGCCACGCCGGCGGACGATCCGCTGGTGAGTGGCGAAGTGAAGAGAGGCGTGGAGAGAGAGAGAGAGAGGGAGAGAGAGAGAGAGAGAGAGAGACGAGCGATCGGTGCTGGCGCGCCCCCGCTTCCCCGCGCCGCCCCCACTCCCAACCCTCATCATTCCCTCCCATTCTCTCCACAGGTCCTCTGGATGACGGGCGGCCCCGGCTGCTCCTCCGAGCTGGCCGTCTTCTTCGAGAACGGGCCGTACCGCATCAATGTGAGTGAAGACAGAAGAAGGAGCGCGCACACGCGCAGGCGTTCGGGTCTCTGACCCGCCTCGCCTTGCCCACGCCAACCCCGCCCCTCACCCCATGCCCCCTCTCCCTCCCCACGCCCAGCCCGACCTGACCCTGGCCCCCAACCCGCACGGCTGGGACGCGGCCCACAACATGCTGTTCATCGACCAGCCCGTCGGGACCGGCTTCTCCTGGACGGACTCCCCAGACGATGAGGTGACGTCCGAGGTGCAGGTCGCGGAGGACGTGCTCCAGTTCCTCCTAGCCTTCCTCGCCGCCAAGCCCGCCCTGGCCGGCAACGACTTCTTCGTGACGGGGGAGAGCTATGCCGGCCACTACTGCCCCGCCGTGGCGGCCCGGGTGGCGGAGCACAACGCGGCGGAGGCGGCGGCGGAGGCGGCGGAGCGCGGGCTCGTGTCGCAGGGGCCCGCCATCAACCTCAAGGGCGTCGCCATCGGCAACGGCCTGACCGAGCCGGCCACACAGTACGGCGCGTACGCCAAGTTCGCGGCCGACAACGGGCTCATCGGGGACGCCACCCGGCGGGGCATCGACCGCATCTTCCCCTGGTGCAAGTTCGGCATCGACCTGTGCCAGGTGAGACAGACAGACAGAGAGAGGGGGAGAGAGAGAGAGAGAGAGGCTCACACCCTGCCGCCCATCATCGCCCTGCACCCTCCCACTTCTCACCTCTTCCCCTCTCTTTCTTCACTCCCTCACTCTCTCTCTCTCTCTCTCTCTCTCTCTCTTGTCCAAACCAAACATAAAAACCCGCTCGGCTTTGACTGGGTCTGCTCCCTCGCCCTCTCCTTCTGCGGGGCCGTCGTGTACGGCCCCATCATGGCGGAGGGCGGCGGCTTCAACGTGTACGACATCTCCAAAAAGTGCGAGGGCCCCCTCTGCTACCCGGAGTTTGAGGTCATGGACCGTTACCTGGCCCAACCCGAGGTCTTAGCGGCGCTGAACGTCAAGCCCGGCTTGGTCTGGCAGTCCTGCTCGCGGGAGGTGTACGCGGACATGCTGGGCGACTTCATGCGGTCGTACGCGGACCGGGTGACGCCCTTGGTGGACGGCGGGGCCGCCCGCTTTCTCATCTATGTGGGGACGCGCGACTTCATCTGCAACTGGTACGGCAACGAGCGGTGGGTGGACGCCCTGCCGTGGGCGGGGCGGTACGATTTTGAGGACTCCGACTTTGTGGACTGGGGAGTCGTGGGGGATGGAGGGGGCGGGGGCGCCGACGCCCCCAAGCCCGCGCCCGGGCGCGTGCGGGCGGGCACGGTCAAGGGCGACGGCCTCGCTTTGACGTTCGCCCTCGTCGAGGCGGCCGGTCACATGGTGCCCATGGATCAGCCGGCCGCCGCGCTTGCGATGATCACGGCCTTCACCCGGGGGCGCAACATCAGTGCGGGGTGGGAGGCGGGCGTGCGGGGCGGCCAGGCCCGGCTGGGCGTGGCGTGAGGTGAGAAGAGGAGAGGTGTTGCGTGCGCGCGCGCGCCCAGGTGGTGGCCAGACGGCCCCACGCGTGCACGCGCGCTCTCCCGACCCCCTGTGTCTTTTTCTGTGCGTTTGGTGTGTGAGCGGGTGTGCGTGCATGCGGGCCACCGCCTGCTGTGCCCCAGTGCCGGCGTGTGCGTGCGTGCGTGCGGGGCTGTTTTGCTTTGTTAGGGAAAAGAAAAAAAACCTCTCTCTGCTTTGTGTTCTACCGACCCTCCCACGAGCTCTCACTTGCCGCCACCCCCCCCCTGCTTCTTGCGCGCCAGCACCGCCTCCACCCGGCGCAGTGCGTCCGACCGGGACGCCGCCACCTCGCCCAGCGCGTCCAGCTGAGATTTCACAAACTCGACCTTGCGCTCGCAGTAGGCCACGCCTTTGGCCACGCCCGTCTCGATGAAGTAGCCCGTCCCCACGTCCAGCACGCACCGGGCCGGGTCGGCCAGGGTGCCGGGCACATATAGGGAGGCGGTGAGGGGGACCATGAGGGGGGTGCCTGTGAATACGGGGAGAGAGGTGAGGGAG
>Ga0114918_10005085_pt1 | contig 11317 bp, 18 predicted proteins | sample LantaG_FD_87015 | JGI IMG/M metagenome (GOLD analysis project Ga0114918, IMG submission 87015) | Deep subsurface microbial communities from Baltic Sea to uncover new lineages of life (NeLLi) - Landsort_02402 metaG | ecosystem: Environmental > Aquatic > Marine > Oceanic > Sediment | place... | reverse complement strand
CGCAGTATCCGAAAACAACGGAAGTCACTTGGACTGGAAAATATCACCATCTTATTTCGTAAAACTATGCTTTAGGCACATGCCTAAAAGTATTTACAATGAAATCGGATTAAAAGAGTTCGGAAAACTTCCGAATTTAGCGTTCAAACAGCTTGGCAACGAAGCGTTCGACGACAGAATGAGTTCTTGTCTACAATTATATTTATATGATAAATTTCCGAACTGGGACGACATTAATGCTAACACGAAATCAAATAATCTAATCTCTCATTAGAGGAGGAATTATGAGTTATAAATTCAATATTGGAAAGTTTAAGAATTGCGAAGACGTAAACTCAAAAATAAATTTACTTGTGGAATTATTGTTGAAAAAAGCTGTGTTTGTGAGTGACGAAAACATGACGGAAGAGATTGAGGGGTATTTTGATGAATTATAAGAATAAGAAGAATGGAAGCATTTATACAGCGTTGAATTATGAGATTATTAATGCCACCAATGCGCAAGACGGAGAAAAGATGGTGTTGTATACTGATAACAAAGGTGGCTTATATGTTAGGGAATATAGAGAATTTATGATGAAATTTGAAAAAAGAAAGGGCGATTAGATGCTTGAAATAAAAGATATAAAAGTTTATAATTTATCGGAGGCTATAGTTAAAAGTGGATTTCCGATGGATACTGGAAACTTAATAGAACAGTTTGGATATCATGTTGCATGTGTAAATCATTATATAGGAGAGAAAACTGGGGGAGATAATCTTATCAGTCTTTTCAATAAAGAAGAAATGTATAAAATTGGAGAAAGTCATTTTAATAGAGCTAAAAAATTAGCAAATACTCCAAGTGGCTCTGGGCATGATTGTTTTACAAAATCAGTAAGAGTTTCATTTAATTTAAAATATCCAGAATATATATCTCCACAACTACAAAGATATAATTGGTTTGATATAGAATCATCTCAAAGCAAAATGCACAGATTGACAGAGATGGATATTAAAACTAGCTGTAATAAATATGTGGACGATGAAATGATTGACAATTTGAATAAATGGATTTATTTATATAATAATTTTGAAGGTGAATCTTCATATTCCAAAATAGAAAAAACTATATTAGTCGGAATACACCAACATAAGTATACTAAATATGAAATATTTATGAAGATAATTTCCAATTGTCCAATGGGATTTGAGAAGTGGATGGGAGTATCAACAAACTATATGCAACTAAAAACTATGTATAAACAAAGAAAGTCTCACAAGCTCAAAGAAGATTATTGTAAATTTTGTGAGTTTGTAGAAAATTTACCTTTATTCAAAGAGCTGATGTTGGATGCTTAAATTAAATCCAGACACAAATCATGTCAAAAAAATAATAAATTCCATAGTAAGCAAAGGTGGTCATTGTCCATATATTTTAATTCAAGATAAAAATTCAATTTGCTCCTTCGACGAATATTATCATCCAGAACAGATAACCTTTAATATGCTGTGTGGAAATGGGATTAAAGACGGAGAATGTAAGTGTAAACTATATATAAAAGAAGGTGAAGCCATTGAATAGTATAATATTTAATGAACTATATTCAAATTTAAAAGAGCAAGAAAGCTTTTCAAGTATTAAATATCTATGCTCTGAAGGTATAGAAACTATTGGATATGGGAAAACTAAATCCAGTATTCGTAAAGAACAACTTACATGGCTTGGTGTAAGCTCGTGGGACGACATTGTAGAGGTTTCAGAAGCACAAGCCGATAGATTGCTCAGAGAGGATATTGAATACTTTCACACAGCGTGTGAGAATAAATTTGACTGGTTTAGATATCAGCAACTTTCAGTAAAATATGTAGTCATAAACATTTGCTTTAATATCGGAGTTAGTGGATTTTCTAAGTTTGAAAATACCATTGAATTAATAAAAAAAAGAGCAAATCATGAGGCTAGCGTTGAGATGTTGGATTCGAAGTGGTTTGAAGATGTTAAAGGAAGAGCTTTGAGGTTGAGTAAGATTATGGCTTGCGGACATTTTGACGTTCCAAGTATTGGGCTGTGTCGAGAAGAGTATAGGATATTTAGAAAGAGAGTGAAATAATATGTACGAAGAGATAATATCTCCGAGATTTTACAATAGAAAATCCGAAAAATACGGAGATTATAAGGTTATAGAACAAATTGGAACTCGGGGTAAAACCAAAGTTCCATATTTTTTAGTTAAATTTAAGGATACTGGAAATGAAATTGAGTCGCCAGTAAATACAATAATAAATAATAAAGTGATCGACTCTGGAAAAAAGAAAACCCAAACTAAAAAAAGAAGAACAGAAAAAAAGAAAGATGAAGTTGCTGAAAAAAGAGTTTCAACTTTTAAATCCGAAGTAATAGTTCCAGAAAATTATAAGATGATAGTGTTAGATATAAGTAGTTGCTCAGTTGGGTGGTCTGAATTCGCAAATGATGAATTAACTGATTTTGGGAACTTCTCAATATCTAAAAAGACCGAGCCAAGAACTATCGTTAGGTTGAATGACATCTGTCTAAAAACTATTAGATTATTACAGGAAAGAAATCCAAATATAGTAATTGTGGAAAATGTTCTACAAAAGACAAAGAGAGTTTTATATGCTCTGGCTATGGGACACGGAATAATCTTAAACTATCTAGTAGCAAATGGAATAGAATTTCGAAGAGTAGACGTGAACGCCTGGAAATATCATTGCAATATAATAGAACTTAAGAAAAAACAGGTTGGAACAGATAGACAGAAAACCAAGTTGGCGACTATAGATTTTGTCGATACTAAATTCAGATTAAATATTATGGGAATGGAATATGATGATGTAGAAAAAGAGGTCGGGGCTTGGGAAGATAGAGCTGATGCGATTGCTATTGGATGTTATGCGAAAGATAGATTAATAAAACATTAAAGACCGATTAATTTCGGTCTTTTTTTATTTTACTTGACAAGATGGAAGGATTGGTGTATACTATAGAAAATAAAGGAGGTAATTAACTTGAATAAGAATGGAGTGAACTACCACTACCCTAAAGGGATAGTGGCTTCGAAAGAAGCCTAAGTTCACCAGACTCAGCTAGTAGAAACACTAGCTACGATAGTTAAGTTATGATACCTACGGTTGACGCATCAGACCGTTGCTCTATCGTATATATTTAAGTTTAGCTGAGGTAAAGCTATGTGATATATACATGTAAGCTTAATTATCATTGTCGAGATGAGGTCGGATTCCATACTTGGTAACAGAGCATGGATACGCATTACCTACAGCAATGTAGTGTGGAGTTTTAGTAGTTCTCATTATTCACAAAAACTACTCCTCGAAAGAGGTAAGGTCAAAAGCAGGCTTACATCCACTACCCTAAAGGGATAGCTGTTTTACGCCCAATCATTATAAAGTGAAAATAAAAGAGTATTATGAAAGTGAAGAATGTAAATATATAATAGACAATAAGCCGTTAGAAGAATATTCCAATCAAGAGTTGGAGAAAATTTTAGATGTAATTTTAAAGGAAGAATATCTCCACAGTTATATGGAGAGGTTTATTTGGAGTTTCGAGCTAGTTCAAGTTGGTGATACATATTTCTGTGATACTTGTGGTACGGCGTGTAGTGAATTTGTAGTCACTTTAGATGGGTTTTCGATGAAATACTCGACGCATTGTTATGGAGACGAAATAAAGTGGTCTTGCTCGGATGAAGAAATGATGAAAATTTTTAGAAATAAAATTGAAAATGTGGAATTGTTTAAAGAGTTTGTTGGAATAGGTTGTGATGAATTTGGTGGATATGACGAAAATTTAGGATGTGAGTACATTTATGAGGAGGACGGGTACTTTGAGTAGAATTTTTATAACAGGAGATACACACGGAGATATGAGTATAAATAAATTGTCAAATAAGACCTTTCCAGAAAATAAAAAATTGACCAAAGATGACTTTGTGATAATTTGTGGTGATTTTGGATTAGTTTGGGATAATTCAAAATCTGAAATATATTGGAGAGATTGGCTAACCAATAATAGAAATTTTACTACATTATTTGTTGACGGCAACCATGAATCATTTTTTTTATTGAATTTATATCCAATATCAGAATGGAATGGTGGAAAAGTTCATAAAATAACCGATAGCATAATACACCTGATAAGAGGCGAGGTTTATACTATAGGAAGTAAAAAATTCTTTGTGATGGGGGGTGCTGATTCTGTAGACAAACTAAGAAGAATAGAGGGAGTTAGCTGGTGGAAAGAAGAGTTACCATCATATATCGAATATGAGAATGGATTAAGTAATTTAGAAAAACATGGTTGGAAGGTGGACTATGTTATAACTCACACTTGCCCACTTAAAGTGTTTGGCGATGTAGTTGAAAATGGAAAAACTATGAGCGATTTGGAAAAATATTTAGATAATATAGACAATAGTTTAGAGTTTAAAGAGTGGTATTTTGGGCATTATCATCAAGACAAATGGATAAATAATAAATATAGAGTTATTTATAATGATATTGTAGAAATTATTTCATAAAAGTAAACTAATGTCAAATAATTTGACAAAGTTAGAAAAGTGTGGTAAAATGTAATATGAAAAATTTTAGATTAGAATAAAAACTATATTTTAATAGGAGGAATGATATATGAAAAGAATTAAACTATTTACGCACACTGACCTTGACGGGGTTGGTTGTGCCATATTGGCATTACAAGCATTTTCGGATATAGATATAGAGTATTGTAATTACAATGACATTAATCTCAGAGTTGAAGAGTTTTTAATGAGTAGTAGTCAAAGTTGCTACGATAAGATATTTATAACAGATATATCTATAAATGAAGAAACACTAGAAATTATAAAACACAAGGCAGACGGCAGAGTTGTTATATTGGATCATCACAAAACTGCTCTTTGGTTGAACAAATATGATAATTTTATAGTTGAGGAAATTGATGAAGAATTAAATGAAAAAACCTCTGGTGCTTATATGTTTTATAAATATCTATTTAAAATAAATAAAGATTCTAAATTATATAAGCTATGTGATACTATAAGGCAATATGACACTTGGATATGGAAGGAAAAAGGATTGAATTATCCAAAGATGCTAAATGACTTATTTTGTATTTATGGAAGAGATTTATTTTTAAATAAAATTTTAAAGTATTTAAATAATGAAGATGAATTTTTATTTAATGAGACCGATCAATTATTACTAATTTTAAAAGCAGAAGAGATAAAAGATTATATAGAAGATAGGAATAAGAGCATGTTTAGAGTTAATTATAAAAATTACAAAGTCGGAGTAGTTTATGCTGATAGATTTATAAGTGAAATGGGAAATAAATTATGTGAAACCAATCAAGACATAGATTTTATAGTTATTATAAATATGAATGATTCTATCAGCTACAGGACAATAAAAGATATAGATCTATCAGAGATAGCTAAAGAATTTAATGGCGGAGGACACCCAAAAGCAAGTGGTAGTCCAATAACTGAAAATTTTAGACATCAGGTTGTTAGTGACTATTTTTCACATGCAAATAAAAGCTGTATTTCATAGTAAAACATACTTATTACGCAATAGTTCTACATAATGTCAGCTCACCACGATTAATCCAATATAATCGATAAAATAAGTTGTTGACAAACATTTCAGAGTGTGATATAATTAAGTATAGTAAAAATAAAAGGAGATGAACGATGTTTAAAAAGATATTTTGTAAACACAACTATGAATTTAATAGCAATATTTATGGAGAGCCAATCCATACCATGTTCAGAGGTAATAGGTCTATTTGGAAATGTAGTAAATGTGGAAATTATGAATACCGCCCAAACTTATACGAAGCTGAATATATTAATAAGATAATACACAACCCCAGTATAAATTCTGGTGAAATTTCAGATGGATATCACACATTTAATGAGCTTTATGACTACCGAATGGCTTATAATGCGAGTATGTTTAATCAATTATCAAAAGATAAAAAATACAATGTTCATAAATCAAAGAAACATCACGATGGAGAGCTTTGTTTTGGTGGAGGATGGTTTATAGTTGTTGCAAACTTACCAACTGGACAAATATCGAATCATTACGAAGATAAATATTGGGATTATTTCCAAATAGAAGAAAAAGATAATGGTGATGAATGGGATGGACATACTCCGAAAGATGTGTTTGACAGAATATGCGAATTTAATAAAAAAGCTTAGAATAAGCTCTATGAGTCTATTTTTTATCTATTAAAAGGAGGTATTCACGTGTCTAACTTGATATTAAAAAATAAATAAGGAGTGATTAGAATGTGGAGAACACAACAAATGAGTATTATAAGAAGGCTGAGACTGAACAATGGTGATAAAATAGAGATTGATTATGCTTTAGAGGGCGAAGCTCTGACCAGAACTAGAGTTTTATTTTCTAAAGACTATGAATATTGGTATAAACATACCTATGATTTTAATGATGAAGAAGTTAGCAATGTCCAACTTAGGTCTGCAAATATAAGAGTTGAAAATATTTTATACAAAAATGTAGATTGTGTAAAGATAAATAATAAAAACGCTATATTTCTGTATCCAGAAGTAGGAACTTTTGCAACCATAGAAAAGGTGAGAAATTAATAAATCCGAACAAGCATGTCGGAGCTGTTAGTTTTAAAACAACAAAGGAGATGATTTAGTGAGAGTAAAGTTTAAAGGAACAGAACATCTAAAAAACATAACAGATGGAAAAGAATACGAAATTATCAAACACAATGGTCACAAAGTTCAAGTTAAGGATGATATGAATAGGCTTTTTTCGATACCTATACAATATGAAGATATGGACACTATACACAAAAACAGAAAGTTCGAAGAATGCGAATCTTATGAAGTTTTTGATCAAGAGGAGAATGAAGAGCATGAAGAAGAGTCCGATACAGATATTATTGATTCTGATGATGATACAGAGTAGCGAACAGTGTGATAATTGCGAAAACAAACATTGTGATAAAGATAAATGTAAATTTATCAAAAATACGAAGGAGATGATGAATTGGAGAATATAAGAGGGGAATTAGATTATAAAGCAATACAGAAATATAAGGTTAGAAATACGCCTGTGAAATCAGTCGAAAACAGAAGGGCATTGACAGAAATTAATTACATCAGATATCTTAGGAATATAAATTCAGCTACCACAAATATGATGCATGGACACATGTATCTAACGAAGCAAATGGAAGAATTAAAAAACAACGTGACTGTTGATTTAGGTAAAATAAAAAAGAAAGCTGGTGTTGTAGAAAATGAAGAACAACGAATTGAACAAAGTTAGAAAAATATTAAAAATCTTAAGTAACGATGGCAAAGACAAGAGTGTCGCATATTTAAGCAATGCTTATAAATTAAATAAGAAAATAGATTCCGAGATCGATGCTCTCGAATACGCATTTCCAGTATATAAAAAAGAGTATGATGAAAAAGAGCAACAGTTGTTTTTAGAACATTCTCAGAAAGATGAGAATGGAAATTTTATTTTAAAAAATGGCTGTATTCCAACAGAGGAAGGTGAAGTTAGGTTATTAGATTTAGAATTAGATGATTATGATTCTTTTAATACTGAATACACCGAGTTGAAAAAAAATACAGACTGGGATAAGATTGAAGTAGAAACAAAGGATTACAATAAATTCATGGAGCAAGAGTCCGACGTAGAGTTCAAGAAATTGAAACCCTATGACGGAATGGATCAAAAATTGTTCGATGTGTTAGCAGATTTAGAGGTTATTGAAATTGAGTAAATTTTCAATGGAACAGGCAAAAGAGGTTGGGAAAGTGCTTGAAGAGTTTAATAATCGGCTGAAAGAAGCCGGTATACTAAAGAAGGATAGAGATAGTGTTTTAAATATCGCTATCGAAATAATTAGAGATTATGGGGAGATGGTTGAGATGGGAAAAGGAATTAAGTTAGTAAAAGCAGTAAAAAATGATACATTGGAGCAAACAGGGGTGCTGGAAATGAAAATAATAACATTCGAACTATTAGAAGTATTAAATATCAATAAAGAAAAGTTTAGTGAACTCGATATCAAAATTAAAGATGTTGCTAAGTGTTTTAAACATTTATTTAAGTTGGCAGAAGAAAACAATGCTAATTTAGTAATAGATGGCGAAATAGTGTAAAAGGAGATGGTCGAATGATAAAAGTCTACGGGAAAGAAAATTGTCCAAATTGTGATAAGATAAAATTAGAATTGGAGAGAATTGGAATTGAGTTTGAATATATAAAGGATGATAAACTTGCAACGGAGATAGCACTCGGGCTTAGGAGCGATGGTAAATTAATAGAAATGATCGCTCCTATAGTTGTAAAAGATGGATTACAAATAAAACATAAAGATATAGAAAAACTAAAAAAGGGATGATGATTGATGGGAAAAATAAACACAGGGTATTCATGTAGTGAAGATTATGAGAAAGCATTCTATTCTATACCTAACGAGTATAGGGAAATAGAAGCATTGGACGATTCTTCATTGGATAAAGGACTGAGATATAAAAACTATCATAGTAAAAGAACTGTAAAGGGTGAAGAAAACGCCAATGTTGGTAGTAATATAAATCCCAATAATAGAGAAGGTGTTATCCACGAACCAGATAGAAAAATACATTCTTATGAGGTTTTATACGAACAGATAAAAGAAGACTTTGGGAAGAATAGAGCCGATGAATCTCTCAATGAGATGTTGAAAGGGAGTTTATTGCTGAATGACAGCGATGGATCGGATCAAAGATATTGTATAGCGGTATCGGCACACTCGTTGGTAACAAAAGGTAGGGATTATGTAGATGATATTCCAAACATAGCCCCGCAACATTATAGAAGTTTTATGCACACTGTGATAGAACAAATAATGCAATTAAGCTCTGAATTTAAAGGTGCTACGGTAATTTTTGATAGCATTATTTATCTCGCATATTACACAAAGCCTGTCAGAGATTACTTAATGGAAACATTTTCTCATATGAGCTTTGAGGATTATAAAAAAATAGCTATAAAAGACATGATAAATCCTAATAAAAATTATAAAGAATGTTGCGAAATAATAGATAAAAATGTAGCTTCTGGTAAAACTTTAGATTTAATAAATTTTTCATTTAATTATTTGTTAAAAAATGAACTGCAGGGGTTTACATATATTATAAATAATAAATATCGTATTTCTGGGCAAAGTCCGTTTACAAATCTTTCAATATTTACACCAAGAATATTGGATGGTAATTTTGATTACTTTAAGTATCCAAACGATATGAAAATAAAGGACTATATGAATGAGATATTAGACATACAGCTTATATTTGCAGAATTTTTCAGTCAAGGACTTAGAGGATACATAAGAGATGAACAAGGAAACCCTACAGGCAAAAAGATGACTAAATTAGTACCGTTTCCAGTAGTAACTTTAGCTTGTGCAAACGACGAAATAGGTTCTGAGCACTTATTAGAATTAGATAAAGAATATAAGGAAAAAATAGAAAGATTATTTTCGAAGTATCACAACATCAATATATTCAAGGGTTTAAAGCTTGCGCTTTGTTGTAGGATTTTGACAGAAAATACAAATTCCAAGAATCATAACACAGAAATGAGCTCATTGGGAGTTGTAAGTCATGTCGAAAGTCATGATGCAGTTGGGAGTTTGAGAGTTGTATCGCTTGGATTGCCAAATATAGCACTATCTATAAATAAAAAAGATAGAAATTTAGAAAATTATCTAAAAAGTCTTGATGAAAAATTGAATGTAGCAGTAGATATATTAAAATCTCAAAGAAATTTAATAGAAATTAGAACAAAAGAAGGGTTTTTTCAATTTGGAGAAAATCAAGGAGTTAAAAACGATAAATTGGCTTCAACTATAGGTGGGTTGGGATTATACGAGGCTGTGAAGATTATTACTGGTGAAAAATGGGGCACTATGTACACAGACGAAGAGCTTAAAATAGCTAATTCTATATTGAAATACATAGATAAAAAGTGTCAAGAGGCTATTGATAAAACTGGGAATATTTACAACATGGAACTTAGTATACCTGGAGAGAGTGGAGCTATGAGATTGAGAAAAAGAGATTATCTTACTTATGGAGATGAGGTTGAATATATTGAGTTAAGTAATCAATTTCTTCCAGCTACGATAGATACTAATATACATCAAAAACTAAGAGTTGAAAATGAATTATGTAAATTTGTAGACTCAACAACCATAGCTCATATAAATATAGATGCAGAGTTGTCAGAAGACGCTGTAGTTCAACTTCATAAGAAAATAGCAGAAGTATATCCTCATTTGAGTCATTATGCGTTTAACCCAATAACATATTTATGCAAAGAAGGTCATTTGCACACCACTGTAACTGATGACGGATTATGTATAGAGTGCGATGAAGTAATAATAGACAGATCCACGAGAAGCATAGGCTATATTAGATCTATAGATAATGAATTTGGAAAAGGAAGAAAAGACGAGCAAAGCAGAAGGGTTTATTACAAATTAAAATAAAGTATAAAACCTTGGAAGAAAATAACCTAAATCATTATTATAAAAATGGTTTATTGGTGGCTACGGTTGGTTGTGACTGGAAATGTTTGAAGGAGCAAGGATTAGACATTTCTATATGCCAAAATAGCCACACTTCCAAGATGCAAACCAAATTCATATCAACAAAAGAACTCGTGGATAAATTTAATGAAAACTTATTATCTGAATGCATTATTTTTGCTGGGCTTGAACCTATTTTGCAGTTTGATGAAGTTTATGGATTTATTAAAGAATTTAGGAAAACCAATTATAATGATGTTGTAATATTCACAGGATATTACCCAGAAGAAATAAAAGAAGAACTCGAAAAACTTAAAAGTTTTGAAAATATATATATAAAACTTGGTAGATATATACAAAATTCTAGTAAAATTTATGACCCCATAGGTAAAATTTGGCTTTCAGGCTCTAATCAATATTTTATAAAACTTTAAGAGATAGAATATGAAATTAAAAAACAATAAAAGCAAAAAAAATACTATAATGGCTCAACATTTAAGAATAACAAAGGAGATTTTTTTATAATTATAGGAAAAGATACAAAAATACCAAAGGAGGAACTATGCAAAAATTAATTAACAAACTTAATTCCGCAGTATCCGAAAACAACGGAAGTCACTTGGACTGGAAAATATCACCATCTTATTTCGTAAAACTATGCTTTAGGCACATGCCTAAAAGTATTTACAATGAAATCGGATTAAAAGAGTTCGG
>Ga0114918_10005084_pt1 | contig 11317 bp, 10 predicted proteins | sample LantaG_FD_87015 | JGI IMG/M metagenome (GOLD analysis project Ga0114918, IMG submission 87015) | Deep subsurface microbial communities from Baltic Sea to uncover new lineages of life (NeLLi) - Landsort_02402 metaG | ecosystem: Environmental > Aquatic > Marine > Oceanic > Sediment | place... | reverse complement strand
TCGAGGCCGATGAACGCCCCGTCGTCCCTCCGGTCCTGAAGCCAGTTCAGATCCTTCAGGAACGCCGGGTTACTGTCCTCGAGGCGGCCCATCAGGGTTTCCACCCTTCCCGCCTCGCTGGCCTTCCGGTTGATCTCCTTTACGCCTCCGTGCTTCTCGACGATGTCAACCAGGTCATCCACCAAGGGGTTGCCGGGTTTCACCAGAAACTCGTTTATATCCTCCAGGCTGCGAGGAGATACGCTCAATCTCTCTCTGAGGTCATCCAACGATGGTCCTCCAGAACGGTTTAAACTCCGTTTCAAGGTATATAAAAATTCCCGAAGGAATTACATGATTAAAAGCCATGTTGTGACACTGCTATAGATCACCGTTCCACAAACCATACCATCTGTATGACCGTCAAGAGTCCATGGCTTGGGTTGAAGCGGCGTTCTATGCATTCCTATACGCCTACGCATCCCTTGGTATAGGGTACTTCGCGAAAAAGATACATTTAGCCTACCTCGATTTAGAGTACTAAAACGGCTTCTACAGTAATGGTAGAGACTGTTAACCATATCAGTGTTTATCGATATTAAAAGCAGTCTTAACTTATACACTTGGGATGTAATTCGGTTTAACCCCCGGAAAAGGCGGTGGAAAATAAATGAAATATGTTACAATTGATGATTATAGAGAAATAATATATATGTGTGATATATATCAATTATATACAGACGGTTTAGATCCAATAATATCGAAACCGGTCGATAGATAATCTGTAAGAAGAAACGGGGTGAAGTGTGTGTCCCATAGAATTAGAATAAAAGAGGAGGCTCAGAGAGATTGGAAACATCACGTTTCCTGAGTTCAAGCCTTATATTACTACGGTCCAGGCTGGAGGTGCTTTTCATATGGACCTGGTCAACGACGATCGCGTGCCTCATCGTAGCAGAGGGGTATCCGCCCATCATGCCTACGTTGAAATCCCTCATCGCCGTCTTGTTCATTACCATATCTGTCTATCTGTACAACGACGTAGTCGACGTGGAGGCTGACAAGTACAACAAGCTCAAGAGAGACAGGCCGCTACCCTCAGGCAGAGTACCGGTGGATGACGCCAAGCTCCTATGTGCAATCTCCCTCGTGCTAGGCCTCGCCGTCGGATACACAATAAACGTCTACTCGTTCGGCTTCATACTATTGTACCTCTTTCTCTTCGGCGCCTACTCGTTCCCGGGGATCCACCTCAAGAAGAGGGTCGTCATAAAGGAGATGATAATATCCTCGGGACCGGTTGTCACGAGCCTAATAGGAAGCTACGCCATATCCCAGTCGCTATCCTACCCCGCCCTATTCGCAGCAGGGGTGACCGCGTTCCTTGGCATGGTAATACAGCCGGGGCTCAACGACACCTCTGACATAGAGGCGGATAAACTTCAGGGCGTGAAGACACTGGCCATGGCGCTGAGCTGGCAGAGGAAGATGCAGCTCCTCATCTCCGGTATACTGCTGGTGATGATCCTCGTCCCCATGGTGTACGGCTTCTTCGGGTTCAATATATTGTTCCCGCTTTGGATGGTCGTGGGAGGCCTCATATCTCTGCGGTACATCGTACCCATAGCCAGGGTGTTTGAGGAGAAGGCGATGCTGAAGGCCAGGAAGATGGTAATCGTCTACTGGGCGTTGATGCAGGTCTTCTCGGTTCTAGGTACTCTTAACATTCCTCTCCCAATCTAGAGTAAGCCTGGAAGACTCTGTAGCTAGTCTTTGTTTGATACCTCAACCAACTCATTGAACTCGGGTATATCTTTCTCTTTTCTAGCCTCTGAGTTTACGGGAAGCATTAGAAGAATCGACGGCTCATCCGTATCCTCTGAGACCTGTAAAACCCCGCCATTGTCCTCCAAGTCGTAGCCGCAAAGCATGATTTCAGGGTCAGATAAGAGTTTCTGTAGAACTTTTTTTGTCTGTATCTTGTTCGACTCGTTAATGATATTCGAGATCTTCAATTTCAACTGGCTTTCCCCAGATTCGACGACGAGATCCATTATGCCCCTCCCGTCGACCATAATGCTGATCTTCTGTATCAGCTTGCTGAACACCTCCTTCATGAGGCCTTCGTCGAAGTCAGCGGATATCTCGCCGGTGTGCTTAGTCACTATCTTAAAGGTGTCCGGGAGGGAACTCTGGTTTATAGTGAACATGACAGTATCGATCAAATTCTTTTCAGTGGGCTTCAGTATAGTATTATCAGTCCTGCTCAGGAAACCCTCCAGCAACAGCAGCGCTTGGTCCACGGAGTTAAACATCTGTGGCAGGTAATCCGAGATCTTGGCTTGGTCCCGCTGCAGCTCCTCGCAGAGGAAACGGACATTACGTATTGGGAAAATGATCTCGTTACCGATGAGGTATGCGAGCTGCCCTATCGACAGCAGTAAGTTGTTATCCACTTCTCCTCTTGCTGCCTCAGCCACTGCGATTCTCATTGGGATGGGCTGTGATCGCTTTCGCTCTGTTACGTCCCTCAGTATAGCGAGAATCTCCTTTTTTTCTCCTACCTTGAGTGCCCCGAGGTGAGCCTCACCCCACCTCATGGTTCCATCTTGGCACGTGTACCTGAACTCAAAAGGAGGCGGCATGTTGCCTCGTATGACGCTGCTGAACACGGTGAAGTAGGTCTTAAGGTCCTCTCTCCGTATTGTCTTTAGTCTGAGAAAGTTATTGCCCTTTATTTCCTTCGGGTCGTATCCCGTGATTTTACCAAAAGCGGGGTTCACCGAGGTTATTACCCCCTTTAGATCCATAGTTAGTATGCCGTCAGGCGCGAGCTCAACGAGCGAACGAAGCCTCTCCTGAGACTCTCTTTTCTCTTCCTCCAGCCTCTCCATCTCAGTGATGTCTCTAATGAAGGAAATTACGCCTTGTTTCCCCTTATAGGTCACGGGGCTCGTAGAGACTGCGACGTGTATAATCTCTCCGTCTTTCCTGCGTAGCCGATACTTGTTGTAGCTTGGAGTGTGACCGTTTTCGATTACCTTATTTAACCTCGCCAGGGCTCTCTCCCTGTCACCGCTTAAGGCGAAGTTGAAAGGGTCACCGAATTCGGAGATATCACTAAGACCCAACAACTTAAACATCGGCTTATTCGCGTAAACGACCCTGTTGTCCACGAATATGATTAGAGCATCCTGCGTCTGCTCGATAACCGTCTTGTATAGAACATCTATCCTATTCTTCTCAACGACGTTCCTAATCCTCTTGGCGAGAACCTGATAATGGCTTGGATCCATCTCCTTCCGCAGATAGTCGTCGATGCCCGCGGAGAACGCCGCCTCGGCTATCTCCTCGCTTCCCTGACCCGTGTATATGATTATGGGTATGTCGAAGCTCTCCCTTATCTTCTCGGCCAGCTCGATGCCGTTCATCTTGGGCATCTGGTAGTCCGTCACCACACAGTCGTAGATCTCGGACTTCATCTTCTCCATGACCTGGCAAGGGTCGCTGACGAAGTCTATCCTGAACGCCTCATCCATCTCGGGCAGGAAGTACCGGAGGAACTCGCTCTGGTTAACGTCGTCGTCGACATGAAGTATCCTAATTTCATCTGAAGGATCGACGATGACGCTACGGGACACAGTGCTTCGGGTGACTGGACAATTATTATATATAAAGCAATTATTGAGCGAAACTAACTAGGCTGAATACTAATCATTTTTCTATTATACCAATCTAAAACTTGGTTTACATGAAAAATTCTTACGTTTGTTCGCCGAAACAGCAGATTATACCAATTTTCTACTAGTTGCAGTAGGTAGAGCCGGGATACACAGAACCGTTGATTAGCCTCACAGATGAACGGCACCCGAGCAGGTATGGCCATCCGTGACGTGAAGATCACCGTCGTCAAGAAGGTCTCCAACCCCGAGGTGTTCCGGAGGTACGCCAACCGGGGCGCCCAGCCGAGCTGCGAGACCGTGGAGGTGGGCATGGAGTTCGTCTCCCAGGGCATGGCCATGCCTCCCAGCTTCTGCAGCTGGGCTTGGGCGGACATCCAGAGGGACGTGGCCCACCTGGCCCTGGGCGGCGACTTCCCGTGGATGAAACAGAGGGGCACCATGATCACGTGCTGCACGGACGGCCTCAGGCCAGTGATATTCAAACTGGAGAGAATCTAGAGATCGCTGGAGAGCTCCAGCAGCACAGCCTCCAGGCCCCGCACAATGGTGTCGAGGCTCATGGACGCGGTCTTCTTCTCCAGCACCTGCTCAGGGAGCGGAGGCACGTGGATGAACCCCGCCGGAATCTCGACGCCGCTCACCGACAGATGATGCATCAACTCATAGAAAACGTGGTTGCACCCGAAGGTCCCGGCGCTGTTGGACAGGCTGCACGGAACCTTGGCCTCCTCGAGGGCCCTGAGCAGCCGCCTATAGGGTAGCCCCGTGAAGTAGGCCGCGGGGCCGCCCTCCACTATGACTCTGTCCCTGGGCTTGTCGCCGCAGTTATACGGGATCCTGGCGTCAGCGACGTTGACGGCTACCCTCTCCACGTTGATGGTTGCCGCGCCGGATTGACCCGTGCACACCACGGCGGAGGGGCTGTGACTCTCAACGGCCTCCAGAAGCCTCGGGCGTACCTCGGCGTACTGGAGAGGAATCTCCTCGACGGCGACCCTGTACCCGTTATAGGTCCGCCCCTCTAGCCTCCTGCACGCCTCGATGGAAGGGTTCACGAGGCTGCCCCCGAAGGGCTCGAATCCTGTGAGCAGAATGATGCCTCTCAACTTACTCCCCTAACCATACGCTGGGGAAGGGAAAATACTTTCCCGGCCACGGCTATTCACACAACATGAAGACTGACAGGAGGCCGTGGGGACCCGCGGCGGACGGGTCCAAGGCTTACCTCTACGTCATGGAGAGCGAAGGCGGGTTAAGCGTCACGGTGAGCGACTACGGCGGCACCGTCACCGGCGTCCTAGGCCTGGACCTAGACGACCCCGACGACTACAGGAGATACACCGAGGAAGACATGTGGGCGACGAAGTGCCGGGATGTAATAAAGACCGCTATAGAGCTTGCCTACGATATTCCTCAGTGAGAAAAATAGGAATAAAATGGGGTTAATCGGTGGGCGCGTAGTAGCATCTCTTGGGGGCGTGTATCTTGCCCTCTTTCTTGAGGACCTTGATGGCCTTGGAGACCTCCTTGCTCTCCATCCCGAGAGACTTGGCAACGTCTCCCGGGCGCACAGGCTTTCCCGCGTCCTTCATGGCTTGAAGCACCTTATCAGCGTGTTCGCTCATTTCACCGCCTCGAAACTTCACGGTTGAATGATAACGACTGTAATTAAACCTTATCAGCGACGCCAAGCCTCGGGGAGCCTCTAGGGCTCCTCAGGGCTGTTGGGTGAAGGCACCGCGTCCCCCGGCGGTTTTACCGGCCAGAAACTGCTCATCCTGAGGTACTCCTCCTGCCTGTCGCCAGGCCAGTCGTCCATTCGGCTGAGGTTGCTCAATCGGTCGGCGAACTTCACCATGATAGCCTCTGGTCTTGAGGTGGGGGAAATAGTATCCCGTGCCCCGGTTTCCCTTGTGGGTAAGCTCCCTCACCAGGTCGGCTATGGACTTGTTGAACTCCCTTATGAGGTCGTCGTAGCTTGCATCCGTGTCCTCGATGACGTCGTGGAGTATCCCCGCGCAGAGGGTCTCCTCGTCGTCGGTCACGTCCTTCAGTATGCTGTGGACCTGGACTATGTGGGCGAAGAAGTAGGGCCTTCCCTAGTCGTCCAGCTGGCCTTTGTGCTGCTCGCTGGCGTACTCTAGCGCCTTGTCTACCAGCCTTCTCATGTTAACCGGGTAAAACATGGTTGGAGTGTGATAATAGCTTTACATGATTCAGACGAATATCATGGCTGTGACTAGCACCGTGGCTACAGTGTTCGAGGACGCGGAGAACGGGGTAAGGGTCAGAACCGGGCTGATGCCGGGGGACGTCGGCCAGATAACCTGCCTCCACGGCGTCGTCTACGCCGAGGAATACGGTCTGGACACCACGTTCGAGGCGTACGTGGCGAAGCCGCTGGCCGAGTTCGCGTTAAGCCAGGGCAACCCACGCCAGAGGATATGGGTCGTGAAGAAGGACGGCGTCGTATGCGGAGGCGCAGTCGTCGTGGAGCACAGCCTGGAGGAGGCCCAGTTCAGGTGGCTGATCCTGTCCAGGGAGGCGCGCGGCGTCGGACTTGGGCGGCGGCTCGTCGAGTGGGCGCTGGGGTTCTCTAGAGATCAGGGCTACAGCTCGGTGTTTCTCTGGACGTTCAGCGAGCTGGAGGCTGCCGCCCAACTGTACAGGTCACACGGGTTCAAGCTCACGGAGGAGAAGACCCACGTAATTTGGGGCCGAGAGATCACGGAGCAGCGATACGATCTCTACGTTTCGTAACAAGATTGGACAACTGTTATGCTGGGTACCTTGTCGCCCCGTGACTGTACATGATTAAACAGAGGGCGCCACGTGGTGGAGCCAGTTTCTCGTGCCTGGGATGGGCGTCACATGGACTTCCATGATAATAATAATGGAAAGTTTTAACCATTAATGATGCCCAAATCTAATCGCATAGGAGTATTGCACACAATGAAACTAAAGGTAATTCAAACAGCGTTCATCGTGACGCTCATAAGCCTAGCAACAATGGTGCCGCTGGCGTACGCGGAGGACAGGGAGGAGCTATCCTTCGAGATGTGGACCCTTGACTGGGACACCATCTCCGTCGACGCCGGGGACGTAATCGAACAGATGCTCAGAGACATCGGAATAAGGATGAAAGCCATCCCCATCAGCGACGAAGTACTCTACGACAACCTAGACTTGGAGCACACGTACGAGGTATACCAGATGAGCCACGGGTACGCCCCGTACCCCGGTCACCTGTACGACAGGTTCCACTCCGACCAGATCATGGACTACGGCGGGAACAACCCCGGCTGGAGCAACACCGAGTTCGACGACCTCGTCGACCAGGCGAACGCTGAGACTGACTTCGACACCAGGAAAGAGCTACTATGGGAGGCGCAGGAGCTCCTCGCGGAGGACCTGCCCTACATCCCGCTGTTCACCTCGGACGACGTCCACGCCATCAGGAAGGAGTGGACCGGCTACGTCTGTATGCCCGGAGGCATATTCAACTGGTACAACAAGCTGACCACCATCAACCTGCAGCACGAGGACATGGAGTACGGCGCAGACTTCGTAATGGCGTACCCGTCCTACATCAGGTACTACAACCCCATCATGGGGACGGACGGCAGATCAGCCCTCGTGGTGTCCATGGTGTACGACGACCTTGTCTCCTACGACGCGGACATGAACATCGCTCCGTGGCTCGCGGAGAGCTGGACGCTCTCCTCGGACGGCCTCACCGTGACTTTTAACCTCGTGGAGGACGCCAAGTGGCACGACGACGAACCGCTAACCGCTGAAGACGTGAAATTCACGATCGACTACTACATTGACAACGAGGTTCCCTACGACACCGCCCTCATGAACCGCATCGACTCCGTCGAGACAGACGGCGACTACACGGTCATAGTCCACATGAAGGAGCCCTACGCGTGGGTACTGGACGACTTCGAGGACGTCCCCATCCTACCCGAGCACATCTGGAACGACAAGGACTGGGACTGGCCAGTACACCCCGACATGATGCCCATCGGCTCGGGGCCCTTCAAGTGGGACAGCTACTTGGACGGCGAATGGATCAAGCTGGTGGCCAACGAGGACTTCTGGATGGAGGGCAAGCCCCATCTAGGGACATACACCGTGAGAGTGATCTCCGAGTCCTCGGCCCGGTACCTAGCCATATCCACCGGCGAAGCCGACTCTGAGCGGTACGAGCTAGACACAGGGTTCATCGAGACCACATCTGCCGACCCGAACCTGGCGCCCCTTGAGGACACCTGGTGTGTCGGCATGTGGGACTACGTCCTAAGCTTCAACCAGAGGACCGACCCGGCGCTACAGGACCCCGTGGTGAAGAAGGCCATCGCCTACGCCATCGACAGGCAGGAGCTGGTCGACATCGTGAGGCTCGGCTACGGCACCGCCACTGAGACGTTCATCCCGCCGGAGTTCTTCGGGCCAGCGTACGAGAACCCCGACGCCATGACCTACGAGTACAACGTGTTTCTGGCTAACCAGATGCTGGACGCAGCCGGGTACCTGGACATCGACGCCGACGGAATAAGGGAGATGCCAGCCCCAGCGGAGGAAGAAGAGGAAGAGGAAGCAGTCGCGCCTGAGACCATCGAGGAGCTACAGGCAGCGATCGAGGGCCTCTCCACGACACTCTCCGAGACTAGGGGCCAGATGACCCTGCTGACGTCGGAGGTAGCAGCCTTGACCGGTCGGCTCAACAGCTCACTCAACATAGCATACGGCATAGCCATAGTGGCGTTGATAGCCGCCCTCGTCGCCGCGTACTACGCGATGAAAAGCTAGAGAAAAAACATTCCCCCCTATTTTTTCCCCAAAAACTTTAGTTAACAGTCAATGAAGGTTAATCTAGGAATCGGGTTGCTTTGACATGGGCTTCAAGGAATACGTAGGCAAGAGGACTCTCCACGGAGTCGTCACGATATTTCTGGCGGTCACGCTGAACTTCATCCTCTTCAGGATAATGCCGGGCGACCCGACTCGAGCCGTGTCGGGGGACCCTAGGGTAGACACGGCGACTAGGCTGGCCCTCATCGCCAAGTTCGGGTTGGACCGTCCCCTATTCGAGCAGTACTTCATCTACCTCTACAACCTGCTCAAGGGGGAGCTCGGCATCAGCTTCGTCCAGATCGGGCGGCCCGTGATCGAAATAATCCTGGGCAGAAAGATGGTCAACACCATAATCCTCATGGGCTCGTCCATGTTCATCGCGTTCACCCTCGGCATCGTCGCAGGGGTCTTCGCGGCCTGGAAGCGGGGCACGAAGATCGACATATCTTTCATCGTCTTATCCCTCGCCACGTACTCGATGCCTGTCTTCTGGTTCGGGATGCTCCTCCTGCTCTTCTTCAGCTACTACATCAACATCTTCCCCATCGCAGGCACCATCACACCGGGGGTAGTCCATCCAAACTTCTTAGCCTACGCCAAGGACTACCTCCACCACCTCATGGCGCCGATGATAACCCTGGGGGTCTCCTTCTTCGGCGGATACTTCCTCTTCATGAGGGACACCATACTAGACGTCTTCACGGAGGACTACATGCTAACGGCGAGGGCGAAAGGCCTCTCCAACAGGAAGATACTCTTCAAGCACGCGATGAGGAACGCCCTCCTGCCCATGGTCAGCTTGATGGGGGTGCACGTCACCTTCCTCATAAGCGGGGCCACGATGACGGAGACCGTGTTCAGCTGGGACGGTCTGGGGAGGCTCATCTACGACTCGGTCAGGAACAACGACTACCCCGTGTTGCAGGGCATCTTCCTCTTCATGGCCGTCCTCGTGGTGGTAGCCAGCATCCTCGCCGACATAGTGAACGCGTTCCTGGACCCGAGGATAAAGGAGGCGGTGGACTGAGATGGCCCAGGAAACCCTGATAAAAGGAAGCCTACGCAGGGAGAGATTCTCAACCAGCGTCAGAAGACTCAGAGGGTTCTGGGCCCTCTACAAGCAGAGCCGCATCGGCATGTTCGGCCTATCCTTGGTCCTAGCCTTCATCGTAGTGGCCCTCGCGGCCCCATGGGTTGCGCCCTACGAACCCAGGGCACTCGTAGGTAAGCCCTTCGAGCGCCCAGGAGAGGATCACATATTGGGCACGGATCAGGTCGGCAGAGACATCTACAGCCAGCTTATCTGGGGTACCAGGATCAGCCTCATGGTGGGTCTCTTCGCAAGCGCCTTCTCTGTGGCGATCGGCACCGCCATCGGGCTACTCTCAGGGTACTTACGGGGGCCCATAGACACCGTCATGATGAGGATAACGGATCTCTTCATCACGTTACCGAGCATCCCCCTCATGATGATCCTAGCCGCCATCATAGGCAGGAGCGTCTGGAACATCATCTTAGTCATCGCCATCACAGGCTGGACTGGGACAGCGAGGATGGTAAGGGCCCAAACATTGTCCATAAAGGAGAGGCCCTACGTCGAGGCGGCGAGGTCCATCGGCGCCAGGGACAGCCAGATCATGTTCCGCCACATACTGCCAAACATAATCCCCCTCATCTTCGCGAACGCCATCGTCGGCATCGTCAACGCCATCCTGGCGGAGTCCGGCCTGAGCTTCCTGGGGCTGGGCGACCCCACGAAGCCGAGCTGGGGCCTGATACTCCGGTACGCCAACGAGGCCGGGGCCATGGCCACGGGGAGGCTGTGGTTCATCATCCCCCCCGGGATATGCATCATGCTCATCGCCATAGGCTTCGCCTTCTCCAGCTACAGCTTGGACCAGATACTGAACCCCCGGCTCAGGGCGAGGAGGGGATAAAATGCCGGTCCTTGAGGTCCATGATCTGGTGACTAACTATATCACACGCCAGGGTAACGTCGACGCCGTGAGCCACGTCAACTTCACCGTGGAGGAGGGTCAGACCTTCGGTCTAGCGGGTGAGTCAGGGTGCGGAAAGACTACGGCGGCCATGTCCATCATGGGGCTGCTCCCGTCCAACGGCCGCGTCATGGGCGGCCAGATAATCCTCGACGGCGAGGACCTTCTCAAGAAGGATGAGAGGGAGCTGAGGAAGATCAGGTGGAAGAAGGTGTCCATCGTCTTCCAGGGGGCTATGAACGCCCTCAACCCGGTCCTCAACGTGGGGGAGCAGATAACCGAGGTGATCCTAGAGAAGGAGGAGATCACGAAGAACGATGCCACGGACAGGGTCAGGGAGCTCTTCGACCTCGTGGAGATAGAGCCTTCCCGGATCGTGGACTACCCCCACGAGTTCAGCGGAGGCATGAGGCAGCGGGTGATGATAGCCATGGCCCTGGCCTGCCACCCGAAGCTAGTGATAGCCGACGAGCCCATAACCGCCCTCGACGTCATCGTGCAGAACCAGATCCTGGACCTGATGAAGGACCTCCAGAGGAAGCTGAACCTCTCCCAGATCCTCATCACCCACGACCTATCGGTGATAGCGGAGACCTGCGACAAGGTTGGCATCATGTACGCCGGGAAGCTCGTGGAGTACGCGGAGGCCGGTCCAGTGTTCAAGACGCCCCTCCACCCATACACCAGCGCCCTCATCGGCGCCTACCCGAGCATAGTCGGCGAGAAGAAGACGCTGAACTTCATACCAGGGTCTCCCCCAAACCTCATCAACCCGCCCACGGGCTGCCGGTTCCACCC
>Ga0114918_10005083_pt1 | contig 11319 bp, 11 predicted proteins | sample LantaG_FD_87015 | JGI IMG/M metagenome (GOLD analysis project Ga0114918, IMG submission 87015) | Deep subsurface microbial communities from Baltic Sea to uncover new lineages of life (NeLLi) - Landsort_02402 metaG | ecosystem: Environmental > Aquatic > Marine > Oceanic > Sediment | place... | reverse complement strand
TGGTGATAGAGCGGGAGATAGGTGATAAATCAGGTGAGGCTAGAACCCTGCACCAGATCGGTAGGGTTCATGAGTTAACAAACCATTTTAACAAGGCTTTGAAATACTACAACCAGAGTCTGGTGATAGAGCGGGAGATAGGTGATAAATCAGGTGAGGCTCAAACCCTGCACCAGATCGGTAGGGTTCATCAGTTAACAAACCATTTTAACGAGGCTTTGAAATACTACAACCAGAGCCTGGTGATAGAGCGGGAGATAGGTGATAAATCAGGTGAGGCAATAAGTTTACGCACCATCAAAGTATTAAAAGAAAAGATGCGTGAAAAGAAAGAAAAATGAGAGACATTCCAAGAAACATATTTATTAAACGGCACTTCGCCTAACACACGGGTAAGCGGTTCCGCTATCGCTTCACCCAAATTCGCTTACCCTGTCCGCTGGAATGAAAGCAAGCTTTCTTCCAGCGAACTTCGCTTACCCGCCGACCGTTAGCCGCAATATGTACGAGGTTTTAAAATGAAATTCCTTCTATTCTCAAAAATATCATTTGAAATTTTTGATCCCGTTGCTTTAATCGAGTGCTACTGTTACCAAAGTGGTTTTTATGCTAAATACGACCTTCTGAAAAATAGAAAAGTTGAGGACGTGAATAAAATAGGCGCACGTATTAAGAAAGAGCTACTTCCAGAATGCGAGACTGTAACTGAAAGGACAAAGAATTTGAGTATATTTACATATAACCTCGATCAGTTTTTAAACTTGGATGATAAAAATAGAGATGAGCAAATTAATGAACTCAATGAGATGGTCATTCAGGAACTATTGAAAATTGATGGAATTGGGTTGTCTACAACTACAAAGATTCTACACACACTTTATCCAAATATCATTCCTATAATCGATAGCGCACTCCAGAAGAAATATCGTGAAGTAATTAATAATAAGCGATGGACGGAAAAGCAATCTGATCAAATCTTCATTGATTTTTATAAAAACCTAAAAGAAGAATGTAATCGGCAAAATCTAACCCAGATTTTCGAAGACATTTCTAAAAATAACCTTAGAGGTTTAACGAAGGTAAGGATTTTTGACATTCTCTGGTGGTCATATCTAAAAGCTGAAGGTCTAAAGTTAAGAGAAAATATTAATTGGGCCACGATAAAATGATAGAATACATACCGCGGCTAACAGCGGATAAACGGAAAATCACTCAGCTCGTGATTTTCCCAAATTGCTCTCTACGGTCATAACTTCTTTTATCCGCAAGACGTTATTCTTCCCTTGATTGTAGTGGCCAGTTTTCCGGCAAAAGTTATGGTAGGAACTTTGAAAAGAAGATGACCAAAGAAAAAATTGAAAACCTCCGAAACAGAAAATGGCGAACGAGAAGAGACTTGCGGGTTACTACTGAAGAACAAGCTCTAGACTTCATCGATGATGTAGGGTTCTGTTTTGCTTTTGCCAGTGGAATAATTGCCGGAACTCGCCAATCTTTAGCCAGAGCTGCTAAAGATACCTTTGGTGACAATCTACTCCCCAGTCTATGGGAGGCTGTTTGTGGCGTACCTGGTGGAATTCCTGCCCTTCATTCCCATCACGATCCTTATATTGGACCAGTATGGAATTGGAAGGATAGTCTTCCTTTGAAGAAGAAAGTCTTCTATGGAAAGATTCTCAAACAGAAACCAACATTTATTTCCCTGAGAATGCTCCCCTTTTTCTATGCTCTATTTGGTTCAGCTACTCCGGAGAAAGATTATCTTGAAAAATATCATCAAGGGATTATGAGTCGAGAGGCAAAAAATATTTTTGAGTGCCTTTTAAGATTTGGTTCTTTGCCTAATACAATTTTAAGGGGAGAAGTAGGAATGCTGGCAAAGGCTGATAAATACCGTTTCCAGAAAGCGATGGCTGAACTTCAAAGTACTTTTAAGGTAGTAAAAGTTGATGTCTCAGATGATGGCACTATCTGGAATATTTTTTCTCGTTGGATGCCCGAGATAATTGAGGCAGCATCTAGACTTAAAAGAGAAGAGGCTATGAGAGAAATTATCCTAAAATATATTACTACGGTAATTATAACTACTCCCCAGATGATAAACAGGCTATTTCACTGGAATTTAAAAGAGATAGAAAGAGTTCTTGAATTGCTAGCTGAAGATGGCGAAGTTAAGTTGGGAGTAAAAATTATAAGATTAGAAGGAGATTGGATAATGAAGACAATTATTAAGAGGAGGGAAACTCAATTTTCTGGGAATGAGTAGGTGCTGATATCAGCCTCAGGGGTTTGTTTTGGGTATCCTTCCAGGAGAAAATCTTCTCCTATTTTTTTTACTGAATTTATGTCGATGTAGGGAGTCTCCTTTAAAAAATCAACCCCTTTTCCTTCTACCCAGGTGGGGGCATCCCTTCCTCCTATTATCCGAGGAGCGAGGAAGAGAAAGATTTTATCTACACTTTTTTTCTTAAAAAAAGAGGCGATTACCTCTCCTCCTCCTTCAACTAAAAGATTCATTATCTCCAGCTCTCCCAGTTTTTTTAGGACTTCGGTAAGATCCACTCTTCCTTCTTCTGCTTGTATTATGGCGACCTTAACTCCTTTATTCTCTAGCTCTTTCAGTTTTTGCTTATCTGCTTGAGGGGTAGTAAATATGAAAGTATCGGCTCTCTCCTGGTCAATCAAAATCCGTGCTTCCAGAGGAATTCTTAACTTACTGTCCAGAACAATGCGAGCAAAATTCTTTTTAGAAGGGGGAAGTAGTGATGGGTCATCACTGATTATGGTGTTTATTCCCACCAAAACGGCATCCATCTTATCTCTTAAGGAATGGGTAAATTTACGTGCTTCTTCACTGGTTATCCATCTGGATTCTCTTTTATGAGTGGCAATCTTTCCATCCAGACTGCTGGCTACTTTTACGGTGACAAAAGGGACTCTTCTTTTTATATATTTAAAAAAAGCTTCATTTACCTCTTTTGCTTCTTCTTCGCAGGTTCCTATTTGAGTTTCTATCCCTTCTTTTTCCAACTGTTTGATTCCCTCTCCTGAAGTAGGGTCTAAAGTAGCTGCTACTACTTTTTTGATGCCAGCCTGAATTATCTTTTGTGTACAGGGAGGGGTTTTTCCATAACGATTGCATGGTTCCAGGCTGACGTACAAGGTGGTACCTCTGGCTTCATTCTTTGCTTTTTCAATAGCTTCTACCTCAGCATGAGGTCCCCCAAAGTAGCGATAATAGCCGGCAGCGATTAACTTTCCCTCTTTGATAAGGACTGCTCCTACCATAGGATTAGGGGATACTTTTCCTTCCCCTTTTTTGGCTAACTCCAAAGCCAGCCTCATCCATTTCTTGTCTTCTACTACTTCTATTTCTTGGACTCCAGCAGTATTATATCCCTGGCTCAAAATTCTCCTCCTTGTCCAGTTCAAATTCCTTATAAATAGCTCTTACTGCTTTTTCCCCCTCGTTTTTTTTAACTACACAGGAGATCTTTATTTCCGAGGTGCTTATCATATCAATGTTTATTTTTTCTCTACCGAGCGAGGTAAGCATGCGGGCGGCAACACCAGGGTGGGATTGCATTCCTGCTCCTACCAGGGAGACTTTAGCCATATCAGCGTCATAAAATGCCTCTTTTACTCCCAGCCTTTTCTTTATTTTTTCCATCACTTTTTCTACTTCTTTTAGGTCTTTCTCTTCCACTGTAAAGGAGATATCGTTCTTTCCCCCTTTAGTGCTGCTTTGTACAATCATATCCACGTTAATGTTGACCCTGGCTAATTCAGTGAAGATAAATCCAGCTATCCCTGGCTTATCAGCTACTTCCTCAATGGTTACTCTGGCCTCTTTTTTATTAAGCACAATTCCCGATACCACAAAGCGTTCCATAGGTTTTTCTTCAATCAATTATTGTTCCTTCCTTTTTACTGAAGCTGGAGCGGATATGCAGAGGAACTTTATATTTTTTAGCCATTTCTACCGCTCGCAGGTGAATAACTTTAGCTCCTAAACTAGCCATTTCTAACATTTCCTCATAGGAGATGCGCTCCAGTTTTCTTGCTTCAGGTATAATTTGGGGGTCAGCTATATATACTCCCTCTACATCGGTGTAAATCTCACATAAGTCCGCTCCTAATGCAGCAGCCAGGGCTACAGCTGTTGTGTCTGAGCCTCCTCTTCCCAGGGTAGTGATAGTATTTTGAGAGGTAACTCCCTGATAACCGGCTACTACTACAATCTTATCTTCTCTGATTTCTTTCCGAATTCTTTCTGTTTCGATTTTCAGGATGCGAGCTTTACTGTAAGCTTCATCAGTAATTATTCCTACCTGAGGGCCGCTAAAGGCTACTACTTTACCTCCTAAGGAATGAAGAGCCATAGATAATAAGGCAGAGGAGATAATTTCTCCCGTGGATAAAAGCATATCCAGTTCTCTTTTTGGGGGATGAGAATTAACTTGTGAGGCAAGTTCTAATAATTCATCGGTGGTATCTCCCATGGCTGAGACTACTGTTACTATATTATTTCCCTTCCTTTTTGTGGCTAATACCCTTTTGGCTATCTCTTTAATTTTTTCAGGAGAGCTAACCGAGCTCCCTCCATATTTTTGCACAATTAAAGCCAATTTTTCCTCCTAAACTTAGCGTATAGCGGGTAGCGGTCGGATTTAGACCTAACACCGACATTTCAGTTAATTAGCTAACTAGAGATTAGTTAATTGGTTATGCCACGTTGCCTTCTCTCTGTCTGGTACTAATCTCTAATCAACTAATCCACTAATTATCTCTTTCGCCAGTATTTGATGAATCAAACCGCTACATGTGCGATAACCTGAGTTAATATGCTCGGGTAAATAGCTTTAGCTATTTAGCCATAAACCGTATCACTACTTCTCGCTTATCCCTTTTCTTTTTGGGTCACGAAATACTATCCGCTGTACGCTAAACGCTATTTAGTTTATAGCTTATCTAACTGACCTAATACATATCCTCTAATTTTTTGAGGAGAAGGAGAATCCACCGCTATTTTACCTTCCTTTATTATTGGTTTTAATAAAGGAATAAAATTTCCTCCGCAAGAGCATTTCTCTATTTTTCTCTCAAAAGGAAGAGTCTGGTGAGTCAAACAAGAGGAGCATTGCCAGACTTGTTTTTTTCCAGAACGTTTTCCTTTTTTAGCAAAAGGTTTTCCTTCCACCTCAACTATATCTAAAGAAAAGTCTATCACTGGAGCATTGCTTATCCAGGTACCCACTCCAAAAGCATCGGCTATAGAACTAAGAAGGTTAATTTTCTCTTCGTCCATTCCTCCCGAAACAAAAAGTTTTATGGCTTTAAATCCTCGTAAATCCAATTCCCATCTTATCTCTTCTAAAAGCTCTAAGAGGTTGCCCCTTCTGGAAGGGGGAGTATCTATCCTTACAGCAAAGAGGTCCTTACCCAGTGCTTCCGCTACTCTAAGAGTTTCAAATTTTTCATCTCCTAATGTATCTATCAGAGCTACTCGCTTCACTTCAGGTTCAATAACTTCGTGGAAAAGCTCGGTAGCTTTCAGTGTGTCTCCTGCTACCAAAACAAGAGCATGAGGGATAGTGCCCACAGGTTTTTCCTTCAGTTCTTTTGCGCTCTTACTTGCAGCTACTCCGTCGCATCCTCCTATAAAGCAGGCTCTGTCCAGCATAGGAGTTATCCCTGGGTGCATCCTTCTTGCTCCAAAGTGATAGATAGCCTTGCCCCGGGAAACTTTTTTGCAGCGAGCTGCCCGCGTGGCCACTCCAGAAGCCTGGCAAATTAGACCCAAAAGAGAGGTTTCATATTTAGCGAATTCGCTGTAATTACCCTCTATTGTTAAGACTGGTTCAGAAGGATAAAAGAGAGTGCCTTCAGGCATACCCCAGACTTTAATCTTTAACCCTTCAAGTAAATAGAGTACTTCGTCTAAGCCAGCCAGAACGGCCCATTTATAATCTGAAGGAAAACTACGTGTCCTTACTTCTGCGGTAACCTTTTTATCCATCTTTTTTTCTTTAAGAATCTTTAGTGTTCTTTCAAAATAGACATCAGTAACCTTGCCCTTTTTGATGTCTTCACTGCTTGAGATGTGAAACATAGCACTTTCCTTATTTATTTCTCACTTTTTCAGGATTATAATGAAATTATTTTAGCAGGAAAAAGGAAGGTGTCAAAAAAGTGGGGGATAATTTGATATTGCTCAGGCAAGGGATTTTTCTTTTCTTCTCAAGTTTTTTTAATATCTAAAAGCCAGCGCCCGTCCCTTAACATTTCTTTACCTTTAGATATTTCAATCTTTTTCTTAAATATTGGGCCATCAGTAACAAATGTATGATATTCTCCTTTCTCGCCGCATAGAGTTATATCATTTGCAGTGTCACTAGCAAGCTCATCCAAGTCTTTTAAAAAATTCTTGCCCACCTTTCTACCAAGCCATTCTTTATTAAACAAATCAGACCTAAGACTAACTACAATTGCCTGGAATCCTTCATTTATAAACTCCTCAAGGAGATCTCTTTGTTTATATCTCCATAGAGGTTGTATAGCTCTTACGTTTAATTCACTAGAGACTCTATCTGTCCATTCCTTATGTTCCTGGACGTCTATATCGCCAAAAACTATCCCTTTTATCCCTTTTTGTTTTAATTTCTCCACAGTCTTCTTAAATTTTTGTTCGTATGTTTGCCAGCTAGTTTTCACCTGGATTACTGGAATTCCAATTGCTTCAGCCTGTTTTTGAATCAATCCAGAGTCTATTCCATGGGATCTGGATTTAGTTCCGTCCTCTGATACAAAGTTTACGAGATGTGAGACCTTAAAGCCATTTTTTATTGCTTTATAGCAGGCAAGACAAGAATCCTTGCCTCCACTCCACGATGCGATAACCTGCATCATAACACCTCGCTCCTTTTTTTAAGCACTTCCAGAGCAGCATAAGAATCCTTCACCACGAGGGCACCAGCTTTTAACTCATAATAAAGCTTGGTTGCTTCTCCTTTAGTATAATCTCTTTTTTCTATGGGCTGTTCTTCTATAATAATCAAATTCTTTGCTTCTTTTATTGCTTCTAAATTTTTTATGTTTGCAAATCCGATGGGTATATTGGTTAATATCACATATTCTGCTTGCCTGGTTAGTTTAAGATTTTTCTCATGGCTTTCTCTGGCTATGGGAGAGAAGGGTTTTTCTTCAACAATATCTAGGTCTAAAGCTTTTGCCGTAATATAATCAGAATCACCAATATTTATTACACCCAAACTGACATCATAGCCATTATCCGCCAGTCCATTCATTAGCCAGATGGCAGTGCCAGAACCTGCTACTATATGGACTCTACCTTTGGTTTCTTTAATCGTTCTTTTTCTTTGGGGGTGGATAAGTAATTTGCCTGAAAGCTCATCCTGTTTAACTATAACTTTTATTCCATATACCTTTTCTATATTCTCCCCGGTAAGAACATTACCTACTCTACCGGCTGTAAATATCTTTCCTTTATTTAAAAGGATTAATCTGTCACAATACTGCGAGGCAATATTAAGGTCATGAAAAATAGCTATAACTACCATCCTTTCCTCTTTATTTAATTTTTTAATTAAATCTAATATCTCTATTTCGTGGTTAATGTCCAGGTGACCTGTGGGCTCATCAAGTAAAAGAACTTTAGGCTCTTGGGTAAGAGCTCTGGCAATGATAACTCTTTGTTTTTCACCTCCGCTTAGCTGATTGATAGGTCGCTCACGAAGGTACCAGCTATTAGTTAGCTGCATTGCTTTTTTAGCAATGGCCAGGTCTTTTGTGCTCTCCATTTCAAATCTATTCAGATGAGGGATTCTGCCCATAAGAACAACCTCTAATGCACTAAAGGCAAAACTAATTACGGATTCCTGAGGTACTACTGCTATTTTTTTAGCTACTTCAATACTCTTCAGGGTGTAGAGGTTTCTTTCGTTAAGAAGAACCACCCCTATGTGCGGCTTCAATATTTTACTGATACTTTTAAGTAATGTTGATTTACCGGAGGCATTCGGCCCTATAACTCCTATAAAGTCACCTTCGTCAGCCGAAAAATTAATATTTTCCAAAACATTTACCGTCTCATAGCGGCAAGCAATATTATTAATTTGAAGAGTGACTGATGGCATTATCATAATCTCCTAAAACATTGCCCTCTTTCTTGTTCGCAAAAGATATATAAAAAAAGGTGCCCCAAAAAGTGCGGTGATTATACCTACAGGTAGTTCTATGGGGGCGATGATTGTCCTTGCCAGGGTATCAGCCCAAACCAGAAAAATTCCTCCTACCAGGGCAGAGCTTGGCAGAAGAATTCTATGGTCAGGTCCTACCAAAATTCTCATAGCATGAGGTATTATCAGGCCAACAAATCCAATTATTCCACTTACTGAGACGGCAGCAGCAGTAATCAAAGAAGCAGAAAGTAGTATAATTTTCTTTAGAGTTTCTACCTCTATTCCCAGATGTTGGGCAGGCTCTTCACCGAGAAGCATTACATTCAAATCTCTGGCAAAGATATAAATGATAATTGCGCCCAGGAATATAAACGGAAATGCCATCAGAACATGGTTCCAGTTACGTCCCCAAAGCCCTCCCATCAGCCAGAATACAATTCCGTGTAATTTTTCACCAGATGTATACATCATAAATGAGATAATGGCTGACAAAAAAAGAGTTACTGCTATTCCAGCCAGCAGTAAGGTGCTGACCGGTAATTTTCCTCTAACAGAAGCGATGTTATAGACTAAGAAAATAGCAGCAGTAGCTCCTGCAAAAGCCATTAAAGGTATAGTGTACATACCGAATATACTCAGTCCAAAAGCTATGGTGAAAACTGCCCCCAGAGCAGCGCCAGATGAAATTCCTACTATGTAAGGGTCTGCCATAGGATTTTTGAATAATCCCTGCATTGTTGTTCCTGCAATACTGAGAGCTGCTCCCACCAACACTCCCAAGATAATTCTGGGCAGCCGAATCTGAAGAATTATAGTAGCTTCGCCAATTGACCAGGAAGGAGTGATTAGATTTTTTATTAAAGGTAATTTAGCGAACAATATTTTTAAAACAGTAAATGGAGATATATGTGCAGCACCAAGAGTCGTTGCTAGAATAATAGTTAATCCTAAAATTACTGTTAGATAAGTTATGATTAACTTCCAATGGAAGATTTTTTTAAGATAATCTTTATACAATTTTTACCACCTTATGCTTTATTTTTTCATTCCCCTTTAAGCAAGATACATTATGCAAATACTTTTTTGCTACGCTCACTGCTTTATCTACTTCCCCGGATGCAGTCTTTCTCCAACGAGACCTCGGAACAGGGATGTACGCATCTATCCTGTAGGGAATATTCGGATCAATACTGGCTATAAACTTAGCCATATTCTCAATTTCCTGAGAGTCAATATAGCCAGGTATGAGAATACTTTCTGCCCTTAGCCTAACACCAGCTTGATAAAAATTTACAAAGTTTGCTAGCACTTTCTCATTTGATTTTCCAGTAAAATCTAAATGCAATTTGTCGTCATAGGCTTTTAAACCCAGGCATACCTCGTCAATATCTTCAAGGGGAGGAGAGATGAAACCATTTGTCAGTAAAATATTGTATGCATGAAGTTTATCATGGGTTAACTCTAGTAACCTGGATAGCTTATTATCTACAGTGGGTTCGCCACCCATGTAAATAATCTTTTTCACAGCCAATTTTTTTAATGTCTCAGTTACTTCTTCCAAGCTCAAAAGAGTTGGTGGTAAATGTCTTTTTGCTGGCGCACGATACTTCAAATGAATATCATCTAATGCTTTTTTACGTATACAGCCCTGGCAAGCGAAATTACAGCTCCAAAAATGGAGGTAAACCTCCTTAATGGTCGGAGCATATGTGATATGGTATATATTCATCTTGGCTTTCCATTTAACTCGGGGTCAGGTTTCAAATATTAAAACCTGATCCCTATTACCATTCATTCATTCACGAGAAACAATTCCGGATGGATGTACTCGGCTATTTCTTCCAGAGCATCTGCTATTCTAGGTCCGGCTCTTGCTATAATGTCTGCATTGATATCATACACCCGATTATTCTTGACTGCATCTATGATTTTCCATCTTTCTCTCTCTTTTACTCCTTCAATCGAGGCGGCAATACTACCATGTCCCATAGAAAGAATAATCACCTCTGGGTTGCGTTCGATTAATATCTCTAAGTTGTATACAGGATATTTTGTGGTAGAATCTGAGGCAATGTTGACTCCTCCCGCCAAATGAATTAAGTGGTGAACGAATGTTCCCGGGCCCGCTGTCATTAAAGGGTCATATTGAACTTCGTGAAATACTCTTGGCCTTTGACTATCTGGCAAATCTTTAGTCTTGTCAGTTACAGCCTTAATTCTTTGTTCCAGATTGGCTACTAATTCTATGGCAGTTTCCAGTTGCCCGGTAGCTTTTCCCACCAGCTTTATATTTTCAAGCACATCTTCGATATTCTTAGCATCCAAAGCTATCACCGTCAAACCTAGCCTTTCTAACTCTTTAACGATAGCTTCTTGTACATAGCAAGTACCAATGACCAGATCAGGTTTCAAATCAACCACTTTTTCGATATTAACCGTGGAGAAACCACCGATTTTTATTTTATTTTGAGCTTCTGGTGGGTAATTACAATATTTGGAGACAGCAATAATCTTATCTCCTAGTCCCAAGGCGAAAAGTATTTCTGTATTGCTTGACGCCAGTGAAACAATAGTCTCTGGTTGCTTGTCGATGGTTACCTCTCCTCCTAAGCCATCTATAATGGTTAAGGGAAATTCCTGAGCTAGCAAGACATTATTTAGTCCACTAAGAATAGTTCCTACGAGGATACTTACTGTTAATAATAAGATAAACCTTGATTTTTTGTTTTTCATAATTTCTTCTCCTTTGAGATTTAATTCAAATTTTCTTTTCTAGTTTAGATTTTATGCTATTATCTTTTTTGAAATCACTCCTTCTTTGAGTTAATCACCAGTTTGTGCCCCTCATAAAAAACCACCTCCCTTGTAATGCGCAAAGTAAGGCTTTGCTCGAAAGTAGACAGGTCTTCTGGCTTTAGGGACGACCTACTTCCCCACCTTCCCAGAACTTAAAGTTCCAGTGGTTTTTTTGGGGTTTCGTTTCCCATCACAGCAGCGCAACTGCCCGGGATTTCTCACCCGATTCCCTTAGTCTGCTTTCTTTATCCTAGCTATAAGATAAGAATTCTTTACGGAATATATAAGCTCAGAAGCTTTACGGAATATATAAGATAAGAAT